>OERZ01000068.1_pt1 | contig 20201 bp, 25 predicted proteins | sample 1540151 | NCBI WGS metagenome assembly OERZ01 (sample SAMEA3891880, study PRJEB23780) | metagenome | biome: terrestrial biome; feature: animal house; material: Caecal content | place: Italy | collected 2015-05-05 | reverse complement strand
GAATGCCGATCTCGGTGATCATGTCAAACTTGCGGGCGATCTTGCCGTCCAGCAGGTCGGTGAGGGCCGACAGCCCCAGGGCCAGCCCCGCCAGTACCGCCATGGCGGTGCGGGGCAGCCGCAGGGTGAAAAAGACCCGGGATTCCATGGTGTCCCGGAGCCCCCCTAAAAGCAGCTGGCCGATCTGGCCAAGGCTCAGGGGATAAGCCCCCACACAGACCGAACCCGCCGCCAGCCCGGCAAAGAGAACCAGGGCCAAAGCGAGGCAGAATCGGGTGCGTGTGGTCATAACGGCGTATCCTTTCGGTAATATCTTGCTTGAATTATACGAATCTTGTCACTTGGTGATGAGGCTGCTATCCGGAGTAAAGCCGTAGAAGGTCTGGTAGAACGCCTGGGCGTCGGCGGTGAACTCCTCAAAGGGATAAGCCTCGGGGTGCAGCACGCTGGTCAGCCAGAGCACGCCCAGAATGCCGGAGGGGGTGGGGCTGTCCCACTCGTCCAGGCCCTGGGGCATGGTGTAGACCGCGCCGTTCTGGACGGCGGGCAGATCGGCCAGCTGGGGATCGTTCATCACATCCTCTGCGGTGTAGGAGGCCGCCGAGGGAATCACCAGCACTTCGGGGGCCAGGGCCAGCAGAGTCTCGTAGGAGACATCGGCCCAGTAGTCCTCCTCAATGGAAGCCGCTGCGTTGACGCCGCCGGCCTGCTCGATCAGGTCGTTCTGGTACATAGCGGCGGGGGCTACGCTCAGGTAGCTGCTGTTGCCCAGCAGGCAGACCGAGGGTTTCTCCAGATCAGCGGTCATCTCGGCGGCCCGCTCCAGCTGGGTGTGGTTGTAGTCGATCAGGGCCTGGGCCTGGTCGGAAGCGCCGCAGGCCTCGCCGATCAGGGTCAGCATGGTTTCCAGCCCCTCCTGGGTCTCGGGGTTCACAATCATGACAGTGATCCCCAGATCTTCCAGGGTCTGGGCGTTGTCGATCAGCTTCTGGGGCATGATGACGAGATCAGGCTCCAGGGCAGCCACGGCCTCCACGTTCAGCTCCTTCAGGGTGCCCACCTGGGTCAGTTCAGGCAGCTCGGGGGCGGCCAGGGCGTAGAGGGCCCGGGTGTCGGCCTTGTTCTCCAGGCCCACGATCTTGTCCTTGAGGCCCAGGGCAATGGTGGCGTAGGTGCTGATGTAGTAGCAGCTGACGATGCTCTCGGCGGGCTGCTCCAGGGTGACGGTCCGGCCGGCCTGGTCGGTCAGGGTGATGCCGGCAGCCTCCGAGACAGCGGCAGACGAGGCCACCGCCTGGGACGACGCAGCGGCCGACAAAGCCGCAGAACTGGAGGCCGCGCCGCAGGCGGCCAGATTCAGGCAGAGGGCGGCGGCCAGAGCCAGAGCGCCCATCCGTTTCAAAAGATGCATACAGGGTTCCTCCTTTGTTCTAATACGGCGCTATTCTAACACAAGAATAACGCTATGTCAAAGGAGAAAACAAATCAGGGAAAATCGTTGAAATGGGCGGCGAAGGCCCGCTGGGCCGCCCGGCGGGTCTCCCACTCAAAAGCCCGGTATCGCTCCAGCAGTTCCCAGGCTTTGGGGGTCAGGGCGGAGCCGCCGCCCTTGGCGCCGCCGGGGCGGCGTTCCAGCAGGGCAAAGCCCCACTGCTCTTCCAGCCCGGCCAAGAGCTTCCAGGCCTTGGAGTAAGCCATCCCCATGGCGGCGGCCGCGCTGTGGAGAGAGCCGGTCCGGGCGGTGAGCTCCAAAAGCTGCATGGGCCCGGGGCCGAAGAGTTTGTCCTCCCGGTAGAGCCGGACGCTCACTCCTGGGTGAAGGGGGGCGGGCAGCCGGGCCGCCAGTCGGGCCCGGGCCTCGGCGGGGGAAATGTGGTCCAGGTCGATCTGGATGTCCTCTTCCCGGGTCCGCAGGGCGTTCAGATGGGGCAGGTCCTCTTTTTTCAGGGCAGCCACCACCGTCTGGGGGCCCTCCACCAGGGCTTGCAGCTGGGCAAGATAGCTGGTGCAGTTCCGCTCGAACCGGCCCACCTCGTCCACCAGCACCACCGGCGCCCCGCTCCCGGCAGCGCGCCGGAGAGCCTCCGCCCCGAACCCCTCAAAGGTTTCGGGGATGCCCACCATCCGGCCCCCCTCTGGGGAAGGGCGGGAGATGGGGGCCATCTCACCGGTGAGCAGGTCCTGGAGGCTGAACACCGGCCCGGCCTCGCACCGGCCGGTGCAGAGGGTGCGCAGCCCGGCGGCGGGCTGGGGCAGACGGCTGCACAGCCAGGCCGCCAGGGTGGATTTGCCGCTGCCGGGGCGGCCGGTGATGAAATAATTCATGGCCTGCCTCCCGGGTTAGAGCGCGTAGAGTTCGCGGTATTTGGTCTCAAGGTAGCGGGCAAAGCAGCTGGGGTCGAATTCCCCGCCGCAGCCCGATCGGATCAGCTCGTCGGGCTGCAGCTCCTTGCCGTACTGCCAGACCTGCCGGGCCAGATATTCCTGGATGGGTTCCAGATTGCCCGAGGCGCAGCAGCCCTCGAAATCCAGCTCTTTCTTCATGGCCTCCACCATCTGGGCGGCGTAGGCGGTGCCCAGGGCGTAGCTGGGGAAGTAACCCAGATCTCCGCCCGACCAGTGGATGTCCTGCAAAACGCCCCGGGCGTCGTCGGGTACGTCGATGCCCAGGTATTCCTTGTACATCCGGTTCCAGGCGGCGGGCAGGTCCTGGACGGCTAGCTCCCCGTGAAGCAGCTGTTTTTCCAGCTCATAGCGGATCATAATGTGGAGGGGGTAGGTCAGCTCGTCGGCATCGGTGCGGATCAGGCTGGGGGTCACCAGGTTGACGGCCCGGTAGAACTCCTCGCAGCTGACCCCCGCCAGCTGGGCGGGGAAGAGCCGGTTCAGCTCCGGCCAGAGGTAAGAGAGGAACTCCCGGCTCCGGCCGATGTAGTTCTCGAACAGGCGGCTCTGGCTCTCGTGGACGCCGGGGCAGCTGCCTTCGCCCAAAACGGTATACCGCAGGGCGGGGCGGATGTTCCGCTCATAGAGGGCGTGGCCTCCCTCGTGGACGACGCTGTACAGGTTGGATACCATGTTGTCGGGCAGGTAGTGGGTGGTGATCCGCACATCCCCGTCGTAGAGGGAGGAGGTAAAGGGGTGCTCGCTCTCGGCCAGCACGCAGTGTTCCCGGGTCAGGCCCATGACCTCCATCACAAAGTGGGAGAGCTGGGCCTGGGCATCCAGGGGCCAGTCTTGGGTCAGGAAGTCGGTGCGGATGGGGCGGCCTTTTTCCTGAATCTCGGCCAGCAGGGGGACGATCTGCTGCCGCAGGGAGGCGAAGAAGGGGTCAGCCTGGGCCATGGAGAGCCCGGCCTGATAGTAGTCCAGCCAGACGTCGTAGACGTCCTTCTCGGGGGCGAAGTACCCGGCCCACCGGCGGCGGATCTCGATGACCTTTTCCAGCCAGGGGGCGAACAGGGAGAAGTCGCTGGCGGCCTTGGCTTTCTGCCAGGCGTTCTGGCTGAGGGTAAAGACCCGGCTGTCGGCGGCGAACTCCTCCGGTGGGATCTTGGTGTACTGCTCCCGCATCCGGCGCAGCTCCCGCACCTCGGCGGCGGCCTGGCGGTCCAGATTCAGCCCGGCGGCCTGGTCCAGCAGGGCCCCCAGCTCGGGGCCCACCAGCAGCCGGTACTGCTCCATGCTCAGAAGGCCCACCGCCTCGCTGCGGCCCTCGGCACTCTCGGTGGGGGCGGCGGTAGCGTCGTCGATGCCGATGAGGGCCAGGGCGTAGTTGTAGGCGAACAGGCGTTTTTCGATCTCGCGGATTTTTTCCATGATTTGATCCATAGTGTACCTCCCGCAGGGTAGATTTGTCTGGCCTTATTATATCTTTGCAATTGACGAAAAACAAGAAAAAGCGTATACTATACTAACAGCGCCGCGTGCGGGGAAGATTTTGAACCTGCCCACCCGGGCGAGCAAAGCGCGGCGCGTCGGGGTAGATAAAGCAAAAGTGAATAGGATTATAACGGGGTGTTGCGCAGTTGGTAGCGCGCCTGCTTTGGGAGCAGGAGGCCGCGAGTTCGAGTCTCGCCACTCCGATTCAGCGAAAGCCCCCTGAAACCACCCGGTTTCAGGGGGCTTTTGCTTTTCACCGATTCATTCTCAGGAGTAATCCTCCCGTCCATTGACAGTTCCTGTTGCCGGACGGTATTATAAAGCTATGAAAAATATTTCTCCAGCACCCAAAGGAGGCAACTGTGGTAAATATTCTATTGGATGTCTTGGACTTTTCAGCCGATTTTCTTTGTGGCGAACTCAGGCACTACATTCATCCGGAAGATCATGTGGTGGTTCTGGCCTTTTCTTATCGTGACAGTGTGGTTAGTTGCCGGGCAGATTGGGCCACGCTGTATGGAAAACCCAAGGGGCTTTATTACGAAACGATGGTTGCCCCTTTTCTGAAATATGGGATTCCTGAAACCAACATCCGTTTTATCGATTACTATATAGATACGCCTTCTACAGCCGCAGCGCTCATTCAAAAGGCGGACATTCTCTATTTGCCGGGTGGCCTGCCGGACCGGATGCTGGAACGAATCGACGACTTTGAGTTGCGAGAAACACTGCTCCGGTTTCAAGGAGTTCTGATGGGTTACAGTGCCGGTGCGCTTGTTCAGTTGCGGGAGTACCATCTATCGCCAGATCAAGATTATCCGGAATTTGTGTATTACGATGGACTTCCTATTTTAAAAGATTTTTATTTGGAAGTGCATTATGAAAACACCCATGTACAAAATCAAGCCATTCGGCGTGTTTTAAAAGAACGCGGAAAACTAGTCTACGCTACTGTTACAGATCGCTCTGCTATTGTGATAGATGGTCCGGAAACAAAGCTTTTGGGAGAGGTGAAAATATTTGTGCCGTCAATCTAAATCCATCGGAAGCATAGCGGGGCGTAGCAACAGATTGATTGTATAAATAATCAAAACCGGTTGTTCTTTGCGAAATTCTAGCGCAAGAAACAACCGGCTTTTGCTTTTCAGAATGGATTTCCGCAAGCCAATAGTTTGCAAAAGATCTGTTTTAATTCATCAAACGGGAGGCTATGAGGGCGGGCTTTTTCTGTTCGCCCATTGACATCCCCGGCCGCCAAACGGTATCATAAACCTATAAAATCCTTTTCCAACACCCGCAGGCAAGGGGGCATAACAAATGTTCTTTAAAAAGAAACAGGAAACCCGCACCTACGATCGCCAGACCCAGAAACCGGTGATCCGTTCCAGCATCTGCACTGGGGAAAAGTCGGCGGGGTTCCGAGATCTGCGCACCGGAAAATTCACCGAGATCCTGCTGCTGCGTACCCCCGGAGACCTGGAAGAATTCCGCCGCCTCTATGGCATCGGGGAAGAAGAAATCTCCACCGAATACTGAAAAACGCTCGGCTGCCTCCAAAAATCAAACACAAGGAGAAACCCATATGATTCGTGAAATCTGTAAAGATCCGCTGTTCCTGGCCCAGAAGGCCCAGCCCGCCGGGCCGGAGGATTTGCCCCTCGCCGCCGATTTGCTGGAAACCCTGATCCACCACCAGGAGGGCTGTGTGGGGATGGCCGCCAATATGATCGGGGTGAACAAGCGGATCATCGCCTTCGACAACGAGGGGGAATATATGGTCATGTATAACCCGGAAATCCTCAAAAAGTCGGGGCCCTACGAGACCGAGGAAGGTTGCCTCTCCCTCACCGGCACCCGCCCGGCCAAGCGGTGGAAGTCCATCAAGGTCCGCTGGCAGAATGAGAAATTCCAGGAACGGGTCAAGACCTTTACCGGATGGACAGCTCAGATCATCCAGCACGAGATCGACCACTGCGAGGGGATTCTGATATGAAAAAGTGCAAGATCACCGTCCTGCGGATCACCCGGTACGAGGACCTGATGGCCCGATACGAAAAACCCCTCGCCCACGCCTGCGGCATGGAGGAGGGGCAGATTTTCATTGCCAACGGCTGGGAAAAACCCGAGGGCTTTTGTTCCAGCGCCTGGGAGGCTTTGTCTCCCTTTGTGCTGGCGCTAAGCCACGGGGCGGAGAACTTTTACGACGGCTGGATGAAGAATCCCAAATCCGCCCTGATCTCCTGCAACGACGGTTTCCGGCCGGTGAGTTTTTTGGTGGAAGCGCTGGACGAGGACGCAGACTAAAACAGATTCCGGGTTACTGGGGCAGCAGCATCAGGCAGTCGGCGCTGGCCTGGCCGGGATAGCTGGCCGCCACCACGCCGTACCAGGCCACCAGATGGCTGCCCGGCTGGATGTCCTCCAGGGCGACGGGTTCGCCGGAGCCGTAGAGGGTGATGGGGGTGTTCTGGTCGGCCCGGAGCAGCAGCCCGCCGTTGTCGGTGGTGATGGTCAGCTGGCCGTCCACCAGAGAGACTTCCTCTACCTCATGGTACTGGGCGCAGCTGATGTCCATGGGGATGTTCCGCACCACCGCAAAGGCGGGGGACTGGGGCGGCAGGGAGAAGGTGGCGATGGGGCTGTGGAAGACATAGACGCTCTCCCCCTCCTGGAGGGTGGAGGGGTCAGAAGCGGTGCGGTTGCCGCTGTCGATCCAGACCGTCTCCGCCGAGAGGTTCATGGCATATTCGCCGTACTGCTCAGAAGTCAGCCAAAGCTGGGTGATCTGCCCGTTTTCGTCCTTCACGATCTGCTGAACGGTGCCGTAGTAGAGCACGCTGTCCGGCAGGGCGGGCACTTCCTGTGCCGTTGCGGTCACAGAGGCGGCAGGGTCAGAGGGGGCGGCAGGGGACACAGCCAGGGCGGGCAGAACCATTCCACAGGTTAAAGCGCCGGTGAGCGCCAGTGCAATCAGCTTTTTATTCATAAACGTTCGCTCCTTTTCAATGGATGGGGAGAAAGGAACTTTCTCGAAAAAGCCTTTTCCGTTTCTCCCTTTCGCTTAGAATACGATTGGGGGCCCCCGAAAAAGGCAGAGGTGGAAAAATTTGCATTCCCCGGCCCGCAAGGCCCCGAGACAGGAGGAAAAATGAAACTTGTAATTCTCTCTGATACCCACGGCCTGCTCCGGCCCGAAGTGCTGGAATGTCTGAAAGACGCCGACGCTATTTTACACGGCGGGGACATCCATCGGCCCGAAATTGTGGAGCAGCTGCGGCAGTACGCGCCCCTCTATGTGGTTCGGGGCAACAACGACAAAGCCTGGGCGGAGGAGATCCCCCATGACCTCACCGTCACCCTGGAAGGGCTGACCTTCTGCATGGTTCACAACAAAAAGGAGCTCCCGGCGGATCTGTCCGGGGTGGATGTGGTGGTCTTTGGCCATACTCACAAATATGTGCAGGAGGAAAAGGAGGGCCGGCTCTGGCTCAACCCCGGCTCCTGCGGGCCCCGGCGTTTCCACCAGGAGATCACCCTGATGACAGCCCAGCTGTCGGAGGGAAAGATCCAGGTGGAGAAAATCACCATTCCCCACCGGGCCCGATGAAGCGCCGTATCGCCTCGGAAATTTTATCCTCTTAGGAAAACCCCCGCTCCTGTGCCCGCAACGGGCGCCGGAACGGGGGCTGTCTTTATAAGGAATCAATGGGTGCGTTAAGATCAATAAAACGGCATAGACCGCTCCAGTTCCGGGCAACAGAACGGGTGGTCTCTTCGAGGGCGGCCCGGTGGGTCTGGTGCACAAAAAAGAAATAATAACGGTTTGTGTAACGGGGGTATTCCAAAAGCAGAGTGTGGTCGGCTTTTAAAAAGCTGTTCTGAAAATCCAGTACCCCCTGGATGCAGGCTGCTTTTTTGGTCATCTGGGGGCGGTGCTGGTAGAGGATCACGCTCTGGCCCCGGTCGTAATAGTCTTTTACCTCCTGCCAGGTGGTGTGCTTTTCCTTGGCAGAATGACGCCGGTGCATGTTGGCGGTTTCCAGGCCGTTGTCCGGGTCGAGGAAAACAAGATTCGCCCCGGCGGTACATTCCAGCGCCCGCTGGTGCCAGTGGGGGCGGGCGGCCCGGATCAGCGGCTCGCCGAAGAACAGCGCCGGGAACAGCCTGCTTTTTTCCAGGGCCTCAATGGTTCGTCTGTGGGGGACCAGTTCGGCCAGGCAGTCGAACAGCGCCGGGTCATAGGCCCGGTAATCCTCGGGCTTTTCCAGGTATTGGGTGTATTTTCCGTCGTCCTGTTTGCTGCGGCCGTGGGGCACCACCCGATACCAGTTCACCCCGAGCCGGAACCCGGCAGCGGTTACCGCCCGCAGCAGGCCATATTTGCCATAATCCCCGATGTCGCCAATATAAAGATCCTGCATACTTTTATTTTCCCCCGTCTAATCCAGTTCGATTTCGGTCGGGTACTCCCCGTCAATCAAAAGATAATCCACCCCGTATTTCCGACAGGCCGCCAGGGTCTCGGCGTTGTCCCGGAGCAGAGTCTCCAAAGTGCAGTCCGAGTCGTCCAGCCGCTGCTCCACCACATTGGCCCAGGCCTTGATTTCCGGATAATGGCGGCGGATGTACCCCTCGCTCATCACCAGGCAGCGGCAGCGAATCTGGGCCCGGTATTCGGGCGGGAAATCCTCTGCCCAGTCGAAGGGAATATAGCAGCCCTCCACAATCAGGTTCTGCCGGTTTTCAATGGCGGTCTTTATTATCTCCCGCACCACCGGCCAGAGATAACGGGTCAGAGCCTGGTCGCTGCTGGCGGGGGTCAGATCGGTGTACCCGCTCCGGATCAGCCCCATTTTCAGGTGGTCGATGGAAAGATAGGGGAAGTGGTATTTCTCCAAGAGCCGTTGGGCCAGGGCGGTTTTCCCGGTGTGGGATGCCCCTGTAATCAGAACAATCATGGCGGTACCTCCCGGCGGTGCTGGTGGTGAATGGACAGCTCTATGATACCATGCACCGCCCCGGACTGACAACCGAAAAAGAGGTGGGAGGGACAGTCTTTGTCCCATTCAAAAACAATTCGTTAAAAATGCCGCAAACCCCTTGAAAAACGCCCCGAACCCTGCTTAACTAGAAGCAGCTGGGGTCTGCGGGAAAGCAGGCCCACCCCAAAAAATAAGAGATCCCGTCCGGATCAAAGGAGTGCATTGTTATGGTATCCCGCATTGTTCTGAACACCATCTCCTACCACGGCCACGGCGCCATCGAGAACATCGTTCCCGAGCTGACCGCACGCGGCTACAAAAAGGCTTTTGTCTGCTCCGACCCCGATCTGATCAAGTTCGGCGTCACCAAGAAAGTCACCGACCTCTTGGACGCCGCCGGGTTTGCCTATGCCGTTTACAGCGACATCAAGCCCAACCCCACCATCCAGAACGTCCAGGACGGCGTAGCGGCTTTTAAGGCGTCCGGCGCCGACAGCATCGTGACCATTGGCGGCGGCTCCTCCATGGATACCGCCAAGGCCATCGGCATCATCATCAACAACCCCGAGTTTGCCGACGTCCGCTCTCTGGAGGGGGTGGCCCCCACCAAGAAGCACGCGGTCTTCACCATCGCGGTCCCCACCACCGCCGGCACCGCCGCCGAGGTGACCATCAACTACGTCATCACCGACGTGGAGAAAAAGCGCAAGTTCGTCTGCGTGGATACCAACGACATCCCCGAAGTGGCCGTGGTTGACCCCGATATGATGGCCTCCATGCCCAAGGGGCTGACCGCCGCCACCGGCATGGACGCCCTGACCCACGCCATCGAGGGCTATATCACCAAGGGCGCCTGCACCATCTCGGATATGTTCCATCTGGAGGCCATCCGCCTGATCTCGGAGAATCTGCGGGGGGCTGTCCAGAACACCCCCGAAGGCCGCGAGGGGATGGCTCTGGGCCAGTACATCGCGGGCATGGGCTTCTCCAACGTGGGCCTGGGCATCGTCCACAGCATGGCCCACGGCCTGTCTGCTCTGTATGATACCCCCCACGGCGTGGCCTGTGCCATCCTGCTGCCGGTGGGCCTGGAGTATAACAAGAGCGTCGCCGGTGAGCGTTACCGCGCCGTGGGCAAGGCCATGGGCGTGGCCGGCATCGACCAGATGACCGCTGCCGAGGCCGCCGACGCCACCATCGCCGCCGTCAAGCAGCTGTCCGCCGATGTTGGCATCCCCGCCAACCTCAAGGGCATCCTGAAGGAAGAGGACATTCAGTTCCTGGCCGAGTCCGCTTACGCCGACGCCTGCCGTCCCGGCAACCCCCGTGACACCAGCGTCGAGGAGATCGTGGAGCTGTACAAGAGCCAGCTGTAAGCCTTTGCATTAAATGAAATAACCGCCGCGCGGAAAACGGTCAGCAGTTCCGCGCGGCGGTTTTGTATGTTTGGGTTTCCCCTGCCTCAGAATGTAACCACCCGTTCCGGCTCGGTGAAGGAGGAGAAGGTGGCGGTGGCGTTGGTAAGGGCAAAGATCTGGGTGTTGCCGTCGCCGGGGGCATACATGGCCCGCAGGCTGGGATAGGCCGCCAGCATATGCTCCTGAGCCTCAATTTCGGGTACCTCCACTGCGGTGGCGGCCAGCCGGAGCCACCGCCCCTCATGGAAGCCGCAGATCTCCACCCGGGGGTGGGCCAGCATCTGCTGGGAGACCTTCTTGCTTTTCCCGGTCTGGATGGTCAGCTGCCCGTTGTAAAGATCTACGGTACCGAAGGGCCGCACCCGGGGCTGATCCCCCTCCAGGGTGGCCAGATAGTAGGTGCCGCAGGCTTTCAGGAACGCATAGACTTCTTCCATAAAAAGAACCCTCCTTCTGTTTTTCTCTGGTTCTATTGTAACCGGCAGGGGGCGGGGGTGTCAAGGCGGGCTTTTCAGGCTGCCTTTCTCCGCCCCAGGCGGTCAAAGACCAGCCCCAGCGCCAGGCCCAGCAGGGCGGGGCAGACCCAGCCGAAGCCCTTGTCCGCCAGGGGCAGCCACTGGGTCAGCCGGAGCATCGGCTCCAGCTTCAGGGCGTCTTGCGCCCCGGCGGGCAGCGCCCCCGCCAAGTCCAAAAGGGCCGCCGGGATAGTGCAGCCCACCGTCCAGGCCAGGACGGTGCGGCTGTTGCCAAACAGTTTGCCCACCAAGGTTAAAAGGATTAGCACAATGGACAGGGGGTAGAGGAACATCAAAACCGGCACCGAATAGGCGATGATGGCGTCCAGGCCGAGGTTGGCCAGCAGGAGGGAGAGGGCGCAGAACCCCACCGCCCAGACCGGGTAGGATGGCCCCGCGGGGAACAGCCGGACAAAGGTCTCGCCGCAGCTGGTGATCAGCCCCACGGTGGTCTTGAGGCAGGCCACCGTCACGGTAGCCGCCAGGATCAAACCGCCTGCCCCGCCGAAGTAATACCGGGCGATCTGGGCCAGAGCCTCGCCGCCGTTGGGGGCGGCCTCAAACATTCCGCGGCTCTGTGCGCCCACCACCGCCACCAGCAGGTAGATCATGGCCATCAGTAGGGCGCTGAATACCCCGGCCCGGATGGTGTCCCGGGCGATCTGCCCCGGCTCGGTGACCCCCAGCCGCCGGATGGCGTCCACAACGATGATCCCGAAGGCCAGCCCTGCCAGGGCGTCCATGGTGTTGTACCCCTCCAGCAGGCCGGTGGCAAAAGCGTCTGCGGCGTAGGCTCCGGTGGGGGCGATCTGGCCGATCTCCCCCAGGGGCGCGGTCAGGGCCCGGACCAAAAGCACCGCCAGGCAGCCCAGAAACAGCGGGTTCAGCACCTTGCCGATCCAGGTCAGGATCTCTCCCGGCCGCAGGGAGAAAAAGAGAGCCACCCCGAAGAACACCACCGAGAACACCGCCAAAGCCAGGCTCTCGTTGACCCCGGGCAGCAGCTGCTGCAACCCCACTGTATAGGAGACGGTGGCGCACCGGGGAATGGCGAAGAAGGGGCCAATGGTCAGATAGAGCAGGCAGGTGAAGAAGAGGCCGTATTTCCGGCCCACCCGGCTGCTCAGCCCCAACAGCCCGTCGGCCCGGCTGATGCCCAGGGCCGCCACCCCCAACAGGGGCAGGCCCACCCCTGTAACCAGAAAGCCCGCTGTGGCCACCCAGACGTTCCGGCCGGCCAGCTGGCCCATGGACGCCGGGAAGATCAGGTTCCCCGCGCCGAAAAACATACCGAACAACATACTCGCCACCGCGAGCAGTTCCTGGAACTTCAGCTTTTTCATGGTAAGATGCCTCGTTTTCTCCGCCCTTTGTTGCCGGGGCGGATAAGATAAAATGAGTATACCGCATCCGGGCCCCTTTTGGCAAATCCAAACCGGGCCCCGAGCGCATAAAAAAGCCCCGCGCCCTTCCGGCAGAGGGAAAGGCGCGGGGTGCAAGCAACCGGCGCTGGCGGCGCAGCGCCCTCAGTGGGGGAGGCGGCTTTCGCCGCGTAAATGCCGCAGAAAGAAGGTTAAATCAGCCGTTTACTTCAGCTCGTTCCACTGGCTCTTGATGAACAGGCCGGTGATGCCGGGCACCAGGGCCGAGCCGATCAGGGACATGACCAGGGCCATGCCCAGGCCCAGCTGGGCCATGTTCTGGGTGACGCCCACAATCAGGGAGCCCACAGCGCAGACGCACATGACCAGGTACCCCGCCTTGCGCTGGGCGAACAGCAGGGCGCACAGCCCCAGGATGGAGACGACGGCGATGGCCACCGAGAGCCAGCGGCCCTCCGAGAGATTCAGACCGGTGGTGCAGACGCAGAGCACCAGAGCGACCCAGAGCCAGATTTTGGTTGCAGTTTTCATGTAAAATGTCCTCCGTTGAATGTAGATGGTTTTTGGCGGTTGCGGGTGCCGGGTCAGCGGCCCTCTCCGGGCTGCCGGACCACGGCAGGCGGGCAGGCGGCGGGCGCCTCCCGGCGGGGGGCCAGCTTCTGGAGCAGGGCGAACAGAGTCTCCCGTTCCTCGGCGGTCAGGGCGGTCAGGTGCTGGGCGTCCCAGTCAAAGAACACCTGATGGCTGATCTCGAACGCCTCCCGGCCCTTGTCGGTCAGGTTCAGCTGGTAGTGGCGGCCCACCTTCTCTTTGGTGAGGAACCCGTTTTCCACCAGCTTGGTGATGCACCGCTGGGAGTGCCCCCAGTCCAGGCGCAGGGTTTGGGTCAGGTCCGAGGGAGTGGCCCCGGGGTGCTTGCCCACATAGATCAAAAAGAACAAAAGCCCGAAATGCAGCCCCAACTTCTCCAGCTTTTCGCTGGTGTAGGCGGTGAAGTCCCGGTAAAAGACCGAGGAATAATAGGCGAGGGTGTTGAACATGGGGGAAGCTCCTTTCTTAAACTTGACGAGATCAAGTATACAATGCTTATTTGACTTTGTCAAGTATCAATTCAAAAAAATTTTATCCAAACAGGACAGACAGCTGTCGCGTCCCCGTGGTATAATGGCCCCAAACGATGGCCCGCAGGGCAGAGAGGGGGGTGTCCCAGTGAAAACCGAACGTTTGATCGGGATTCTTTCCCTTTTGCTCCAGCAGGAGCGGGTCACAGCGCCGGAGCTGGCCCAGCGGTTCGAGGTGTCCCGCCGGACCATCCAGCGGGACATCGAGGCCCTGAGTCTGGCGGGGGTGCCCCTTTGCACCACCCGGGGCCCCGGCGGGGGCATCTCGATTCTGGAGGGTTACCGGGTGGACCGGACGGTCCTGACCTCGGGGGAGATGCAGGCCATCCTGGCGGGGCTCCGCAGTCTGGACAGCGTCAGCGGCACCCGGCGGTATGCCCGGCTGATGGAAAAACTCTCGGCGGGTTCGGGCAGCCTGGTGCCCGGGGGCGGCCATCTCTGGATCGATCTTTCCTCCTGGTACAAAACCAGCCTGCCCCCTAAATTTGAGACCATCCGCACCGCCATTGAGGAGGGCCGGGTGATCCAGTTCCGGTATTACGCCCCCAAAGGGGAGTCGGTGCGGCAGGCGGAACCCTTTGAGCTGATTTTCCACTGGTCGGCCTGGTACGTCTGGGCCTTTTGCCGGGGGCGGCAGGATTTCCGGCTGTTCAAGCTCAACCGGATGGAGAAATTGACCCTCACCGATCTGCCCTTTGAAAAGCGGCCGGTGCCCCTGCCGGATCTCAGCTGTGAGCGGATTTTCCCCGGGGGCATCCGGGTCAAAGCCCTGTTTGAACCCAGCTGCAAATGGCGGCTGGTGGAGGAGTTTGGTTCCGGCTGTTTTGCGGCCCAGCCCGACGGGCGGCTGCTCTTTCAGGTGGACTACACCGACCCGGAGGAGCTGCTCCGGTGGCTGCTGACCTTCGGGGATCAGGTGGAACTGTTGGAACCGGCGGAACTCCGGGCCCGGCTGGCCCAGCGGCTGGAACGCGCCCTGAACCTTTATCGAAAGGAGACTTGACCATGCGCTATACCTGGCTGGACGAATACCTGCTCCAAAAGCGGGGGGTCACCAAAGATTTGCAGCCGGTCTGGAACTGGGTCCGGTACATGATCGGCGGGCGGATGTTCGCGGCCCTCTGTTTGGATGAGAAAAACAAGCCCTATTACATCAACCTCAAGCTGGAACCCATGGAGGGGGAGTTCTACCGGGCCCAGTACCCGGACGTGATCCCCGGTTATTATTCCGATAAACTCCACTGGAATTCCATCCGGCCGGACGGGGCGGTGCCGGATGAATTGCTCCGGCAGATGCTGGACAAATCCTACGCCCTGGTTCTGGCGGGCCTGCCCAAAAAGCAGCAGCGGGCGGCCCTGGGTCTGACGGTCTGCGGTTCCGAGTGCGGTTCCTGTGAGCTCTACGGCCAGAGCTGCCCCGGCTGCAACGAGGCCGGGGGCCGGGTGTTCCACGCCCCGGCGGGCAAACCCTGCCCCATCTATGGCTGCTGCGTGAATAAAAAGCATCTGGCCACCTGTAAGGGCTGCCCCCAGCTGCCCTGCGCTATCTGGCAGGCGGTGCGGGACCCCAGCCTCACCGAGGAGGAGTTCCAGCAGGACACCGCCCGGCGGGTGGAACGGCTGAAAGGAGTCTGAGCCATGGCCTTTGACTATAAGAAGGAATATAAGGCGTTTTACCTCCCGCCCAAAACCCCGGGCCTGGTCACCGTCCCCGCCATGAACTTTCTGGCGGTCCGGGGCCAGGGGGACCCAAACCAGGAGGGCGGTGCATACAAGCAGGCCCTGGGCCTTTTGTACGGGGTGGCCTATACCCTCAAAATGAGCCAGCGGAGCGGCCACACGTTGGAGGGCTGGTTCGACTATGTGGTGCCGCCCCTGGAGGGCCTCTGGTGGCAGAGGGGTCTTTACGGGGTGGATTACACCCGCAAGGCGGATTTCCAGTGGATCTCCCTCATCCGCCTGCCCGAGTTTGTCACCCGGGAGGCCTTTGACTGGGCCGTCCGGGAGGCTGCCCAAAAGAAGGGGCAGGATTTTTCCCCGGTGGAGTTCTTTTCCTGGGAGGAGGGGCTCTGCGTCCAGTGTATGCACCTGGGGCCCTACGACGACGAGCCCGCCACCGTCCGGGCCATGGAGGAATACGCCCGGGCCCAGGGGTATGCCCCCGATTTTGGGCCGGGGCGGTTCCACCACGAGATCTACCTCAGCGACGCCCGCCGCTGCAAGCCGGAGCGGCTGAAAACGGTCATCCGCCACCCGGTCCGGAAAATCGAACAGGAGGAAACCCCATGAAAGGCTTTGAACGGAAAGAAACCCGGTTCTCCCTCTGCGGGCTGAACTGCGGGCTCTGCGTCATGCGCACCGGGGGCTATTGCCCCGGCTGCGGCGGGGGCCGGGGAACCAGAGCTGTGCCCTGGCCCGGTGCTCTCTCACCCATGGCGGGCCGGAATTTTGCTGGGAGTGCGCCGAATACCCCTGCCATCGGTACGAGGGGTTCGACCGGTGCGACTCCTTTCTGCCCCACAGCACCCGCCAGAGGGACATCGCCCGGGCCCGGGAGCTGGGGCTGCCCGGGTACCTGGCCGAGCTGGACCAGCGGCGGGAGATTCTCCGCCAGCTGATGGAGGGGTGGAACGACGGCCGCCGGAAAACCCTCTTCCATACCGCGGCGGTGCTGCTGCCCCTGGAAGAATTGCAAGGGGTGATGGCGGCCCTGCCGCAAGGGGACGTCCTGCCCATCAAGGAGCGGGCCAAAGCGGCCGCCGCTCTGCTGGAAGAGGCCGCCGCCCGCCGGGGCCTGAGCCTGAAACTGCGCAAACGCCCCGAAAAAGAGCAAAAATGAGCTGTTTATAGTGAGGAGGAATCCACCCATGAAAACCGCAATCTGCTATTATTCCCGCCACCACGGCAACACCTTAAAGGTCATCGAAGCCATGGCCCAGGAGGGGGAGGTGGAGCTCATCGACGTGCTCTCCCGCCAGGTTGTCCGGCTGGAGGAATACGACTGCATCGGCTTTGCCTCGGGGATCTACGGCTTCCAGTACCACAAGGCGGTGGAGAATTTTGCCCGGCAGTACCTGCCCCAGGGCAAACCGGTGTTCTTCGTCTGCACCTACGGGGGCGCCAAGGGCCGGGGAGCCGGGGCTCTGGAAGAGATCGCCGCCCAAAAGGGCTGCCCGATTCTGGGAGAATTCAGCTGCCCGGGGTACGATACCTTCGGGCCCTTCCGGCTGGTGGGGGGCATCGCCAAGGGCCGCCCCAACGCCGTGGATTTGAAGCGGGCCCGGAACTTTTTCCGGCAGATCCAGGCCGGGCGCTGAGGGCTTTTCCGGGGCGGCGGGGGCTGTCTCGGAAATTTTTTGCATTTTTCACTTGACTTTATCAAGTTGTTGGGCTATACTTGACTTCGTCAAGAGAAAGGACGGCGCCCGAAGGGCCCGCCCGTGCATCCTAAAAAAGATAGATAGAAAGAAGGAGAGTTCCATTTCCACCTGTGAGATTCTTTCCAGCCCCCTGAATTACGGCGGGCTGACTTTAAAAAACCGGATTATTTTCGCCCCCACCACCCTGGGCCTGTCCCAGGAAGAGCAGTTGGAGCGGCTGCGGCAGATCGCCGCGGGGGGCTGCGCCATGATCATCCTGGGGGATGTGCCGGTGCTGCCCCACGGCTTCGGCCCCTCTCTCTACACCAAAAAGGGCCGGGCCTGGTACCGGGCCGTGGCCGACGCCGTCCACGCCGAGGGCTGTCTGCTCTGCGCCCAGCTCCACCAGTCGGATTCCAACATCAAGGCCATGCTCAAATACATCCCCGGTGTGCTCACCAAACGGATCTCCATGGAGCAGCTGCGCCCCCTGCTGAACCAGGAGGTAGGGCCCTACATCACCGGCCTGCCCACCCGCAAAATTAAGGAGATCACCGAGGGCTTCGGCCGGGCGGCGGAGCTGGCGGTGGAAGTGGGCTTCGACATGGTGCAGGTCCACGGGGACCGGATGTGCGGCAGTTTCAGCTCGACGGTCTTCAACCACCGCACCGACGAATACGGCGGCAGCCCCGAGAACCGGGCCCGCTTTGCGGTGGAGGCGGTCTCGGCCAACCGCCGCCGTCTGCCCAATCTGCCCATTGACTACAAGCTGGCCGTCCGCCAGGAGAACCCCCATTACGGCAACGCCGGCGTGTTGGAGTCGGAGCTGGGGATCTTTGTCCCCCTGCTGGAAAAGGCGGGGGTCACCAGCTTCCATGTTACCCTGGCCAATCACGAGGAACTGGCCGACACCATTCCCCCCGCCCGTCACCCGGAGTTCGGGAAGGAAGGGTGTTTTCTGAAATTCTGCGACCAGGTGCGGGGCCTGACCCGGCTGCCGGTCTGCGGGGTGGGCGGCCTCACCGATCCGGAGTTCATCGAAGCCCAGCTGAAAGCGGGGCGGATCGACTGCGCCGCCATGAGCCGCCAGCTCATCGCCGACCCGGCCTGGCCCCGGAAGGTGATGGAAGGCCGGCCGAAGGAGATCCACCGCTGTGTCCGCTGCAATAAAGAATGTCTCGGCGGGATGATGGCCCACCGGGGTGTCCACTGCATCTATGAGAGAAAGGGGTCCTGAAACATGCGCTACGCCATTGTGTACAGCAGCCGGACGGGGAACACCGCCCTGCTGGCCCAGGCCATCCGGGAGGCTCTGCCCGGGGAGGAGTGCCTCTACTTCGGCCCGCCGGACCCCCAGGCCCTGGCCGCCGACCGGATCTATGCCGGGTTCTGGACCGACAAGGGCAGCTGTGACGAGGCTATGGGGGCTTTCCTCCGCAGCCTGGAGGGGCAGCAGGTCTTTTTGTTCGGAACCGCCGGGTTTGGCGGCGCCCCGGCCTATTTCGAGCGGATTCTGGCCCGGGCGGGGGAGAACCTGGCCCCCACGGTCCAGCGGGTGGGGCAGTATATGTGCCAGGGGAAAATGCCCCAGGCCGTCCGCACCCGGTACGAGGGGATGGAGCCGGGGCCCCGGCGGGACGCCATGCTGGCCAATTTTGACCAGGCTCTCAGCCACCCCGACGCCCAGGACCTGGCACGGCTGAAAGAGGCCGTCACCGGCTAAAAATATTCCTAAAACCAAAAAAAGCCCCGGCGGGCGCTGTCCAAAAGACAGCCCCGCCGGGGTTTTTCACTTGATCGAGAATAAATGTGGAAAATTCTATTCTCTTACCGAATCCAGTGGGCCACCGCGTCCCGCAAAAACCGGGCGCAGCCGGGCTGGCTCCGGTCATAGTAGGCGGTGAACCGCTCGTCCAGCACATACAGCTCGGCGATGCCCCGGTGTTTCTCGGGGGAGTAGTGGTTCCCGGTGAGGGTGAGCCACCGGCGGTGGAGCCCGGCGATGGCCTGGCCCTCGTCGCTCTCGGGGGAAAGCCCCGCCTGAACGGCAGCTTCCAGCCGCTCCTGGATCTCCCGGCCCAGACCGGTCCACTCCCGGTACTGTTCCTGGGTCAGGTTCATCACGGCGGCGTTGGCCTCGTCCACCTCTTTGTCGCCGTACTTGGCGCGGATCTCTGCGCCGTAAACTTCCTCGTTATGGGCGACCGTGCGCTGCTTGAACGCCTCAAATTTCTGCTCGTCCATCATATTCTCGCTCCTTTCCAGAGTTCCGATGGTGCGCTGCACCGACCGGATCAAACGTTCCAGCTGGGCCTGCTTTGCCTCCAGCGCGGCCAGATGGCTCCGCAGGGCGGCCAGACGGTCAAAGGAAGGGGAGTCCAGACATTCTTTGATCCGGGCCAGCTCCACCCCGAGGGCCCGGTAATAGAGGATGTCCTGCAGCCGGTCCACCTGGGCCGGGCCATAGTAGCGGTAGCCGCTGGGGGCCACCCGGCTGGGTTTCAGTAGACCGATCTCGTCGTACCAGCGCAGGGTGCGGGTGGACACCCCCGACAGGCACGACAGCTGCTGAATGGAATATTCCATGGGCTTCTCCCTCCTTTGAGCTCATTGTACCAGTTGACGCGGCGGCAGAGTCAAGCCTTTTTTACGTTCTTTTTAGTATACCATGGAAAATCAAGAAAGGGGCTGCTGCACAGCGTTGGATGGCAGCAGCCCCTTCCTTGCGGAGTAGGAGAAAAAGGGGAGATCAACAGGGACAGAAACGTTTTCTCAGAACATTCCGTCCCGGAGGATAGCGTGTTCCCGCAGAAGGTCCTCGATGACCGTGCCGCGGATGGCGTTCAGCAGGGGTTTCTTGAGCAGGTTCAGGGGCCCGGGCAGCTGGATGTCCAGGGGGGACTTGCCGTCCATCAGGCAGACGGAGCTGTCCAGCAGGGCACGGATGTCGTAGACGCTGCCCCAGACCTCGGGCACGCCCCGGTCCACCCCCAGCAGACCGTAGACGGCCTCCATGGCGGTGCGGACCGAGTACTCGGTGGTAAACACCGTGTCCCGGGGGGTCTCGGCGAACTGGCCCAGGAAGGCGAAGTTCACGCACCCGTCGGGGATGACGTCGGGCCGGTCGCCCTTGGTGCGGGGCATAAAGAAGGCGGTGATATAGGGCATCATGGTGGGCACGCAGACGGCGCTCTCCTCCGCCAGCTGGGGGATCTGCTCGACGGGTACACCGATGTGGTAGAGCCACTCCTCGGTGATCTCCTTGCCGGTGCACTCCTTCATGGGCTTTTTCACATAGTCGCCGGGCACGTCGGTGAAGAGGCCGTACACCCAGATGCAGACCTTTTCGGGGTCCTGTTCTTTAAACTGGCCCTGCCGGTTGATGGTCCAGCTCAAAAGCCACTGGGAATCCTTGCAGCTGACGATGCCGCCGGTGACCACCTTGCCGGTGCGGGGATCCCGCTTGCAGATGTTGGTGATATAGGGCAGGATCTTGTCGTCCAGGGTGGTGATGGTGGCCGACTCCCAGTTGGTCTTGGAGA
>OERZ01000065.1_pt1 | contig 20563 bp, 15 predicted proteins | sample 1540151 | NCBI WGS metagenome assembly OERZ01 (sample SAMEA3891880, study PRJEB23780) | metagenome | biome: terrestrial biome; feature: animal house; material: Caecal content | place: Italy | collected 2015-05-05 | reverse complement strand
AAAGCATCATAAGGCTGTTTAGCATCATGAAGCCGTAGGTCAGAAACGCCGAGAGCTGACCGACATCAAACCTTGTCCCGCCGGTGGTGACTATCATATAGGAGCCGACGGTGAGGTTAAGCACCATGACGGCATAGAGACAGAACTGCATCAGGGGAGCGTCCAGCGAGACGATTCTTTCGGCAATGGTGAAGTCCCTTGCGATATCGGAGGCCGCTGCTCCGAACTTTTTATTCTCATAGTCCTCCCTGACGAACGACTTTACTACCCTTATTCCCTTGATGTTCTCCTGGATGGAGGCGTTGAGCCTGTCGTACTTTTTGAACACCGAGCGGAATCTCGGCATCGCCTTTTTGATTATCAAAAACAAGCCTCCGCCTAAGACCGGGACTACAAACACAAATATCCATGCCATGCTTCCGCCCATGATAAACGCCATTATAAAGGCAAAGATCAGCATAAGGGGGGACCTTATCGCCGTCCTTATAATCATCATGTAGGCGTCCTGTATGTAGGTTACATCTGTTGTTAGCCTCGTCACAAGACTGGAGGTGGTAAACCTGTCGATATTTTCAAATGAAAAGCTCTGGATTCTTGCAAACATATCCGCCCTCAGGTTTTTTGCAAAGCCACAGGCGGCGTCCGAGCAGGTATGGGCGGCACAGATGCCGAATATCAGGGACAAAACAGCCATCACGGCCAGAACAGCCCCCGATTTTAGAATGTCGTTTAAATCTCCGCCGTCCTTGATGACATTGACAAGCTCCGCTATTATAAAAGGTATTATACAGTCCAAAATGACCTCGATAATAACGAATACCGGCGTTAAAAGAGCAGGCTTTTTATACTCTCTGATGCTCTTTGCCAAGGTTTTTAGCATTTTTTTCTCCTTTCCTTATTCCTCCCTGCTGGACTGTCAGCCCGGGATGGCGAAATCACAGGTAAATTAACAGGAGGTCTTTAGCTCCGTTATTTATGCAGACACTTTCATTTTAACTCTAACTTATGTTATTGTCAAGCGGTTTTTGAGTATAAGCGAGAATTAGTACGAAATAAAGAAAATATTGACATCGGCAAGGAGTTTATGTATAATGAAATAAATAAATCGGGCTTATGGCAGTCATATGCCGCCCGAAGGATGAAGGGATGAAGCTTTATGAACTCTACTTTACTTATACTGGCAGCCGGTCTCGGCTCGAGATTCGGCGGAAACAAGCAGATATCCAATGTCGGACCTAACGGTGAAATCCTGATGGAATACTCCATCCACGACGCTATCAAGGCGGGCTTTAAAAAGGTGGTTTTCGTCCTCAAGGAGGAGATGATAGAAAGCGTTAAGGCTACCGTCGGCGAGAAATTCAAGGACAGGGTGGAGCTTTGCTACGCCGTGCAGGACTATTCCTCGCTTCCTAGCTTCTACAGCCTCCCTCCCGAGAGGACAAAGCCGTTCGGAACGGTACACGCCGTGCTCTCGGCGAAGGAGTACCTCACAGAGCCGTTTGTCACCGTCAACGCTGACGACTACTACGGAGTCTCATGCTTCAAGCTTATGCAGGGTCTTTTGGACAGGATAAGCTCGGGCAGCGAGGCGGCTATCGTCACATACATCCTAAAAAATACCCTCAGCGACAACGGCGGAGTCACAAGAGGAGTCTGCACGGTTTCAGACGGCGAGCTCGTAAGGGTCGACGAGACCGGCGGCATCCAGCTTAAGGACGGCGTCCTTGCCGGAGAGAACGGACCCGTCCCGGAGGACAGCCAGGTGTCCATGAATCTCTGGGGCTTCTCAAACCTCACGCTTTCAAGGATGGAGGAGTATTTCAACAGCTTCCTGTCCTCGCTCAAGCCGGAGGAAATCAAGGCGGAGTGCCTTCTTCCCACCATGGTAAACGATATGCTCTCCTCGGGCGAGCTTAAGGTATACGCCGCACAGTCCGGCGACAGGTGGTTTGGCATCACCTACAAGGCGGACAAGGAGGATGTCGAGTCAAAGCTTAAGGAGCTCCACAAAAGCGGAGTCTATCCTGATACGCTTTAAAATCACAAATGCATTTGCATGGCATCTGCACATGCATTTGCATATGCAACTGCCCCGTCCCTTTTTAGAGACGGGGTTTTTCCTAAGAAGCAGTACTGACGGCTCCCGGAGGTCCCGCCGGGGAGGACGCCGACCCTTCGGGGATTTCATCCCCTCCTGCCGCCTGCCTGCGGGAAGGTCACAGTGGGTAAGGTGACATAAGAGAAAAAAAGCCCTCGCAGAAGCGAGGGCTTTATGCTTTATATCTAGACCCCCCCGCAGGCAGGCGGCGGTTAAAGCCGCCGGGCGTGGGGTCTTATGGGGCTTTTAGGGCGAAAACTACGCTTGGTGTCCCGCAGATATGTTTGGCGGGGCGAAAATGCCCGGCGGATTTTTAGGGTCGGCGGGGGAGGCTGCACAAGGTGTGACTTCCTCTCAAGCTGCAAAATGGGCTTCACGGCTCCTTTTCCTCACTCGCCGTCAGGCGAGTCCTCGCCCTCCTCTGCGGCTTCAAGCCTTCTTAGCTCGTTCTCGTCAGGCTCCGGCTCCTGAGGAAGCTCGACCTCGCCGTGCTCAGCCTCGTCGTCACGCTCGGCAGAGGTAAACGCCGCCACCACCCTGTCGGGGATGTCCTTAGTACGCATTATCGTGACGCCGGAGCTGTATCTGCTCATGACCCCGATGTCGCTTGCACGGACCCTTATGATTATGCCGTCGTTTGATATGAGGATGATGTCCTCGTCGTCCTTGACCATCCTGATTCCGCAGACTCTGCCGGTCTTTTCGGATATCCTGTAGTTTAGGACCCCCGTTCCGCCTCTTGACTGGAGCCTGTAGCTCTCCGGGCTTACCCTTCTGCCGTACCCCTTTTCGGAGACGGTTAGAACGGTTGCGCCCTCCTTAATCGCCTGAAGTGAGACGACCTCGTCGTCCTGACGCAGAGCTATAGCCCTTACGCCGTGGGCGGACCTTGCCAGCGGACGGAGCTGTGTCTCGCTGAATCTTATCGCCCTGCCGTTTCTGGTGGCGGCTATAAGCTCCTCGGAGCCGTCGGTGAGGAGCACTCCCCTAATCTCGTCGCCGGGGTCGAGTCCGATGGCTATAAGCCCTGACTTTCTCACATTCTGGTACTTTGAAAGATGGGTCCTCTTTATCTTTCCGTTTTTAGTAATCATTATGACATACTTGTCAACCCCGAAGTCCTCGCAGTGTATCATGGCGGCGATCTTCTCGTCCTGGGACAGCGGTAAAAGATTGACTATATTAGTACCTCTTGATGCCTTGGAGCCTTCAGCCAGCTCAAAGCATTTCAGCTTGAACATTATGCCCCTGTCAGAGATAAAGAGGATGTTGTCGTGGGTGGAGCAGATAAGCATCTCCGAGACGAAATCCTCCTCCCTTTGCCTCATGCCGTTGACGCCTCTGCCGCCACGCCTCTGGACAGAATACTCAGACGAGCTGGTGCGCTTGATGTAGCCGTTGTTTGTGAGGGCTACTATGTTTGTATCCTCGGGAATCAAATCCTCGATGTCAACCTCGCCGCTTACTGCCTGAATCTCGGTGCGCCTGTCGTCCCCGAATTTCCTGCTGATATCCTCGATTTCGGTGACGATGATTTCAAGGACTCTGGAGTGGCTGTTAAGGATGTCCTCATAGTCCTTAATCCTTGCCTCAAGCTCGCTCAGCTCGTCGTATATCTTCTGGCGCTCAAGGCCGGTAAGCTGAATCAGCCTCATGTTGGCGATATACTCAGCCTGAATCTCGGTGATGCCGAATCTTTCTATGAGCCTTGCTTTTGCCTCCTGCGAGGTCTGGCTCGACCTTATTATCCTTATAACCTCGTCGATAAAGTCAAGAGCTATTACAAGGCCCTGTAAAATATGCTCCCTCTCCTTGGCTTTTTTGAGGTTATACCTTGTGCGGCGGGTTATTACCTCGACCTGGAAGTCAAGGTACTCGTTTAAAATCTCCTTGAGGTTTAATATCTTGGGGACGCCGTTGACAAGCGCAAGCATGATAACTCCCACGGTGTCCTGAAGCTGGGTATAGCTAAAGAGCCTGTTTAATACTATCTGGGGATTAGCGTCCTTTTTAAGCTCTATTACAATTCTCATGCCGGAGCGGTCGGACTCGTCCCTGAGGGTATGGATGCCGTCCACCCTTTTATCCCTTACAAGCTGGGATATCGACTCCAAAAGCCTTGCCTTGTTCACCATATAGGGTATCTCGGTGACTACGATGGCGTTCCTGCCGTCTATCTCCTCGATTTCGGTCCGTGAGCGAAGGGTAATTTTTCCTCTGCCGGTGGCGTATGCCGCCCTGATGCCGGCTCTGCCCATTATGATTCCACCAGTGGGAAAATCAGGACCCTTTATTACCTCCATGAGGCTTTCTAAGCTGCAGTCCGGGTCCTCGGCTAAAAGCTTGATGCCGTCTATTACCTCTCTAAGATTATGCGGAGGGATATTAGTAGCCATTCCGACGGCGATTCCAACCGAGCCGTTTACCAGGATATTAGGAAATCTTGAGGGCAGGACCTCCGGCTCCTTGAGCCTGTCGTCAAAGTTGGGGACAAACTCAACCGTGTCCTTGTCGATATCGGTGAGCATGTTGAGGGCGATTTTTGCCATCCTAGACTCGGTGTACCTGTAGGCGGCAGGCGGGTCGCCGTCTATCGAGCCGAAGTTTCCGTGACCGTCAACCAAGGGGTATCTCAGGGAAAAGCTCTGTGCGAGCCTTACCAGGGCGTCGTAAACCGAGGCGTCGCCGTGGGGATGGTATCTTCCCAGACAGTCTCCAACGGTAGTGGCGCACTTTAGGTATTTCTTGTCAGGGGTGAGACCGTCCTCATGCATTGTATATAGGATTCTTCTGTGTACAGGCTTTAAGCCGTCCCTTACATCGGGGAGCGCTCTTTGTATTATAACCGACATCGAGTACGCTAAGAACGAGGAGCGCATTTCGTCGTTAAGGTCGGTCAGCTTTATATTTTCATTCTCTTGAAGCAAATTGTTCACACTCTTTTCTATTGTCTGCTTTTTAAGGTCCGGCTAGAAGTCAAGATTATCTGCAAACCTGGCGTTCTTCTCGATAAATTCCCTTCTTGGATTTACCTTGTCGCCCATTAGTATGCTGAAGGTCTCGTCAGCCATGACTGCGTCGTCAAGGGTGATTTTAACCATGGACCTTGTTTCGGGGTTCATAGTAGTCTCCCAGAGCTGCTCGGGGTCCATCTCTCCAAGACCCTTGTATCTTTGGACATCCGGCTTCGACCTGCCGTCAGCCGAGGTCAGCTCTGCGATGTATTCGTCCCTTTCCTCGTCGGAAAAGGCGTATCTTACCTGCTTGCCCCTTGAGACCTTGAAAAGCGGAGGCTGAGCGATGTATATATGCCCGTTGTCGATGAGGGGACGCATAAACCTGAAGAAGAAGGTTAGAAGCAGCGTTCTTATGTGGCAGCCGTCGACATCGGCGTCAGCCATTATTATGACCTTGCCGTAGCGAAGCTTGGACAAATCAAAATCCTCGCCTATCGAGGTTCCAAGAGCCGTCACCACAGGGGTGAGCTTCTCGTTTCCGTAGACCTTGTCGATTCTGGCCTTTTCGACATTGAGCATCTTTCCCCAGAGCGGCAGTATCGCCTGATACTTTCTTTCCCTGCCCTCCTTGGCGGAGCCTCCAGCAGAGTCTCCCTCGACTATGAAAATCTCGGTGAGCGAAGGGTCCCTCTCCTGGCAGTCAGCCAGCTTTCCGGGAAGATTTGCAGAGTCAAGAGCCGACTTCCTTCTTGTTAGGTCTCTTGCCCTTTTTGCAGCCTCCCTCGCCTTTTGAGCCTGCAGCGACTTTTCAAATATCGCCTTGGCGACGGCAGGGTTTTCCTCGAGATAGTTCATAAGCTTCTCGTATACGATCTTCTCGATAAACGGCCTTATCTCGGGATTGCCAAGCCTTCCCTTGGTCTGACCCTCGAACTCGCAGTTGGTGAGCTTAACCGAAACTATGGCGGTAATCCCCTCCCTGACATCGTCTCCTAATAGCTTTTCCTCCTTTTTTATGAGGTTAAACTTCCTGCCGTAGTCGTTTATAACCTTGGTGAGGGCGTTTTTAAAGCCTGTCTCATGGGTTCCGCCGTCCGGCGTGTGGACATTGTTAGCAAAGGAGAGTATCAGCTCGTTGTAGCTGTCGTTGTACTGAAGGGCAATCTCGGCGGTATAATCCTCCTTCATGCCGCTAAGATATATTACCTCCTGCCCGATGCTCTCAAGACCCCTTGTATTGTGGATATGGGTGACAAACTCCCTTATTCCTCCCGTGTAGCACAAATCGACCTCGCTGTCAAGCTCGCCACGGCGGTCTGTAAAGACTATTCTGACGCCTGCGTTCAAAAACGCCTGCTCTCTGAGCATCTTTAAAAGGGTGTCGTAGTCGTACTCGGTGGACTCCTGGAAAATCTCGGGGTCAGCCTTGAACATGACAACGGTGCCGGTGCGGTCAGTCTCGCCTATAATCTTGATTTCCTCGGAGTAGCCGCCTCTGTCAAAGTGCTGGAAGTGGATGTTTTTTCCGTCGTAGACCGTCAGCTCCAGCCATTCGGAGAGGGCGTTTACAACCGAGGCTCCGACTCCGTGGAGTCCTCCTGCGACCTTGTAGCCGCCTCCGCCGAACTTTCCTCCGGCGTGGAGCACGGTATATACTACCGTTGCGGCAGATATTCCCTCCTTAGGATGGATTCCGGTTGGGATGCCTCTTCCGTTGTCGCTTACCCTTACTATGTCTCCCTTTAGAAGCTCGACCTCGATTTTTGTGCAGTAGCCGGCAAGAGCCTCGTCTATGGCGTTTGTGACTATCTCATAGACAAGGTGGTGAAGCCCCTTAGGACCTGTTGAGCCTATATACATTCCGGGACGCTTTCTTACCGCCTCGAGACCCTCCAGCACCTGAATTTCACTAGCGTCGTACTTATTATCCTTATCGACGGCTGTTGCGCCGTCCCTGATATCCTCAAATTCGCTCAAGCTAAAACCTCCTGAAAATATTATTACTGTATTTTGTATTTATAGCTGTGCTTTCATCCTGTCTCTTAATACCGCCGGAGACAGCGGGGAGATATAAACCCTCTCGCTAAGCTCCTCGTCAAGAGCGACAACGAAGCTCTTTGGCATATCATCTGAGCAGTATATAACCCAGCCGGACTTTCCGGCAAGGCTCAGATACTCCCTTGTTATCCTCGAGGTCGAGGAACGCTCGATATCGAATATCGCAATCACATTTTTTTTCGGCACCGAGACGCCGTTTCCAAGATGCAAGAGCATAAAATCCTACTCCCCGGCTAAAAATCCCGTTTAAGCCTCCCGCCGGACATCAGATGGCAGCCTCGCTTGGCTTTCGGCTCGTCGCAGCAGGTTATGAATATCTGAGCGCCCTCTATAGCCCTCTTGACGAAAAATCTCCTGTCAGAGTCAAGCTCGCTCATGACATCGTCGAGCAAAATCACGGGAAACTCCTTTTTCTCCTTCTTTATCAGCTCAGCCTCCGCCAGCTTTAGGCAAAGGGCGCAGGAGCGGTTCTGACCCTGTGAGCCGTAGTCCTTGACCGATAAGCCGTCAAGCTCGATTATAAGGTCGTCCCTGTGGACTCCAAGCTGGGTGTAGCCCAGCCGCAAATCCTCTTTTCTTGAGGAAAGGAGCCTTTTGTGATAGTCAAGAGCCATAAGCTTGCCGTCTTTTACCTCAAGCTCGCTGGGAATTTTGTCGAATACCGTGGAATAATAGCTTATTTTAAGCTCCTCCTTTTCCCCAGAGAGCCTTTTATACATCGAGCCTGCCGCCTCCTGAAGCTTAGAGACGCTCACCGCCCTGAAAACGCTCATATACGCTCCCATTCTTGATAGCTGCTCGTCCCAGATGTCAAGCTGACCCTCGTTCAGACTCTTTTTGTCCATCACCTTGAGGGCGGCGTTTCTTTGCTCTAGAATTTTATCGTACTTTGCAAGAATCCTGCTGTACATCGGATGGATAAGAGAGATGGTGCGGTCCAAAAAGCTCCGCCTTACCTCCGGCGAGCCTCTTGTGAGCTGTAAATCCTCGGGAGTGAAAACCACCGTGTAAAGGCTCCCTATAAGCTCTGAGGCTGATTTAAGCGGCACTCCGTTTTTAAAGAGCCTTTTGTCTTTGGGAGTTTTTCCAAGCTCTAGGCTTATAGTCTGACTCCTTACGCTGTCGCAGTATCTAAGCTCAATTTTTCCCGACTGCCTGCCAAAGCCCAAAAGCTCCTTATCCCTTGCGCCACGGAAGCTTTTCTGCCCCGACATTATAAATATAGCCTCCAAAAGATTGGTTTTTCCCTGGGCATTGTCGCCGTAGATGATATTTGTCCCCGCCATGGGATACATGTCTATATCCCTTAGGTTCCTTATCCCGTCTATCCTTAGCTCTGTAATAGTCATATTTTAGCGGATAATTATCTTTACTCTTCTGCCTCTTACCGTAATCTTATCCTGCGGCTGGACAACATACTCGGGATATACGCACACCCTGTCGTTTAAGAGCACCCTGCGGTTAAGTATCAGGTCTGCGCTCTCTTCAAAGTCCTCGGTGACTCCGGCGGCATACAAGGCGCCGTAGAGCTTAATCTTTCTATCTCTTTTTTCGGGTGAATAAAGATTTACCGTCCTGCTTTTTATCTTAATCCTGTTAGCTGCCAATTTTAATTCCCCTTTATACTATTTTAGTCCTTTAGTCTGACCGGCAGGACAAGATAGGTATACCTCTCGCCCTCGAGGGGGACTATCTTCATGGGAAGCGTCCCGCCGTTCATCATAATCCTGCAGGAGTCCTCCCCGATTACCTTTAGGGGGTCGGAAAGATATTTGCAGTTGAAGCCTATTTCCATCTTAGGACCTGTTATGTCAGCCTTGATTTCGTCGCTTATCTTTCCTATCTGAGTCTTACAAAATGTCTTTAGACAGCCGTTGTCGAATATGCACCTTACGGGACTCTTTATCTTCTCGTTTACAAGAAGCGACGCCCTGTCAAGACAGCTTAAAAGCTCCTTTCTGTCTATAATGACCTCGGTGACGGCGGTTTTGGGTATCGAGCCGGAGTAGTTGTGGAACTCGCCCTCTAGCAGCCTTGAAAATACCGTGAAGCCGGAGAAGTCAAACACCGCCTGCTTTTTCGACACGCTTATCTTGCAGAGCTGGCTGTCGTCGTCTTTAAGCATTCTTGAGACCTCGTTTAGGGTCCTCGCCGGGACTACGAATTTAAGGTCGCACTCGCTCATTACAGGCTCCTGCCTTATTGCAAGCCTGAAGCCGTCTATGGCAACCATGGTGAGGCTTCCGCCCGTGACCTCGAAAAGCTCTCCCTTTAGTATCGGCTTGATGTCGCTCTGGGATACGGCAAAGATTGTCTCGTTTATCATCGCCTTTAAAACCGGCTGGGGGACGGTGAGGCTGCTCTCACTGTCAAAATCAGGCAGCGAGGGGTACTCCGAGGCGGATATAAGGTTAATCGAATACTCTGTAGCGCCGCCCTGTATCTTCATGGCGTAGCTTTCGTCCATCGTGAAGGTTATCCTGTCCGAGGGCATCTTTCTTATAATGTCCAAAAACAGCTTGGAGTTTACTATAAAGGAGGCGCTGTCCTCAGACTCGACCTCTATAGTAGTCCTTATGCCGATTTCAAGGTCGTAGCCTATCAGGGTAAGCTCGTTTTTTTCAAGGCTGAGCTTGATACCCTCCAGAGCCTGTATCGAGGACTTATCAGCCGCCGCTCTCGATACGCTGCTTAGAGCCTCCGATAAATCCTGCCTTGAGCATATAAATTTCATGTTGAATATTCCTCGCTTTCGGATGTTTTTTTCGTGATAGATAAATAAATATAATATTTAAATTTTTAGTATTAGTAGTAGAGGGCGTTGAAAGGTTGAAAAGCAGGTCAAGCACTTTATTTAAGCCGGAATACGGCTCAACAGAGTTTCAACGGCAAAATCTTGAAATGTTGAAACAGGTCATAGGCTGTTGAAAGTGTTAAAAGCTCTTGGTTGAAAGTTAGAAACTGATTGAAAACCCGTGTTTTCAACCGTTAGGGTTAAAAGCCCTGCTGAAAATAGGACGATGTCAAAAGTAAATAATTTACTTTTAGCCGGGAAGCCCGATAAATCCTAGGGACCTCGCCTTGAAAATATTTATAAAAATGTAGCCGCAAATTAAAAAATGTTGAAAACTCCGTTGAAAGTTTGAAAGTTCAGCTATTCGAACATCCTGAGGTTTTTTATGATGTCGGTTATAGTATCCCTCAGGTCGGCGTTATGCTCCATAGCCTCGTGGATATCGCTGTAGGATATCGAGATGGTGGAGTGATTTCTGTTCAGCTCCCTTGCTATCTCGTTGAAGGGAGTGCCCTTGACCTCCCTTATTACATAGATTGCCGCCTTTCTCGCCTGGGATATCTGGGCGTTTCTTTTGGAGGACTTAATATCGTCCGCCGCTACTGAGAAGGCGACGCCGACATCGTTTAGTATCCTGTCAATCGTGACCTCGTTGGGAGTGGAGTCTATAAGAGTTTCCTTTATAACCCTTTGAGCCATCGAGAGTGAGGGAGTCTCGTTTGAAAACATGGTAAGCCCCTTCATCTTGTTGACTGCGCCCTCAAGCTGCCTTATGTTCTTTTTAATCCTCTCGCTTACGACCCTTGCCACATTGTCGGGGATGTTGAGGTCTAAAAGCTCCGCCTTCCTTTTTACTATGGCGAGCCTTGTCTCAAAGTCCGGCGGCTGGACATCCGCCTGGACTCCCAGGGTGAATCTGGTCTTTATCCTGTCCTCCAGCTGCCTTATGCGGTTAGGGGAGATATCCGAGGTCAAAACAATCTGCCTTCCTGCGTTGTAAAGCTCGTTGAAGGTGTGGAAGAACTCCTCCTGGGTCATCTCCTTGCCGGCTATGAACTGGATATCGTCCACGAGCAGGAAATCGCATCTGCGGTACTTGTCGTGAAACTCTGCGGTTTTCTGCTGGGTGATAGCCTTTAGAAGCTCGTTTGTGAAGTTTTCGCCGGTGGTGTAGATTATGTTAAGGTCGGGATGGTTTTTTCTGACCTCGTTTTCTATAGCCTTTAAAAGGTGGGTTTTGCCAAGCCCGGAGTCCCCGTAGATGAACAAGGGGTTGAACATCGACTTTTTCATCTGGCTGGTGACATTGTTTTTCCCGCTGACGGCTATGCAGTAGGCGTATGCCAGCTCGTTTGACTTACCCTTGATGAAGTTCTCAAAGGTGAGGTCATAGTCGCTCCTTTTGTGACGGTTTATCATATCGTCCATTCTCTGCTTGATATCCTCGATGCCGTCAAACTCTCCGGGAGCCTTCTTCGCCTGAGGGTCCTCCTCCTTTATGGCAAAGACAACCTCCGTCCTAAAGCCTAAAATCTCCTCGAAGGCAGCCTCGAAAACATCGCCGTATATCTCCCTTGTGGTCCTGCACATAAAGTCGTTTGGGGCAAAAAGCGTGACCCTGTTGCCGTCAAGCTTGCCAGGCTCCATAGCCTTTATCCAGCGGTTGAAGCCTATCTCACTCACCTTAGGATGCTGACGGCAGACTCTTAGAACATTATCGTATAGCTCCTTGAACGAATCCATTTCTATTTCCCTTTCATAAAAACTGTCAGGCAAAGCCGCCCTGAAGCAGAAGGCGGCGATATTACACCTATTATTAATATCTATAATAGCACAAAGACTTAAAATTTTCAAGCCTTTTATAAATAGTAATACCGAAAAATAAGGGTATAAGCCGGTCCGGGACAAAAAATATCCCTCTTTTTTTAGAAAATCCTCTTTTACCCCTTGACAAGCGGCAAGAATCTATTATATAATACCAAATTGCAGGGGTATTGAGATATTCCATTTGCCGTAAGCCCTTAGCTATGGCATGGCGGTATATAATCTTGTGGAGGTAGCGCTTGTTGCTTTGAGCCTACCCGAATCAGCCCATAACTATAGGACAAGGAGGCGTTTTGATGCAGATTAAAAGAACCTATCAGCCCAAGAAAATCCACAGAAAGAAGGAGCATGGGTTTTTCAAGAGAATGGCTACCAAAAACGGTCGTAAGGTTTTAGCTCGCAGAAGAGCAAAGGGTAGAGCAAGGCTCACTTACTAATTCTAAAGGACCACAGGCATTTGTGGTCCATTATTTTTAGATTCCGTCTTAGAAGGAGGCTGCCATGCAAACTACCCTCTCATTAAAGGACAGAAGGGCTTTTTCCAGGCTCTACGGGAGGGGGAGGTTCGTCTCCTGCCGGGAGGTCACGGTCTACTATCTTAAAAACAGGCAGGGGCTTACCCGCCTGGGAGTCACCGCAGGAAAAAGGGTGGGAAACGCCGTCAAAAGAAACCGTGCCAAAAGGATAATTAAAAGCGCCTACAGGCTCTGCGAGGGCATAATTCCCAAGGGGTACGACTATGTTTTCGTCGCAAGACCTGATATCGACGGAAAAAAATCCACCCACATCGAGGAGTTTATAAGAAAAAGACTGGTTAAGGAGATTCTGAGCTCACAAAAGGAGCTAAGGGGTCGCAACGCTTCTGGCGGTCACAGGAAGAAAGGATCAAATGAAAAAAATAGCTGAGCTTCTTATCACCCTTTACAAGAGGCTTATTTCACCGCTTAAGCCTCGCTGCTGCAGATACTATCCCAGCTGCTCGACCTATGCTCTGGAGGCTGTAAGGCTTCACGGAGTCATAAAGGGCGGGATACTTGCCGTCTGGCGGATATTAAGGTGCAATCCCTACAGCAGGGGAGGAATAGACTATGTCCCAAAGAGCTTTAATCTTCTCTCGCTCAAAACAGGAGTCCCAAGAAGGCTTCACTCAGAGGCACGGCGTAAAAAAGGACTCTGACGGTAAAATTAACTAAACTGTAGAAAATCCCGGTCAGCCGGACTGACGGTATATATTATCTGAAAGGAATGTAACTATGGGGATTATTGCATGGCCGTTTGGCAAGCTGCTCTGGCTCTGTTATGAAATTATAAGCAACTACGGATGGGCGCTGTTTCTGTTTTCGCTTCTTATAAAGCTGATTATGCTGCCCTCCTCCTGCAAGCAGCAGCTATCTATGGCTAAGACCCAGAAGCTGGGTCCCAAGCTCGAGCAGCTAAAGAAAAAGTACGCCAACAACAAGGAGAAGCTCAACGAGGCAACCATGGAGCTTTACAATCAGGAGAATGTCAACCCGATGGGAAGCTGTCTGCCGATGGTGCTGACGATGGTAATCCTTGTTGCCGTCGTCGAGGTTGTATACGCTCCTCTTTCCTATATAAGCGGGCTTCCCAAAGAAAAGATAGAGTCTGCTCAGACGGCGGTATATGATGTCTACACCGTCAGCTCTGCTGTAAAGAGCTATACCCAGTCTGAGGACGGCGCTAACACCGCCACGGTAGCAGGTCTTACCGCAGAGGGCAGGGATATCTACGAGGTCCTGACCGAGATTAAGGCGGATTCCTCCAAGGGAAAGGCCCTCCAGGGTTACTCCGACGAGAGGCTCAGGGAGCTTTCCGATATACTTACCTCAAATCCCGGGATAGACGAGTATTTTACAAATCCCGAGAAGGTCTCCCAGAGGCTCCTTGCCGGAGGGGACAGCACAAGGCTTCAGCTCCTTATAATGTCCGCCTCGCAGGACTATCCCGCTATATTCGACCCCGAGGTCACCGAGTTCTGCTCCGAGTTTGACTATACCTTCCTTGGGGTTAATCTAGGGAGATATCCCAGCTGGAATTCGATTCTTGTGCTGATTCCGATAGTTTCGCTTGTTTTACAGCTGGCTATTACAGTTCTTTCACAGTATTATAGTAAGAAGAACGGGGGAGTTGTGCAAAAGGGCGGAATGGGAGCCATGCTCTACATCATGCCGCTTATCTCCTTCTGGATAGCCTTTAGCTTCCCGGCAGGAATCGGTATCTACTGGATATTCCAGAGCATCCTGTCACTTTTGCAGACGGTGCTTTTAAACCTTTACTACAATCCTAAGAGGGTTGAGAGGCTTCTTGCCAAGGCGGAGTCCAAGGCGAAAAGAAAGCCCTCGCTCTATCAGATGGCCCTGGAGCAGCAAAGAAGTCAAGGCTCCAATCAGACTCTTAAGGAGGGTCCTGACGGCGAGGAGCCGAAGCTCTCCCGTGCTGAAAAGAAGGAGGCGCAAAGGCTTACTCTAAACGAGGCAAGGCGCCGCTATTCTGAAAAATACGGGGACGGCGAGATTTTAGAGGATACTAAAGCTCCTGACCAGAGCGACGGGGATGACGCCGTTTTGGAGGAGGCTAGGCGCCGCTACGCCGAAAAGTACGGGGACGCTCCCAAGCAGTAGCCTCAGGCAGCCTATAAGGCCCTTTAATCTGTAAATAAACGGCGGGAAGCGACCTCATTACATCTTCTCAAGCTTACGCCGTATAATAAAGGAGAGTTAAGAAATGAAAGAGACTTTTACAGCCAAAACCGTAAACGAGGCTAAGGAGCTTGCAGCCGCTAGGTTCGGCGTGCCTCAGGAGAAAATCAGCTTTACTACGCTGGAGGAGCCTAAGAGGGGACTCTTCGGGGGTCTCAAGGGAGAGGCGGTCGTAGAGGCGGTTTACGAGATGTCCAAGCCGGAGCTTGCGGCAGACTATGTCAAAAGAGTTATCAAGGCGATGTCCGGCTCTGAGCCTAGCGTCGAAATAAGAGATATCGAGGGCGGCTCGCTGCTTGAAATCGACCCGTCCGCCGCAGATGTCATAATAGGCCGCCGTGGCGAGACTATAGACGCTATGCAGTACCTTGCCTCCCTAGTCGCTAACAAGCACGACAAGGAGTATTACAGACTCGCCCTTGACTGCGACGGCTTCAGGGACAGAAGAAAGGCTCAGCTTGAGGAGCTTGCAAAAAGGATGGCTCAGAAGGCAAAGAGAACCGGCAGAACGGTCTCCTTGGAGCCTATGAATCCCTACGAGAGAAGAATTATCCACTCGGTCGTCACCGATATGGAGGGCGTAACCTCCAGGTCTATAGGGGACGAGCCGTACAGAAAGGTGCTCATAAGCTCCACCGAGAAAAGACCCTACAGGTCGGACTCTAAGGACCGTCAGGACAGGTCAAGAGGCGGCAGAAGGGGCAATCAGGGACGGCGCAGGGACTTCAAGGCAAGAAGCCTTGATATCTCCTCCTCCTTTGAGAAGGACTACAGAAAGCCCAAGCCGGAGGATGAGCTGGGCAGCGGACTCTATTCAAAGATTGAGTTTTAACCCCGTGCGAGATTGCCAGACCCGGCAGTCTCGCACATTTTGCACTAATTACCTTGGAGGTGCCACGATGTCAGACTACAGGGCGGTCATTGCGGCTATAAGCACTCCGCCGGCTCCCGGGGGGCTTGCCGTCATAAGACTCTCCGGCGAGGGCTGCTTCGAGCTTTCCGACAGGCTCTTTAGGCCTGCAAAAAGCCGTGAAAGAGGCGGAAGGCTGCCGTCTCAGATGGAGGGCTATAGCTGTCAGTACGGCTATGTTGTGTGCGAGGGACGGACAATTGATGATGTAATCCTCACCGCCTTTAAGGCTCCCGAGAGCTATACCGGCGAGGACACAATTGAAATATCCTGCCATGGGGGACTATATCTTGCCCGCAGGATTTTAAGGCTCGCCGTATCCCTGGGGGCAAGCCCTGCCCAGCCGGGAGAGTTTACAAGAAGGGCGCTTCTAAACGGAAAGCTGAGCCTTACGCAGGCGGAGGCTGTCATGGATATAATCGGAGCCGACGGCGAGGCAGCCCTAAGCAGCGCAAGGCTTATGCACTCGGGGGAGCTTGCAAAAAGGGTCGGAAAAATTAAGGATAGAATAGTATCGATTCTTTCCTCCCTTGCTGCCTGGTGCGACTATCCCGATGAGGACATACCGCTTCTTAGCAGGGAGTCGCTTGAAAAAAGCGTCGGGGAGGCGTCGGGTGAGATTAGCCAAATCCTTAACGACTACGACAACGGCAAAATGTTAAGGGACGGTATTACAACTGTAATCGCAGGCAGACCGAATGTCGGGAAGTCCACACTTATGAACGCCCTTTTGGGCTACGAGAGAGCTATTGTCACCCCCTCTGCTGGGACTACCAGGGATGTTATCGAGGAGACTCTTGCCCTTGACGGGCTCAAGCTTCGGCTTACCGACACCGCCGGACTCCGCCAGACTGAGGACCCGGCTGAGAGCATCGGGATAAAAATGGCTAAGGACCGCCTTACCAGCGCTGAGCTTGTTTTAGCAGTTATTGACGGCTCCTCCCCCCTCACTCAGGAGGATAAGGACATCCTGGCCGAGCTTAAAACCCGTCCCGCAGTCGTCATAGTAAACAAGTCCGACCTTCCTTGTGAGGTAGACAAAGAGTATTTTAGCGGTGAAAATATACTCTTTGTATCAGCAAAGGCCGGCGAAGGACTCGAGCGCCTCCCCGATGTGATTCGGGAGCAGCTGAGTCTGCCAACCGTTGGAGCGAGGGACGGCTCGGTCATCTATGTAAACGAAAGGCAGAGAAACCAGCTTGTGGAGGCTCAAAGGCAGCTGGGAGCCGCACTTCAAGCTCTTTCACAGGGTGAAACCCTCGACGCTGTCGGCATCTGCCTAGACCTTGCCGCAGAGGCTCTTTTGATTCTTAGCGGCGAAAGGGTCACAGATTCTGTGGTCGACGAGGTTTTTTCGAGGTTCTGCGTGGGGAAATAGTGTATACTCTCTGTTATATCTCGCTGAATTATACTCAAAGTTTCCTATTCTCTTAATTTGTAACTTTACTATTTGAAATATTCTTTGATATTATACAGATTGTTTATTTTATGGCGTATTACTGTTTGTATTTTCTGGCTTGATTTATCTATTTGTAATATTCCGAACATTCTATATATAAAGAGAGGATTTCGCCCTTCTCCTTGAGCTGATATTACAAACTGTGTTATTTCGCTTGGTTATACTATTTGTAAAGGTGGTCTTAGCTTATATGGTTCTTGACAGCTTTGATGTGGTTGTTATCGGTGCGGGTCACGCCGGCGTGGAGGCGGCTCTTGCCAGTGCCAGGCTTGGTCTTAGGACGGCGGTCTTTACTATCTCGCTCGACCAGATTGCCAATATGCCCTGCAACCCCTCCATCGGCGGGACGGCCAAGGGCCATCTTGTCAGGGAGATTGACGCTTTGGGCGGGGAGATGGGCAGAGCCGCAGATGCCACCTTTTTACAGTCTCGGATGCTGAATCTTGGAAAGGGTCCTGCCGTTCACAGCCTTCGGGTCCAATCGGACAGGGTGATGTATCACAGGTACATGAAGCAGGCTCTTGAGCGTCAGGCTGGGGTCTATATTATCCAAGGTGAGGTAGTCAAAATTTTAACTGACACGGATGGGGCGGTCAGCGGAGTTGTCACCTCCTTAGGCTGTGAGTACGCCTCCCGTGCCGCAATTATCTGCACCGGGACCTATTTGAAGGGCAGGATTTTTGTGGGCAGGACCTCCTATGAGTCGGGACCTGATTCTACTCTGCCCTCCCGTGGTCTTTCGGACTGTCTTACTAGTATGGGCATCACCCTAAGGAGATTCAAGACGGGGACTCCCGCAAGAGTACACCGCCGCAGCATAGATTTTTCAAAGCTGGAGCGTCAGGACGGCGACGGTAAAATCACCCCGTTTTCCTTTGAAAACAATCTGCCGCTTGAAAATAAGGTCTCCTGCTATATCGGCTACACCAACGGTGATACTCATAAAATTATTCTTGACAACCTTGACCGTTCCCCACTTTTCTCCGGGGACATCGAGGGGACGGGTCCGAGGTACTGTCCGTCTATCGAGGACAAGGTGGTGCGCTTCTCGGATAAGCCGAGGCACCAGCTATTTGTCGAGCCGATGGGTCTTGACACCGATGAATACTACTTGCAGGGAATGTCCTCCAGCCTGCCGGTTGATGTCCAGCTTAAAATGCTTCGCACCATCCCCGGGCTTGAGAGGGTGGAGATTATGCGAAACGCCTACGCTATCGAGTACGACTGCTGCGACTCGCTGGAGCTAAGGCCCACCCTCGAATTTAAGGCTCACCCCGGGCTTTACGGCGCCGGGCAGTTCAACGGCACCTCCGGCTACGAGGAGGCGGCGGCTCAGGGACTTGTCGCCGGGATCAACGCCGCCCTAAAGCTGAGCGGCAGGGAGGAGCTTGTTCTTGAGCGCTCCTCCTCATATATCGGGACGCTTATCGACGACCTTGTTACCAAGGGCGTAATGGACCCCTATCGGATGATGACAAGCCGGAGCGAGTATCGTCTGATTCTTAGGCAGGACTCGGCGGACAGGCGGCTTACCCCAATCGGCTATCGGATAGGGCTTATTTCAAAGGAAAGATATGATAAGCTTATTAAAAAATTGGATGATATCAAAAGGGAAATTTCCCGTCTTGAGTCGGCGACGGTGGGTCCAAGCGAGGGGCTTAACAGATATCTTGAGTCCTGCGGGACGGAGCCTATCTCAAACGGCACCACCCTTTCAAGGCTTTTGAGGCGTCCGCAGGTGAGCTATGAGGGGCTTTCGGTTGCCGACCCCGGGCGTCCTGAGCTTTCAGACGAGGTCAAAGAGCAGGTCGAGCTTGAAATCAAGTACGAGGGCTACATCAAGCTCCAGCTTGAGCAGGTCAGGCGTGCCAAGGCTCTTGAGGACACTCCGCTCCCCGAGGGAATCGACTACTCTAAGATTCGTGGACTCAGGCTGGAAGCAGCTGAAAAGCTTGGGAAAATCATGCCGTGCAATCTCGGGCAGGCTGCTAGAATCAGCGGCGTGAATCCTGCGGATATTGCGGTTTTGAGCGTATATTTGGAGCAAAGACGGCGTGGTACTGGCTCAAGGGAGGAGGTGTCGGATGATGTCAACAGGTCAGCCGATTGATTTAAAAAGGCTGGAGGGCAGGCTTCTGTCCCTCGGTATTACATTGACCGAAGCTAAGCTTGATATGCTGTATCGCTACGCTGGGCTTTTGTGTGAGTACAACGAGCGGTTGAACCTCACCGCTATTACGGACCCCGAGGGTATCGAGGAAAAGCACTTTATAGACTCGATTCTGCCTCTAAAGCTATTCGAGATTCCAAAGCATGCCAGCGTTATCGACATCGGGACGGGTGCGGGCTTTCCCGGAATCCCCTGGAAGATAGCGAGGGAGGACATTGACCTATGCTTATTTGACAGCCTTAGAAAGAGGCTGGATTTTCTTCTTGCCGTGCTTGGCTCCCTGGGGCTTGAGGCGAGGCTTGTCCACGGGAGAGCCGAGGACTTCGGGAAAAAGGAGCTTCGTGAGAGCTTTGACATCGCCGTTGCAAGGGCGGTCGCAGGTCTCCCGGTTTTAAGCGAATACTGCCTGCCCTTTGTCAAGCCGGGCGGGGTGCTTGCTGCCCTCAAGGGTCCTGATATCGGCTTGGAGCTTGACTCGGCTAAAAATGCCATCAAGACCCTCGGCGGCAGAGTGGAGGATATAAAGGAGTACAGCCTTCCCTCCGGGGACAAAAGGACGCTCGTGGTTATAAAAAAGGCGTCAAAAACGCCTCCCGGCTACCCAAGGCCCAGGAGCAGGATGCTTAAGAACCCTCTGTGACGGGGCTTGCCCAAGGACATAGCTTCCTTGGGCATTTTTATGCCTTTTCGGAGGACTTGGGACTTTAATATCCGAGATTCCTATCCCAAGACGGCTTTGGAGCACTCGGTCGGCGGCATTGGGGGTAAATCACGGACCCGCCAACCTTTTGGCGCCTCGGGCTTAGGATTTACAGTGAGGAGGGCGTCTTTGGATGGGCGAAGCAGGGAATAGCTGCCTCCTGCCCGCCTCCGAGGCGCCAAACGGCGAGTCCCAGCCCCGGGGGTTAGGTACGGCTGCCGGGGAGCGGGTCACCCGTGCAGGGGTAGAAGATGGCTTTCAGGGGCTTTACCTCCTTATCTGTTCCTAGGCTCAGGCAGCCGTCCCTCATACAAAGCGGCGGAGGATTAGCATTTGCGGAGTTCCGGTCTTGAGTGCTGATATCCCTTAGGGCTGGGACAGGGCTGCAGCCCGCCCTAGTTAAAGCCGCATCCTCCCGGAGGCTCGTATACTGTATAAAAACCCGTCATCCCGGGGTCATCGCCGGGCGGGCTGCAGCCAGGCGGGTCCCCCCGGAGGGTCTCCCGGCTTATGTAATTATGGCCCTCCCTGCGTGACTTCCGCCGCCTCCCGAGCAGATTTTCGGTCTCGATCAGGAAATGTTCCATGTGGAACATTACATAGTCTCTTCTACGGCTGACTCCTTTGCCGGCTTTTTTCCTCCGGCTTTCGGCATCCCTCGGCAGGATTTTCTGGCGCATTATCTCCTATCGTGCGGGACTTTGCCTTTATGTATGCCTAATGCTCGGATTCTGCGATATTTCAATCTGGAAATTTGTTGCAGGATATGCTATTATTGAGTCATCCAAAGCTATTTGACTCCGATACGCCGAAGCCTTAACGGGGGCGTCAGAGTTTTCAACAGCTTTTTGAACGGTCGTTGAAAAAAGGAGG
>OERZ01000061.1_pt1 | contig 21484 bp, 25 predicted proteins | sample 1540151 | NCBI WGS metagenome assembly OERZ01 (sample SAMEA3891880, study PRJEB23780) | metagenome | biome: terrestrial biome; feature: animal house; material: Caecal content | place: Italy | collected 2015-05-05 | reverse complement strand
AAGATAAGAAAATCATGCCTCCCCCCTGGCTGGCCCACCGGGAGATCGAGCGATACTCCATTGGCTGGCGTATGGGCTATGGGGAGGATTACATAGACCGATTTGGTGATTGGCTGGACACCCTCTCCCCGGAGGAGCGGACGGAATATCGCACCCTCTTTCCCGAGCCGGTGACCTGGAAGGGCTGGTGGGATGACGAGGACAGCGGCAAGGTGCTGGAGCATGGTGACTTCTTGGTTGATGCGTGGCAGCCGGAGGGCCGACCCAAGTACACCCGCCAGTGGCTTCAGCAGGAGTTTGCCGCTGGGAGAACGCGAGAGCTGTGCCTGTTCTGGGGACATCAGCCTTCTGAAGACGGCCAGCTAACAAAAAGCTGCCTCAGCCAGTGGTGGATGGAGGACTTCTATACGACGGCTGACTCCTACCTCTGCATGGAGCAGTATATGATGGCTGCCAAGGCCGAGCTGTTCGGCGACAAAGAAATTCGGGATCAGATTTTAAAATGCAGCGACCCAAAGCAGATCAAGGCCCTGGGCCGCAAGGTGCGGGGTTTTGACCAGAAGGTATGGGACAAGTTCAAATACCCCATCGTGCTGCTTGGCAACTGGCACAAATTCAGCCAGAATCGGGAGCTGCGGGAGTTTCTCCTTTCCACCGGGGACAGCGTGTTGGTGGAGGCCAGCCCCTATGATAACATCTGGGGCATTCGGCTTTCAGCCAACTCCCCCGAGGCCCAGGACCCGATGAAATGGCGGGGACAGAACCTGCTGGGCTTTGCGCTGATGGAAGTGCGGGACGAGCTGCGCCGGGTGACAGAAAACGAAATGCTTTGCGATTGGAGTACAGTATGGCAACAATGAAACTCTACGAACTGGTCAACTTTTACCACATCGACACCGACTTGACCTGTGCCGAAGCTATGTTCCGGGCCTGCAACGAATACTACGGCCTCCATTTATCCGAGGAAACCCGCAAGATGTTCTCGGTAATGGGCATCGGGATGCAGACGGAAGTGTCCTGCTGCGGGGCTTTTACGGTGGCCGTGGGAATCATCGGTCTGATGACCGCCAAGGAAGGCCATACCGACGTGGACAATATGGAGGGATACCAGCTTATCTCGGAGCTGACCCTGTTCATGTTGAACCAATACGAAACCCTCCAGTGTGCCGGGCTGCAACGCCTGGAAATTCCAGGCTACAAACGCCCCTGCCACGCCATTGTGGAGGCGCTGGCCAAAAAGCTGGAGGAATTGCTGGTGGGCCGCAGGCTCTTCCGCCCGGAAAACGGAGGCCAACTGAGCTCCTGATGTGCCGGAAAGTGAGGGATTGCATGAAAGACTTTTGCCAATATGGAAATCGTCGAGATGATGAATGGAAAATACTGCCCTGGATACCTGATCCGCGCCCGCCCTTCAAAATCTGGGTGAAGCCGGAACAGGTCGCACCGTTCTTTCTCATTCCTCACCACCCCTATGCACTCTCCCTTCTGCTAAAGATCAGCGACGGATTCCGGACGGAGGAATTCTGCCGGCTAGGATTAACCGGAAGCAGCGAGGACTGGGAGCGGCTTGTCCGGGGCGTGATCCGGGAGTTCGAGGAAAACAATAGCGGTGAGGATCTGTTTCACTTCGACTCCGACGAAGATGTGTTCTGCGTGTACTCCCAATACATCGACGATTTGATGCTACTGTCCAAAATGATCCGGGCGGCCTGTGACAATGAAAAAACGATAGGGACTTATCTGGGTATAGGCGAGGTGGAACATGAGGAATAAGGAGCAGGAGTTTGCATGGCGAAAAGTAATAGAAGTCTGCATGGAGGATGTGAAACACCACTTCGATGACATCCAGCAGGCCATTGAGTTTGGCTACTACATCCAGCCGGACAACTACTTTGTGTCCTACATCTTTGCCACAGACTCGCAATTAGAGACGGCGCGGCGGAGCGGCCTGACAGAACAGATCAATTCCTATCACAGAGAGCAGCTGATAAAGCGTCATTACCCCATTGAGGGAATCAAGGACTGCACCTTTGCCTCACAGGAGGAATGTGACCGGGAATTTGGCGGGAATTGGTATTACTATTTCAAATGATACGATGAGGGCATCGATATGATTGAGTACATCAAACTCTTTTGGAAGGACGCACCGGAGGGAGAACCACCGGTCATCCTCTATGAAGTGGATACCGAAAATGAGCGGCTGGCCCTCCGCTCCATTGATATCTTTGCCGACGGCTACACCCGCAACATCCCCAACCTTTACGACGGTACCATCGAGATCACGCCAATCCCCACCGTGGAGGAATTGAACGCCCATGTCTGGGGTGAGGAATTTCACGCCTGCTTGATGGAGAAAGCAGAGTTTGAGACTATCTGGGAAAACCGATCTTATAACGGAGCGTTTTTGAACAGCGAGGAATGACAATGGTTGAGATCAATCGTGTCTGGCTCAATGTGGATACAGATACCAACAAAATCACACTATTCAGCCGTCCCCGTGTATCCGTCCGTGTAGATGAGTACATTTGGGGTTTGATCGAAGAACATATCGTGAAGCCCCATAAGCTCATGCGCAGCGAAAAGCATAGGTATCTGCTGAAAATTACCTTTGGCCGATTTGATCCGGTGCGGCACCGATATTATCCGCTTTCCCCGTACAACGGGCCGCTTCAGGAAGGAGTCAAGCCGGATAGCGCAAACGGATGGTATCCCCGTGAGGACTTTGCAGACGCTGAAGAACGCGTCACCTGGTTCTCCCCCGATAAAATCTGGACAAACTGCGGCAACAAGGTTCTGGATGTCAATATTGATGCCGCCAATGTGAGCGAGAACATCACCCCCAGAGAATACGCAGACTTGCTGTTCGATGGAATCGGGGCAGCACTGGTGTTTAACTTTAAAAAGCTCAAGCGCGAGGAGTTTGATGGGCTGAAACCCAAAATCGACTGGAGCATGGTAGAAAGATTCCCCTTCCCTGCATCCTTTGAGGAGCAGCAGTACATTGGGGACGAGGGCAAAATTCATGTGTATTCCTGGGATGGCCGGCAGGAAACAAACCTTGTAGGCCCTTATTCTGTGCGGGAGATATATCTGGAGCATTTTGGAGAATAAAAAGAACCGCCTGATGAAACAGGCAGTTCTCTGAGTCGATACCGTGACCGACCTATAGTCAAACTATTATAGAATTTACTTCATTCTTTTACCTTGGAAAAGAGCGCATACTGCGTTTTTCTATTCTTGCTGGTTCACATCATACTTCTGTTTCATCCCTGATGGTATAAATCACGGTAATTCCCGATTCGGAATACTCCCGTTCCACCTGCCGTTGAGTCAGTGAAACCAGATGATCGATGTTGCACAGGCAGAGCAGGCAGAAAAGCACTGCCGCCAGACGGATGCCCCACACCACCGCACGAAAAGGATGCAGCATACTCGCGATGGATAAGGCCGACCAAATCGCCACCACTGCTATAGCATACCCGGCCAGCACCCGCAGGCTGGTAAGACCAAACCGGGAAATATAAAGCCATAGTTTGGAAAAAGCAATGACTGCAAACAAAAGGTTTGATGTGCACAGAGCGATGCCCAGGACTCGCAGACCCCGGCTTTGACGCAGAGGTGTGCGGCAAAGTTTGGCCGCAACAGCCAGCACCGACAGGTTGACCACAGCGATCTGCAGCATCTCAAAGAAGCCCCGGCGGGCATACTCCGCCGCCGTGTATGCTTGGGGCAAAACCCCCATGAACCCCGCTGTAAGATAGTTAATTTGCGACAAGAAGAAGATCAAATACAGCCCGCAGAGTAGAGCCAGAGCCACCGTTGGCGTCTGCCGGGGGATCAGCCGCAGCTTGTCAAACGAATCATAGACCATGCGCTCTGTGATCCGAGTTTCCTTTTCCTTCAGGTGTTTGGCCCCGTAAAACAGGCCATAAAACCAGCAGGCAAAAAAGAGTTCGAGAAAAAGCCAGCCTGGCGAAAGAAAATCTGTCAAAATTTCCGGAAGGCTGAACTGCGCCAGCCAGCTTTCCAGGCTGCCCGTCATCTGCTGAAAAGCGGCGTCGGCGGCTACCAGTGTGGTAAATGCCCACCCCAGCAGCGGCAAAGCACAAACGGCTCCCAGCAGCCCCCACCAGATTTCCTTGCTTTTAGGTTTAGGCAAGTTTTTACCCACGCCCCAAAAAAGCGCCTGGAACAGTCGGTGGAAATTGGAAAAAGGAATGCCAAACCAGCCCCGCAGCAAATCTAGCGGCAGCAGCGCCCCCACAGGCAGGGACACCGCTCCCCCGCAGCGCACCAGCGCCCACTGGGCAGCGGCCAAATGGGAGAGCAGAAACGGGAAAAATTCCAGTTCCCGGTTCCCAAACAGGCCGCAGCCAATGGATTGGCTCAGAAATACGGCGGCCCAAAACCAGCTTTCCCGCGGGCATGCAATGCGGCAGAGCCGGGCGGAAACCTCCACGCACACAAAGAAGCAACCCAGCACTGCCGCCAGAATCCACTGGCCCTGCTGGCAGAGAACTGCGGGTGGTTCCAGCACCCACCGTGCATAGAGCACCCCCATCCCAAGGCAAAGCAAGGCAGCAGCACGCTCCCCTCGTTCGGGACAAAACATCACTTTTTCAGGGTAATTCTGGGCTTTGCAGCCAGAGCCAGCGGACAAAATTGCCTCTGAAGCCCCTTGAAAACAAACAGCATCATTCCTACGGGCGTCCATAAAAGGGTCCTCCTTTTTCCGTTCTGGGAAGGGTCATTCATCGGGGAGATATTCCAAAAGATCGGCGGGCTGGCACTGTAGCTCCCGGCAAAGGGCTTCCAGCGTAGAAAAACGCACCGCCCGGGCCTTATTGTTTTTAAGTATGGAAAGGTTGGCAGGGGTAATGCCAATCCGCGCGGCAAGCTCCCCGGCGGAAATTTTACGTTTCGCCATCATGACATCCAAATTTACAACAATAGGCATTCCCTCTCCCCCCTTTCAGATGGTATAATCTGCATCTTCCTGTAACAGCAGCGCCTGCTGGAAGACGTTTTTCACAACCCGCACGATCAGCGCCATAAAGGCCGCACAGGCTGCAATAACAAAAAAGGGAAGATAATAAAATCCACTAATCAGACAGATAAACGCCCCCACAGCACAACCCCAGCTGATCCGCCGCAGCAGCTGTACATTGTGGGGGATAAAAACTTTTCCGCCCTGGATGTTTTCCAGCAACCGCCATAGTTTCCAGAGAATGTAAAGGGCAGGCACCCCGCCGGTATAAAGCGTGGCCAGCAGCAGGCACTCGCCCTGATGACCCATTGGGGCGCGGCTGAACTCCACAAATGCCTTTACCAGCCAGGGGGCCGAGATCAAAATAGCCAAAGCTGCCGCCCCAAACAACACCACACACAGCCGGGATAGCCAGATGCTATTTTTGCTGCTCCAGTTCATATCCAAAACCTCCTGTTTTCTGTTTATGGCTTCATAATACCACGAGACGCATTGATTTGCAACATCTTTTTATTGAAAAACAATAATTTTATATTGTTTTAGAAGATCCAGCCCCGAATCACAGCCTGCTTCTAGGCTGTGAGCATTCTTATCCGACTCGCCAATGTTCAGCGCATGGGCACACACAACAAAAAATGATGATTTTACATCCAGAATATGATAAAATATCACAAAAGGAGGTCGTGCTATGGATGTCGTGAAACTGCCCAAGAAAGTCCGTATGATCTGCTATGAGATTATGGACGGCAAAGAAGAAGCCTTGGACACCCTGGAATGCTTTGCCAGTAAATATCCCCATCAGGTAGCAGCGGTCAAGGCCGAGGTCGCCTACTTCAACATGGACTATGAAAAGGCACTGGATTTGGATCTGACTATTCTCCCCTGGCTGGAGGAGTGGTATTACAGCAATGTGAGCAATGAACATATGATCGCCATGACGGTGGCCGCCATCCAGCTCCATCGGGAGCAGGAGCTGATTGAGGCGTTGATAAAGGAACAGGAACGTATCCGGTCTGAGAATGGCCTCCCCCAGCGGGATCGTTTCTGTGGCATCCTGATGGACTACCTCAAGCGGGGCGTTATGCCCTTTGCGGACAACGACAAGAACTGCCCCTACCATGAACCGGAGGAACCGCAGACAAAGAAGCAGCTCTGGGCAAAGCTGGCGGAGCAGAATAAAAAGCTCTCGCCGGACGATCCAGACGCCAAACGGAAGCTGTACAACCACTGCTGTATGTTCGGAACTGCCAGAGATGCCATAGCTCTCTTTGAGGAGATTCAGGGCGTTCCCCTGGCGGACTCTTCCTATCGGGATGCCATCGCCCGTTATCTCTATCTGGGCGAGCGTGAAAAAGCGCTCCAGACAGCGGAGCGGTTGGCAACATCGCGGCTGTGGGCGGTTGCCGGGCCAACACAGGTACGCCCTATGTCCTTCTTTGAGGACCCGAACCTACGGGAGTTTTTGCTGGAGCCGGAATCTCTCCGGCGCATCCGGGAAGCCGCTTTCGTAGATGACGGGAGCCTAATCCGCAAGTAAAATGCCTGGGGATGGAGGATCAGCATGAGCAAGAAGCTGGCACTGTACAAAGCATTCATTGACGGACTTGTGGAGCGGAAAGACAGCATCACTGCCCGGTGGGTCAAGGGTGATGGTTTTCCCAAGACAGAGAACAATAAGGCGAAGAATGATCTTCTCGCCGCACTGACCCCGGAGCAAAAAGACATACTGGCCGGGCTGCTTCAGGACGAGCATATCGCGGGTATCCATACGACTCTTGCTTATATCAATAAGATGATGGATCTGGACGGGCTGGAGCTTCATCAGGATGGTGAATCCTATCCCAACGACTATTTTGAGAGTCTGCACTATGACTTCATCTGCCGTTGTGACGGAGATGAATGGCCGGAGTAAAAGGAGGTGCAACGGGTGTATATCAAAAAATACTGGGGCAATTACATCGGAGGCTCGGATGACAGCCTGAACCTTGTGGCGTTTTTGGCAGACCAGAAGAAAGAGGAAATCCCCCTCAGCGAGATTTTTGCCAAGATAGGGCTGGACAAGCAGAACTGGGACTTCCGCCAGACCGCAGAGTATCTGGAGTTCACCCACTCGGGCGGCGTGGAGATGGACTTCCACTTCGCCATTGATGTGGTCACCGACCTGGCCGCCATCCTGCTGGAGTGCAGCGTCAGCGGCAGTGTGAACCTCCAGGATCTGGACGAGTACAATACCCCCGCCCGCCGCATCCGCATCACCGCCACGCCAGAGGAACACGACGCCATGAACAAGGCCCTGGCGGATTTTGCCCAGAACCCGCTGGAATATGACCTCAGCGAGATGATGGACGCCGAGGAAATCCAGGAGATGGCTCGGGATGTGGGGGCGCTGCGGAAAGAGCTGTACGAGGCCGCCGGGCGCAACCGGGACTACCATGTGAAGGCAGAGAACATGAAGAATCTGCTCCCCGACTGGGAGGAAGCCAGTGGCTGTATTGCCTCGAGCCGCATTACAGTTGAGGGCTGCAAGGTTGGCTACTGCTACCGAGAGAAGACGGACGGTGACTGGGACAGCGGCTGGCGTTTTACCGCCGGTGACGAGAGCGACGCTTACATGGATGACCCCAACAATGCCGGTATTTACGGCCTCAACACCATCTGCAACGACGATCCCGACATCATCCCTCTGCTGAACACCCCCGCCCCCTGCGCCTTTGAGCGGGATGAAAATGGCGTGTTCCAGCAAATCGAAGACTGGAAACCAGAACAGGACGAGGAGGACCCGGATATGGATATTTTACAGCAGTGCCAGAAGTGGCATGAGGAGGACAAATTCCAGAAAATTATTGACGCGCTGGAGGCCATCCCCACCCAGGAGCGTACCCCGGAAATCGATATGGAGCTGGCGCGGGCCTACAACAATCTGGGAGCACCTTCCAACCGTGCGCTGCTCAAAAAGGCCATTGCGCTCTTGAAACCTCATGAGGAATACTTTCAGGGCGATCACTACTGGAACTTCCGCATGGGCTATTCTTATTACTACCTGGATCAGGGGGGCCGAGCCTTGCCTTATTTCCGCAAGGCGCTGGAGGCCCGCCCTGACGATGAGGACACCAAGCGATTCATAGAATGGTGCGAAGCGGACATTTCTCGGCCATGGTTTTCGATGTGCTTCCGGGAGCGGACAGAATCTGCATGGAAAGACTTTGCCCGGCAGGAAGCCCAGCTGCGCCGGATGATGGACGAGGACAAGGACCACACCCGGGGCCAGGAGCTGGTGGACCGGGTGGAAGGGATTCTGAACCAGGCGTTTGGCGAAATCTCTTTCGAGATGGGCGTGGGCGGCGAGAAGTACGAGCTGATCCTTACTCCGGAGGGGGACAAGGTCAAGCTGTTTGAGCTGGTCTATTTCCAGAAGCATGCCCCCAAGGAGGTGCTGGAGCACTGGAACATCCTTGTGGGCCGTCAGCCCATCCGAAGCATCGGTCTGCGCACCGACGATGGTTGGGACATCTCCGGGGAGGACGTGCAGATCTGGCTGGAGGAGCAGGGCCAAAACCGCTTCGCCCTCTCCGCCTACTGCGAAAAGCTGCTGCCCATGCTCCGGGAGGCGGAGGGCCGGGTATGGTGGATGCTCACCACCCTCACCGATCAGGTGTTGGGCGAAATTTCCCACATGTGGTACATAGACAGCTTTGATGTGCTGGAGGAACCCAAGGCAGAGCCGTCCATCCCCATGTCCCAGCTGCCCGACGCTCTGAAGGAGCGGGGTCTGGAACTCTCCACCGACCCGGAAGCCTATCTGAACAGCTACCTCGGCTACAAAATGGAACCCAACAAAGACTCGGACGCCGACTGGCGGCTGGATGTGATGGTCGGCTCCACCAACTGTGTGCCGCTCATCAACGGCTACCTGAATGCCGACAACGACTTTATGGATGACCTCCATGCCGACGGCGCGGTGGCAGGTTTCTTCTGCTATCCTTTGGATACTCTGCGGGAGGAGGAAGGAACGGATAAGATTTTTGACTTCCGGGAGAAGCTGGAGGAAGTGTTTGCCGCCGGGGACGGCCCCGAGATCCTCACTCTGACTGGTGGAGCCACCGGCCTTTTCTGCGGCTATGTGGACTTCATCGCCTGGGACATCCGGGCGGCACTGCAAATGGCCAAAGCGTTCTTTGAAGAAAGCGACATCCCCTGGGCCAACTTCCACACCTTCCGCCGGGAGGCAGGCACAGTGGCCCTGAAAAAAATGCCCGGGGAGGAACCGGACGATGAGGATCAGGTTCCCGAGTTGGACGAGACGCTGACGGGCATGGACTATATCCCTTACACTCCGCAGAACGAAGAAGAATTTTTCCAGCAGCTGGAGCAGTGGAACGACGAGGACGAGTACACCCGCTGCATCCAGGCGCTGAACGCCATCCCGGAGGACTTGCGGAACTACCGCATCGTCTATGCCATGGCCCGGGCGCTGGAAAACTACGCAGTTTTGGGCGACCATCAGGAGGAACCGCCCTACTACAAGGCAGAAAAAGCCCTGCGCCGGGCCATTGAACTGCTGGAATCGGTTCGGGAGGAAGGCCAGGACAAGGCCCAGTGGAATATGCGGATGGCTTATGGATACCAGTATCTCTACCATCAGGAGGAAAAGGCCATCCCCTACGCCCAGCGGTGGGCCGAGCTGGACCCCGAGGACAAGAACGCCCCGGCTGTAATCCAGGAATGTCAAAACGAGATTGCAAAGCGGGCTGAGGCAGAGGTCGAAGACGAGAGCGACCACAAAGGTGTCTTCACCGGCTTTGTGCTGCTGTCCAAGGGAGAATGGGACAAGGCTCAGTTCATCCAGGACATGAAGGAAAAGTGGGACATCCCTGTGGATGAATACGACGCCAGCGAGGAAAAAGACGATGACGCCCTGGTCTTTGAGGTGGGCGATATGCTGGCTGCCGTCAGCCTGGCTACCTCCCCTATCCCCGGTGGGGAGGCCGAGGCCAACGCAGAAAACAACTATATGTGGGAGGATGCTGTCAAGATCGCCAGGGAGCACAGCGCCCACATCATGGTGGCGGTGCTGGGCAAAGAGAAAGACCTGCTGGAAAAAGGCAAACTGTTCACCAAGATGTTAGCCGCCTGCTGCCGCCAGAAATACGCCACCGGTGTCTATACCAGCGGCGTGGTGTTTGAGCCCCGGTTCTATGAGGGCTTTGCCAATATGATGAAGGATGACGAGCTGCCCATCTTCAACTGGATCTGGTTCGGCCTGTACCGGAACGAAAACGGCATGAACGGCTATACTTACGGCATGGATGTGTTCGGCAAGGACGAGATGGAAGTGCTGGGCACCGATGCCAACCCCAACCAGCTGCGGGACTTCCTGGCCAGCCTTGTCTCCTATGTTCTGGAAAACGATGTGGAGCTCCATGACGGGGAAACCATCGGTTTTGCGGCAGACGATAAACACGCCATCACCCGCAGCCCGGGAGTCTCTCTGCCCGAGGATCAGATGACCCTGAAAATCTCCTGGGAACCGTCGGAGGGCGGCCCGGAAGATGAAGGAGAAGATGACCCGGACCCTGAAACGCCCGATGAGCCGGAGGGCGAAGCGTCCCAGGATGAGGAAACCGGCGCTCCCGAGGTCTACTCCGAGAAGGAAATGGAGGCCATTGAAGGTCACATCCAGCAGTATTTCGGCGAGTTTGAAAATGTGTTCCACGAGCTGAATTCCCCGGACATCCATGTGGACATCTGCATGGTGCCGCCCTCCAAGGAGCGGAACTACTACACCCTGGTCACCATGGGTATGGGTGCCCATCGGATGAATGTGCCGGAGGAACTGGCGGAATACAAGCTGGAACGGGCGGAACTGGCCATTGCTCTGCCGAAGGACTGGAAGCTGAAGCACGAGGACCTGAAAAACGAGCGGTGGTACTGGCCCATCCGCCTGCTGAAAGACCTGGCCCGCCTGCCCATCACCTGCGACACCTGGCTGGGCTGGGGCCACACCACAGACAACCAGGAGCCCTATGCCAATAACACGCAACTTTGCGCCGCCATCCTGACCGGCCCCCAGGGCACCGAGGATGGCAGCGAAGTCTGTCCCTTGCCAAACGGCGATGAGGTCAACTTCTATCAGGTGATCCCTCTCTACCGGGATGAGATGGATTTCAAACTGGCCCACGACGCGGATGCTCTGCTGGATAAGATGGAGGGCATCAGCTTTGTGGTGAAGCCCAACCGCCAGGATGCCATCACACGGGGTACCATGGGCAACGTGGAGATCGACGGCGGCGTGGTCGAGATGGACGACGCAGCATGGCACCTGGAAACCATTCAAGAGAAGCACCTGCCGGTGGATGAGATCAACGCATACAATCACCTGGCCATTTATCTGCGCTGGTGCATGGAAAATGACCTGATGGGCGAAGAATTCCTTGAAGAATACGGCGAGATCGTCTATCAGGTTCAGACAGACCCGGGCAGTGTAGACCTGCGGGAGTTTATCCGGGATGAACTGGACGGGCAACTGGTCGGCCCGATGTTCAACAAACGGGGCCGAGCATTTGCTTCCTATTATTATGGTGCGTATTCCAATGGTCAGGAAACGCCCTTCTTCCCCAGTGACATCGACGATTACGCCATTGGTGTCATTGGGCAGGAGCGCAATTACTCCGACGAGATCCAGGATGAAGCCTATCTGTTCATCCCCTTTGACGAAAACTACTACCAGGCCATGGCCAAAGTCATCGACCGGCGGTTTGAAAACTGGCAGGGGCAGGACTTCGACGAGGATACGCTGGAACCTTCTGATACAGCCCGGGCCATTATGGAGTATCTGGACTGTGAATGTACCTATTTCCCCTCCATGAAGGACGATGACCCCATCATGGCAGCTTACAGTTATGCCAAGCGGGACAGCGCCCACGAAGGCTTTGTGCCGGTGCTCGTCAAGGCGGATGACGAAACGCTGTTGGAGTGTCTGGTAATGAATGCCGACCCGGAACATGATGCGAACATTTACGAATTTGACCTAAAGACCATAACGGAGTACCGGAAGAAGATGCTGGCCGCCCCCATCCTGGACGGCAAAACCGTTCTGGAAGAACAAATCGACCAGCGCCGGGAGGAAGCCGAAGACGATGATATGGACTGGGAAGAAGATATCCTGGGCGAGATGGAGGGCGGCTATGAGAATAACCGTTTCTCCTGCTACTGGGATTCTGATACCGATATGACCCACCCCCTGATCCTGGCAAAAATCCCGGTGAAGAACCCCTGGGAGATCTTCGCCTGGCTGCCCTTCGGTAACTGGAACGACTGCCCCAACACGCCCCAGCTGATGGCTGCGGCCAAATACTGGTTCGAGCAGTACGGCGCGGTGCCCGGGACCATGAGCCACGATGAGCTGGAGTTCCTGCTCCCTGCTCCCATCCCTGAAAAGAAGGCCATGGAGACAGCGGCGGAGCTGTATGGCTTCTGCCCCGATGTCATCGACCAGGGGCCGGAGGATGCCACCCTGGGCGCTTTGGCCGATGTGCTGCGGCAGTCCACCGTTTGGTATCTCTGGTGGGATTGATGGGAGATTGTGAGCATGAACGAATACCTGAAACAATATATTGAACTCCAAAAGCAGTTTCGGGAGACAAAAGGAAATCCGGACAGTGTCCGCGCGCTCTATACCTTCAAGGAGAAACTGGAGCTGTCGGAAGACAAGCAGGCCAAGGAAGTGCTGGTGGATGTGTATGATCTACTGGACTTCAAGAAGGATGCCTATGAACTACTCTGCCAAATCGGAAATCGTTCCAATAAAAAGACTCTCAAGCGGCTGGGCACGCTGAAGGAATATGCGGAAAACTGGGGCAATCATTATGCCCTCCCCAAGCCCAAAACGCCGAAGGAAAAGCAGAAAGAGAAGGAGCGGCAGGCCCAGTTGGGCCTGCCCACCTTCCGGTATCACCCCAACCCTCTGGGAACCGGCGCTTTTGAGGAATCCGCGGATGGCGTTGTCTGCGACTGCTGCGGCAAAACGACCCATATTTTCTATACAGGCCCCTTTTACGCTGTGGAGGATATTGAGTGTCTGTGCCCGGAGTGTATCGCCAGCGGCGAGGCGGCCCGGAAATATGACGGCAGCTTCCAGGACGATTGCTCCGTGGACGATGGCGTGGAGGACTCGGCCCGGTTGGACGAACTCATCCACCGAACTCCTGGCTATTGTGGCTGGCAACAGGAATACTGGCGTGCCCACTGCGGCGACTATTGCGCCTATCTTGGCCGTGTGGGTGCCAGAGAACTGCGGGCGTTGGGTGTGCTGGAGGAAGTGCTGGACGATCCAATGTGGAATGACGAACATAAGGAAATGATTCAGGAATCCGTCAATGGCGGGCACCTGCAGTGCTACCTGTTCCAGTGCCTCCACTGCGGAAAACACCTGGTCTGGATGGATTTTGATTGAGGAGGTGCCTGCGCCAATGAAAAGAACCTTCCTCAATCCCGCCACAAACAAGCAGTGGCAGATTGAAATAGACGGCCTAACCATCCGAACCTGCCTGAACGGCGGGAAGGTCAAGGAGATTCTGTGCGATTCCGCCTTCCAGGTCAAGAGCAAGGCGGCCAGCGCCATGATGGGCCAGATGCGGAAAGGATTCATCTATCAGAATCCAGACGCCGTTGTTGGGCAGGCGCGGTGCCACCGCTTTGTCGGCAAGGACAGCAACGGCTTTATGCCCTTGGCTGCCGCCCTCACACGGGATGACTTCTTTCTGACGAGGATAGCCGGAGATTTTGAGGACGAGATCCTCTACCACTTCGATGGCAATGGAGAAATCCTCAAAACAGTCTCTCTGGGTGCCAAGCGGATGACCTATGAGCAGGTTCTCTGCCCCAATGATACTCTGCTGCTGAACAACAGCTATCTTCTCCAGCAGTTCTCACTCCGCACCCATGAAATCACGCCCTTTGCTAACAAGAAAAACAGCATGAAGACCATGCTGGATCAGAGCGGCGACCTGGCCCTGTGGTACACGGGCCAGGAAATCGTGGTCTTTGATTTTGGCAGCAGCGTGGAGATATGGCGGGAAACGGTAAAATGCAAGAAGTCAAAAGACCCAAATTTTGCCTACTACTGCTTCGGGATGCTCTCTCCCCGGCAAAGCAAAGCGGCCTACCGCGTCACCGAGGGTGAGTATGTGCTGGTCGATTTGAAGTCCGCCCAAAAAGTAGTGATTCCCAATGCGGGCTGGCATCCCTTTTTCTCACCGGATGACCAGTGCTTCTCGGTGGGCGGCAAGTTCTATCTGACCCAGACCGGAGAGGAGACGGACAATCCATTCCCCTTCCCTGTCCGGCAGGGGCTGAGTTTTTCAGACACCTGCATGGTACGGACAAATGGCAGTCTGATGGCCGTTCAGCAGGAGCGTGGCAGCTCCCCCATTGAATTATGGGATTATGGCACCGGCAAGCTGCTGGCCACCATGGACGATCCCTTCGTGGTGCGGCAAACGAATTTCGCCTTTACCCAAAGCGGGCTTGTCCTGCACACCGATTACGGGGCCATGAGCATCTATTCCTGCCCCCTCTGAAACGGAGAAATGAACTATATTTATTTTTACGATGTGAAAATGGAGGGGGCACAATGAACTTTAACGAAGCAATGCAAATGCTTGGAACCAAGTTGCAAGGGAAGTACGGACATTTAGGCTTCAAGTATAAAAATCCGACAAAACACTTACGAGGCACAGTAAAAATTTCACCTATATGATTGCATTTTCCTCATTTGGCGGGAACACAAAGGATAGCATAAGCATAGAGGTTTGCTATATAATCAACACCCGTCCATACGACCCTTATGGTTACGCCAAACCAGACATCAACACACAACCACTGTTTTACAGTTTAAGAGACAATGAAATATATCTTGATATAGAAAATGAAGAAAAAATCAACAATACCTTTGAGATTGTTTGTCAGTGGATGGAGAAATTACTGATTCCAAAAATGAATGAACTTTGTGCTACCGAGTAATGTGGAAGTGATGGTTGGGAAAGAGCGTGGATGCCTATGAACAAAGAATCATTGACTGCAAAACTCCTGGACTTGGTTGAGGGACGGGAAACACCTGAAACCTGGCAGAACTGGTGGGACGAACATGAGACGGAGTTGGAAGCCCTGCTGAGTCGGGGTGAATTTCTGAAACTGAAGCCCTGCCGACACGGTTTTCAGTGGGTCCCGGTGTTTGGCAGCCAAAAGGGAGCCATCGCCATTCTGGAAAAGAGCGGCTTAGCATTTGAAGCCAGCAATCTCTACCAGGAGCGGTATCTGGCCGAGCTGGACGCTTTCTGCAAGGAACAGGAGCGGGTGCAGCGGGAAAAGCAAGCAAAATTCAAGGCCGACAACCCGGAGATGTTTCGACGCTACCCCAAGTTCTCCAAGGCGCTGGCAAAGGTGCTGGACACCTCTGATGAGATCAAGCCCGCCGCCACGGAGGAGCAGATTGGGAATCAAAAAAGCGTGCTGGACTTCACGCTCCCGTCCCAGGTGAGGGAGTTTTTCCTGCTGACCGCAGGCATCCAGGCATCCACAGGCGTGATCCTTTCCCTTTCCGGGATGTTTGATCTGACCATCCATGGAGAGAGGTATTGTGTGCTGGGCGAGTTCTGGAAAGAAGCGGACGGCGACCAGCTCCTGCTCCGCCCCGGAGAGGAAACCATCTGGTACTACGCCCATGAGCAGGACAAGGTAAAGCGCCTCTGCAATGATATGACAGAACTGCTGGAGAAGAAACTGGCGAGGTATCTCAATGAGCAATAAAAACAGCGCGGCGGTTGAGAGCTGAACTGTAAATGGATGAAGGAAAAATGAACAATGACATTAGAAGAAATGTTCTGTGATCTGTACGATAAATATGGTAAGGATTTTAACTGGTATCTGCTTCCCCTCACACAGGCGGACGGAGCATTTGTCGTTGAACTAAACAAAGAAATAGGACAAGGCCACTTCTTATCCGGCAAAAAAATCCGGGCGGTTGCGAAGTGTGATTCCAATGATGATGTGCTATATGTTGTCAGAAGCGGAATAGGAAGGGACATCTACTATATGTTCCATTTGACTTACTCAGCACACAATGCGGACGGATTTCCCCGGTATGTGGAGTTTACAGATCTATTTGCAGTAAAAGAATTTATAGAACGATCATATATCGAGGATTGTATGTAATCTTTAAATTTTAATCAATTGGGAAGTTTACCTTACCCGCAGCCACAGCCGAAAGGAGGCGGTCGCTATGCCAACTTGGAGCGGAATCCGGAACAAGCTGGAAAATGATTACCTGTGCCCGGCGCTCCGGGGCCACATCCAGTATTTTGCCACCAGTTACAGCAAAAGCGCTGACCATGAGGGCCGGGCAGCCATTCGCATGGACGGTGTGGAAGTGCTGCGGAGCAACTACTACACCTATTTTGAGAATGTGTGGACAAAATTTCATCACCTGCGGTCCACAACGCTGAAAGATTGCGACTCCGCAAAAGAGGCCATCAACCAGGCTCATGCCTTTGCGCTGGAGCAGGGCACCTTTGACCAAAAGGTGTTCTATGAGGCGTTTGGTATCTTTGACAACCAGAGCATCGAGAAAAGCCTTGTCAGCGAGAATCCTCTTGTCCGCATTTTTGCCCTCCTGGACCGCAGGCTAGGAAAGCGCCGCCTGCTGGCTTTGGAGGAATCCATGGAGCAGGAGCTGGACTGGGTGCGGGCTTTCTATGTGATCCGGATGCAGGCAGAAGGGCTGATGGAAAAAGAATAACATTCAGGAGGAATCACCATGTCACAGATCGCATCCTCTTATCTTCTCAAAGAGGGCCAGCGGCAGGAACTGTCGGGCGGCGACTGCTCCGGCGCGGTCTATATGGCCATCTGGGACTGGTGTGAGAGCGAGCTGGATCTGGATGTCCGTTTTCCTGCTCCCCAGACGGAGGACACCCTGGACTGTGCTCTGCTGGAGGGAGAGTTAGCGTCTAAACTGCTGGCAGTTCTGCGGGAGCAGGACCTCCCGGAGCTGGCCGCGGAGATCGCCCCGGACTGGGATCTGCCCGCTGAGGCGGTGCAAAGCGGACTTGAAACGCTGCGCTCCCATCTAGAACTGGTGCGGGGCGACGCTGCCCTGCTGTATGAAATGTTATAAGGCGGAGGGATACCATGCTGGCAAAGCGGTTTGAAGACATTTTACATAAGCTGGGCATGGCTGGACTGGAACACCCTCTGTTCTACCATGCGCCGGTAGGCATTCGGTTTGAGATCGGCGGGCAGGAACCAATCTATCTGGACAGGAGTGCGGCGAAACTGAGAACCAACCCCGCCTATGTTCAGGGTGCGCTGGACCGGGCCGCCGCGATCTATCGGGCACTTCCGGCGATGCCAGACCTTCTGCGGATCGACGGGTATCCCGATGAAGAACCTGCCGAGTCCCTGCTGACCGTTATCCAGCAGCGAATGGGACTCCCGGTTCCCGATGAGCAACTTCCGGCCATAGAGCTGGACGAAGATGGGGATACCCATGCACAAGTGCAGTTTTACTGGGATCTCAGCGGGATTACCTTTCAGCCGGAGCAACTTTTGCAGGAGATCATTCTGGGAGATATCGGAGGCTGGAGCGGCTTTGTGTCCAGCGTCTATCTGACAGGGCCTGGACCATTCCTCTACCACCTGTACGATGACCGGGGGCTGGATGTGCTGGGCAGTTCCAGAGAACTGCTTTTGCCGCTTTACCATCAGTTTCATGGCTGGATCTTGGAGTATAATCTGGAGCAGATCGACCGGGTGTTTACAGCAGACCAACCACAGCGGCAGAAGTTCACCATCGACGGCCGCCGCTTTTCTAACATGGCAGGTTTTTATGACGAGGTGGAGCGGGTATTTACATCCGGTTTGGACTGGAAGATCGGTCGGAACCTGAACGCTTTCAACGATATTCTCCGGGGCGGTTTTGGGCGGCATGAGTATGGACAACCCATCCACATCCAGTGGCTGGCCTATGAAAAAAGCGTCCGTAATCTCGGGAAAGAGACTATGGACACCATTGTGGAAATCATTTTGGATACGGACCATTCCGGGCACGACTGTACCCTGGAACGGCTTTGATCAAGCAAAAAAGGAGGCATCGCTATGGGACTTGACATCTACGCTGGAACCTTGACCCGGTACTATTCTCACAACTGGAAGACCATCGTTCAGCAGTGGGCGGAGGAAAACGGATACGCCTTTAACCGGATTACGCCGGATGGAGAAGCTGCTGACAACGACGAAGAACTGTCCCCGGCTGAGGTTCAGTCGGCGGTGGAGAACTGGCGGGATCAGATCTTGAGCGCCATTTCTCAGCCGGGCCAGCCCCCCTACGCTCCCTGGCCGGAGGATAACGAGAAGCCCTATTACACCGACAAGCCGGACTGGGATGCCTTCGGCGCTATGCTGCTGGTGGCCGCCTGCCATACATACGAGAAACCGGTGCCCCCACCGTGGAGAAAGACTGGGACTTCATGGAAAACCCTATGATCGCCCGTCTTGCGGGAGATAACGAACGGGTATGGTCCCTGTTCCGCGGGGCTACCTGGTGGCTGCCTCTGGCGGACGCATTCTTCTTCCAGGCACCTCTGCCCACCGATAACATCGCCGCCATCGCCACGGTGGGCGGACTGCGGAAGGAGCTGGAGAAGCTGAACCAGCTGGCATGGCAGGCCGACGAGGATACCATCCTTGGTTGGGCGGATACGGAAGGGTACCCAGTAGACGGGACCGTAGGCCCGGACGGACAGTACAGCAAGGCGGACATCCCGGAACACACTCCGTATGACACTCAATCCCTGGCCAAGTTCGCCTTCTCCATGTTCTGGCGGGCCATGCGGTTTGCCGAGGAACAGCAGGTGCCCATCCTGCTTGATTACTAAGGAGGACTTTTATGGGATACGATGTAAGTTTTCACCCGATCTCGCCAGACGAAATACAGGAAAGGTATTTTACTCCCCTAACCTGGATACGGCAGGGACAGGAAGAAAAGGTTCTGGCCCTTGCAGCGCAGCATGGAATGGAGGAGTTCTATGCAGAAAAGTATCTGGACACCCTGCGGGTTGGGGCAGAAACAGAACCGGACGAGCTGTTTGATAAAAGCCATGGTTTTTATATTGCGGTGGTCCAGGGCTTTTTCCGGGACTACTATTACACCAGAGGGAGCAGCTTTTCCTTCCTGATGGAGGAGAAGCCGGAATATGTCCGGTACTTCACCCCCTGGGCACAGGTGGTGCCAACGGACTTGCCTAATCCGGCAAAAAATCAAATCATTGAAAACTACTGCTCCGGCGTGTACCTGTCTCCAAATCAGGTTTTGCAGCTTCTCCGGGATCTGGAGCAGGAACCAAAGGTACTGGAAGATCTGGAGAAACATTGGAGCGATGGGCAGTTTGCTGTTCTGAAAAAGGCTCTTACTGCTGCGGCTGAACTGGGTACTGGTCTGCTGGAAGCCACCGAAGTAGTGGAACCGAATCCCCTTCACCCGAACGAAAGCACATGCTACTCCAACCTGTTCCACTGTGATCGTGATGGGGTGTATCTCTATATCGACATGGCTATGAAACAGATCGCCCAAGCAATGGCGCAAAACAAGGACGACCCGTGAAGGCAGAAGTTGAATTCCAGAGAAAGCTTTGCCAGGAGGTGGAGACCGTGGAGCAAAAACGCCCGGCAGATATATTTCAGGAGCTTCTGGACTACCTGTGGAACGGCCTGGGCCTGGAGGAAAAGGGCTGGAAGCGTCTGAAAAAAGGCGACTTCAAAAAGAAAACGAAAAACGGGCTGACCTATCAGATCTGGTTTGACCGGAGCCGCTACAACTACATAGACTACGAAATCGGCCATGGAAATGTGGAGGTGGGCTTCAGCTGTATTATAAAGCAGGGAGATGACTACCTCTACTCTTTCAGAATTGAACCGACAACAGGCGGTTCATTCTTTCGGATGCTGACAGAGGACCTGCGGCTGGACACCGAGCTGCTGGACACCTTCCTGCCCCTGGTTAAAGCCCACTACCTCGATTTTATCGACCGCTTTGAGGCAAATCCCGTAGAGGCATTACAGCCGGTCTGCGCCCCCTTCACCGAGGCGGAGGACTACAGCTGGCGCATCCATGTGGACAAGCAGATGGTGGAACGGTACGGAACAGCGGAACAGCTGGAGGAGTACCGCCGTCAGGTGGAATTGCGCGGAACGCCGGAGTGTAAGGCGAAGACCCATACAGGAAAGCTGCTGTTCTACCAGTCCCATGCCAAGGATGTGGATCATGCCTGGGCCTCAAGCCGTACCAAAGAGGAACTGGACCAGGTGGTGGAACCTTTTGTGCAGGCCAAGCGGCAGACAGGACAGTGGACGCAGGAGGATGAGGCGGGCTATCAGCTCTACCAGCAGGAAATAGATCCGGAGAAACGCACTTTTCGGGTATGGTATCTCATCGCCAACCCCCGGGGTCTGCCGAAAGAGTTTGTCCAGAAAGAACTGGAGTTCCGGTGGAAGTTGTTCCCGGAGAAGAAGGAGGAAAGCACGTGAGCAATAAAGTATTCCAGCAAAACCTGGATGACAAAAAAGGCCCCCAGCCCGGGGGACCTTACCTCATTCAAATGCTGTTCAAAGAGCCAGTGGCCATGCCGGACAAAGAAAAAATGACTTCCACGATGGAGAAACACATCGGCGCGGCAGAGTGTTTCTGTTACGACAGCAAGATGGCCGGCTTTGCCGCTCTGGATCATATCGCGGAATTCAAGGACGGAAAATGCCCGGTCCAGCTGATGGTGATGAAATGCGATAAGTTCAAGGGAAAAGGCTTCGATGCCTTTTTGATGAGCCAGATGTGGGACTGCCAGGAGGACCGGGACCGGATCTTCCGGGAGTGCCGATATCAGGTGATCGCTACCGATATGCTGGCGGCTGCCCTTCCATCTTTGGAACGGGCCAATCTGGACGCTGACTTCTTGGACGCTCTGGCGGAACTGTACCCTACCTGTGAGGCGTTCTATTTCCAGAACTGTGGCAAACTATTTCTGGCAGAGGATGTACGCTCCCACCAGATCGAAGGGCCGGACCGGTTCATACGATTCGGGGTGAATGTGCGTTTCTTTAACATCCAGGGCACCGAGGATATGCTGATCGACACGGTGGGCATGAGCACACTATATCTGCCGGACCTGCAATATCACTTCCACGATATGGACCCCAACTGGGTGGTCAATCACGCTTACAACTTGGCCTCTTACATCCTGGCCAACGATAATCCCATTAAAGACGGCGAAACGGTGGATGGCGTCGAGGACGGACGGATGAGCCGGAATCTGCAATGGACGTGCCAGTATGAGGACGCTTTGGTTCAGCCGCCCAGAGCTGTGCTGGATATTCATATGGAAACTTTTGCTTCGGGCGGGCGCTGATTTTATCCTTTAATCTTTTCTGGATTACTAAAAGCCTGTATCA
>OERZ01000060.1_pt1 | contig 21536 bp, 19 predicted proteins | sample 1540151 | NCBI WGS metagenome assembly OERZ01 (sample SAMEA3891880, study PRJEB23780) | metagenome | biome: terrestrial biome; feature: animal house; material: Caecal content | place: Italy | collected 2015-05-05 | reverse complement strand
CCGCGCTACCCGTCCCGACCTGGGCCTGGGCATCTGCGGCGAGCACGGCGGCGATCCCACGTCTGTCGAGTTCTGCCACAACGTTGGCCTGGACTACGTCAGCTGCTCTCCCTTCCGTGTGCCCATCGCTCGTCTGGCTGCCGCTCAGGCTGCTATTAAAAACCCGAGGGGCTAAAAAATATCTCTCCTACGACTATTCTTTGACGCTGGATGACGCCTCTGCCTGGTGCAGAAAAGCAGATTTCGCGTTTCGGAAGAGTGTTTGGAAGGATATGGCCGTCACGGTTAACCTAGATTTGAATTAAATCAATCTCAGACGGAGGCAGTGAAAGCTGCCTCCGTTTTGTGTTTGAGCCCATAAGCGTTTGCGTGTTCCAAAAACCCGCAGACGCTTTTTTATTTTGTCCACAACAGAAAGACGGCGAAAGCCGGGAGGTGCGTGTATGAGCGATTTTTTTTACGGCGAGCAAGCAAATCTGTTTTCCTTCTACCGGCTCCCCAAGGCCCTCTTTACCAGCAGGCGGTTTGAGGATGTCTCCGTAGAGGCCAAGGTCCTCTACGGCTTCCTGCTGGACCGGATGGGCCTTTCGGCCAAAAACGGCTGGAAGGACGAGGAAGGGCGGGTGTATATCATCTTCACGGTGGAGGCAATCATGGAGCATCTGAAGTGCAGCAACAAGAAGGCGGTGGGCCTGCTGCGGGAGCTGGAGGAAAAGGCGGGCCTCATCGAGCGCAGGCGGCAGGGCCTGGGCCGCCCCAGCCTGATCTATGTGAAAAACTTCATCGAGGCACCGGAAGAACGATTCAAGAGATGAAAAAAGAACACCTCCGGAGTGTCAAACCGACACGACCGGAGGTGTAAAAACTACACTCTAATAAGAAGAATAAGAACGATACTGATTATAGAAAAATATCCTTTCCTTTCCGGAGAGGGGAGGCAAGACCATTCATTTTCACGACTCTGGGCAAATGCACAGAGGATTGTTTTTCACAGGAGGTGGGACAGTATGTTGAAAACAAAAGCAGAACCGGCAGAACAGGCCGAGGAGATCCGGCAGGTTCCCATTACGGAATTGCACCCGTTCAAAGATCATCCCTTCAAGGTTCTGGACGATGAGGCCATGCTGAAAACAGTGGAGAGTGTGGCACGGTTCGGCCTGCTGACTCCGCTGGTTGTCCGGCCGCGGCAGGAGGGCGGCTATGAGATCATCTCGGGCCACCGGCGGCAACACGCAGCCCGGCTGGCGGGCCTGAAAAACCTGCCGGTCATCGTCCGGGAGCTGGACGACGACCAGGCCATTTTGCAGATGGTGGAGAGCAATTTGCAGCGGGAAACCATCCGCCCCAGTGAGCGGGCATTTGCCTACAAGATGAAGCTGGAGGCCCTGAAACACCAGGGCGCACGGACAGATTTAACTTCGAGCCAAGTTGGCGAGAAGTTGTGGAGTGTGACCCAAGTAGGCGCTGCTGCTGAGGAAAGCGAGCGCCAAGTTCACCGATATATCCGTCTTACCCACCTGATTCCCGAACTGCTGGAGATGGTCGATCAAAAGAAAATATCCTTCAATCCCGCTGTGGAGCTGTCCTATCTGACGGCCTCGGAACAGCGGGATTTTTTGCAGGCCATGGAGGACAGCAAGCACCCGCCGTCACTGTCTCAGGCCCAGCAGATCAAGAAACTGAGCCGGGCAGGCGGGTGCAGCTATGACGCCATCCTGGACGTGATGACATCGGATAAAAAGGCCGAGCTTGATCGGCTGACCCTGAAAAACGAGACGATCCGAAAGTATTTCCCGAAGTCCTATACCCCGCGGCAGATGGAAGAGATCATCCTGAATCTTCTCGAACAGTGGCACAGAAAGCGCCAGCGCAGCCGGGAACGCTGAACCGGCAGAAGATCAGCAGAGGGCATCGGCGCGGCATCCTTCCGATACTCACAGCGGTCTTGGTATAATGAAGCTGAAAGTATAGGCAACAGCGAAACAGGAAGGAGCAGACTATGGAAGCACTGAAAACTGCGATTCAGGAACGGGGGTTCCAATATGTTTTGAAAGGCGACGTTTACCTCCCGGATCTGGAACTGCCGGAAAAAAGCCGCCCCATTGGCCGCTGGGGGCGGCTCCATAAGGAGTATTTGAAAACAAATCGTCCGGTCCTCTACAACGCGCTGCTTCTCTCCGGGAAACTGTACACCCTCTTGGCCGACCTGAACGAGCAGGCCTCCGAGCGGTACAGCCTCGTTGTCCGGCAGATGGCCCAGGCCGAGGGCGTCACTGAGGAGCTGAAAGCAAACGACCCGATGCGCTGGGTGCAAGCGATGAACTCCATCCGCAGCAGAGCAGAGGAAATCATCCGAAACGAGATGATCTATCTGTGAGGAGGGCAGAATATGATTCTGGAAGCGATTTTTAACGGGGAATTTTATCCCAGTGAGACGGTGATGCCGAAGTCTGAGAAATACCGGAACGCACTGAGAGCCTGCGAGAAGATTATGGACCAGTTGGCCGATAGGCTGACAAAGGAGGACTATGACTTGGTGGAAACGCTCTTGGATCAATCATCCATCGCCCAGTTTGAAGAATGTGCGTGCCACTTTAAGTACGGCTTCTCGGCGGGGCTGCTGGTGCAGCAGGAGGCGTGGGAGCAGGTCAAAACGGTAAATTATGACGAGTGACGCAAAAGCGGCAGGTGCTTCGGGGAGAAGCGCCTGCCGCTTTTGTAATACGCTTGATGTAACATATAAAAACTATTTTTTGAACTAGAAAATGTTTGCGTTCCATAGTGTACAGCCTGTGATGTTTCATCACAGTTCGCGGGGTTTGGGGCACGACCCCAACAAGTTTTTGTATTTGTGTATACAAATGCACTGCTTGCGAAGTTTGTGTTTGAGAAAAGCGTGATTGAAACTTTAAAACATGTTTTAAAGTTTTCGCGATCTGGTTGTGGCAAGCTATGCCTCTGGCTATCCATTTCGCCAGACGCTGCTTGCTGGGGTACTCCCCACTCCCCTGTTCATCGCAGAAGTTCCTTCTGCGGCTGCGCGTTCAGACAACGCTTTGATTGGTTTGGTTTAGCGTAAGAGAACTACCAGCTATGCTGGTGTGAATGATTCTACTTTAACATTTATCTTACGGGCAAAGCAAGATGACAAGTTGATCCCATGTCATAGAAGAATATGGTTTAGGTACTTGGATCGTTTACGAGCTGCGGGGCAAGAAATGTAAAAGGCAAAATTTTTTCAAGGTCTCTTGAGGACTTTGCTTATATGATGCCCTTCTAGCGCCTCGTCAAGTTATCGGCTTAGCCGATGGTTTAGCTCTTATACTGAAGAGCCAATGATGTTTTGAAGCCATTTTATCAACAGAAAGCCGCTTATGCCTACCTGGTGGCTATCCATCTAAGAAAAATGGAGGTGAAAGCCATACCAGGCATGTGAAGCGGTGACTATGGATTATGGGAAGCGGAAATAAGCATTTTCCAAAAGAAAGGTTACCGATCCTGGTTGAAAGCGTTTAAAATAAGATTTTATATTTTACTACACAAATGTGTTTTTGTCATGAAATCGGTTTTTGATTTTTGTGGAAAAGCGCAAAATAGATGAAAACATGTGAAAAATAGCGTTGTTTTTTAAAAATTTAGTCCTTGCATTGATCTGCTGTAAATAATATAATTAAAATGATTTCTTATAGTGTTTTTGGAGATTAAATTGTTTGCGTTAACATAGATATGTGTGTTTTTTGCAAAAAGAGGGAAAGAGAGTAAAGACTGGAAGGCTTAGATTGGGGCTACACTGTAGGACGAAAAGTGTTCGGTGAGGTGTACTAATATTAGTGCGGAAAAACGTCTGTAGAAAATGAGGAGACTTTGTTATGAAAGAATTTGAAAATTGCTGTGGATGGTACCGGGTATGTTAGTCTCTCCGTTGCAACGTTTCTTTCTCAGCATCATCAAATGAAAGCAGTGGATATCATTCTGGAAAAGGTTACATTGATCAATGATCGAAAACCTCCGATTTAAGATAGTACATTGAAAATACCTGGAAGAAAAGGATTTGAATCTGACAGCCACCTTAGAGGCAAAATTTGCTTACAGCAATGCGGAGTTTGTGGGGATTACGGCTCCTACGGACTGTGGTGACAGCGGTACTCAACATTTTGATACCAGGTCATTGAGTTGGTAATGTAATATAATCCTAATGGGATTATGGTTATTAAAACTACTATTGTTGTTGGCTATATGGAAAGTGTGCGTAAAGAGTACGGGAGTAAGAATGTTGTTTTTAGTCCAGATTTCCTGCGTGAATCCAAGGCACTCTATGACAATGTCTACCCTAAATTTTCAGTTGATTTTTCGTAGGCGATGATGACCGTTAAAATCATTCATTATTGCCGAAAAATAAGGCTTTAGGGAACAGGTTTTGGGATAGTGATAAATACATTTCGAACATGAAATTAGGCTGCAAGAAGTTTTGATAGGTATTGAAAAATGCAGTAATATTAAGGGCTTTCAATAGATGATATAGAGAGTGAAAGGGGTCTACCCTATGAACTTTAGTTGATGGAGTTTCGGGGATAGATAAGGAATTTTTGAGGCTTGTGTGATGGTTCTTGAAGCCGAAAATGAACATTTCAGGGGCTGAAAAATCAACTGAAATGAACATGAGCATTTTCGGATAGACCTGTCCTTGAAGTGATAAGGACAATTCGTGAAGTGATAAACATATTGAGGCTCAAGATAAAGATAGCAGATTCCGCACTGTGAGTATCACCTTGTGATGACAACATCATCTCCGATGATAACCACAGCTTTATATAAAGAAATCAGATTGGAGTTTACGAAGAATGAGCAAGATTGAATTAAAAGGCAAAACGATATTGGTCACAGGTGCTGCTGGATTTATTGGCAGCAACCTGGTAAAGCGCCTGTACAACGATGTGAAGGACGTGACTGTCATCGGCATCGATAATATGAACGATTATTACGATGTTCGACTGAAGGAGGCACGGCTAGAGGAACTGTCTGTTCATCCTTCTTTTGTTTTTGTAAGGGGCAGCATCGCTGACAAAGCAATTATCACGGAGATTTTCGAGAAATACAAGCCGCAGATTGTTGTGAATCTGGCGGCACAGGCCGGTGTGAGATACTCCATCACCAACCCGGATGCTTACATCGAAAGCAACCTGATCGGTTTCTATAACATCCTCGAAGCCTGCCGTCATTCTTATGACAATGGCGCGACTGGAGTAGAGCATCTGGTGTACGCTTCTTCTTCCAGCGTCTATGGCTCCAATAAGAAGGTGCCGTACAGCACGGATGATAAGGTGGACAACCCGGTATCCCTTTATGCAGCGACCAAGAAGAGTAACGAGCTTCTGGCACACGCCTATTCCAAGCTCTACAACATTCCGTCTACCGGCCTGCGTTTCTTTACCGTTTATGGTCCTGCCGGTCGCCCGGATATGGCGTACTTTGGCTTCACCAACAAGCTGCGGAAAGGTAAGACCATTCAGATCTTCAACTACGGCAACTGCAAGCGGGACTTCACCTATGTGGATGACATTGTCGAGGGTGTTGTACGCGTGATGCAGAAAGCACCGGACAAAGTGACCGGCGAAGATGGTCTGCCGCTGCCGCCATATGCAGTCTATAACATCGGCAACAACCAGCCGGAAAACCTGCTGGATTTTGTGACCATTCTCCAGGAGGAACTAATTCGCGCCGGTGTGCTGCCGGAAGATTATGACTTCGAGGCTCACAAGGAGCTGGTTCCCATGCAGCCGGGAGATGTGCCGGTGACTTATGCGGATACAACTGCGCTGGAGCGTGACTTTGGGTTTAAGCCTAGCACGAGCCTGAGAACTGGATTACGGAAGTTCGCTGAGTGGTACAAAGAGTTTTATATGTAAGTATTAGCAATTAACAAGATATATCCCGCACTATTGCGGATCAGTAACCGTCCACCTGTGCCTGGCTCTGCTTCATGAGCCGAGAAAGGAAAATCCACTTCATGAAATGTATGGAAGTTTACGAACAGTTCTACCATGAGTCGCCAGAAGCGGTGGTGTTCTGCCCATATCGTATCAGCCCGCTGGGTGCTCACATTGACCATCAGTTTGGCAAAATCAACGGACTGGCCATCGATAAGGGTATCCACATGGCGTACCGCCCGAAGCAGAACGGTATCATCGAGCTGAAGTCGATGAACTTCCCGAAACGGGCGCAGTTCCATGTGAACTCGGTACCCGAGTACAAAGAGGGGGATTGGGCTGACCATTTGCGTGGCGCAACGAAGATGCTGGGGGAGAGGTACACCCTTCACGTTGGCCTATCCGGTGTGATTGAGGGAAGTCTCCCGATTGGCGGGCTTTCTTCCTCTGCAGCAGTGATTATCTGTTTCCTTTCTGCACTGTGCAAAGTCAATGACATCCATCTCACACCGATGGAGATGATTATGACCGCTAAGGCCGCAGAGAACCGGTATGTCGGCGTGAATTGCGGCAAGCTGGATCAGTCCTGTGAGGTGCTTTCCAAGAAGAACCATCTTCTGTATCTGGACACCAAGGATGACAGCTTTGAACTGATTCCTACTGCGGAAAGCATGAAGACTTACAAGATTGCGATTCTGTTTTCCGGCTTAGAGCGATCTCTGGCAAATTCCAAATACAACCTTCGCCAAGATGAGTGCAAGGCTGCTGCCTATGCACTGATGGGCTACGCCGGTATGGACTATGGAAGCTTTGTAGAGACTTGCCTGCGCAGTGTGCCGGTGGAGGTATTTGAAACCTATAAAGATAGATTGCCCGAACTGTGGCGGCGCAGAGCAGAACATTACTACACCGAATTCGCCAGAGCAGAAGCCGGTGCAGAGTTGTGGCGCAAGGGTGATCTGGAGGGATATGGTCAATTGGTGTTCGCCAGCGGCAAATCCTCCATTGAAAGCTACGAGTGCGGCTGTGACGAGCTGAAGAAACTGTATGAAATCATGGTCAACACCAAGGGAATCTACGGCGGGCGTTTCTCCGGTGCCGGGTTCAAGGGTTGCTGCATGGCGCTGATCGACCCGGATGATGCAGAGGAGATTGAAGCAAAAGTGACTGCTGAATATCTGAAAGCATATCCGGCACTGGAGGGTAAGTATTCGTTCCATCTATGTGAGAGCGCAGACGGTGTTGCACTGTGAGGTAAAGACGTGAAGTGTTTGATTTTAGCAGCAGGATATGCCACACGGCTCTACCCGCTGACCGAGAATTTCCCGAAGCCGCTGTTGCAAGTGGGGGAGAAGTCCATCTTAGATTGGCTAGTGGATGATTTGGTAGAGACAACGGATATTGATGAGTTCGTGGTGATCTCCAATCATAAGTTTGCCCAGCACTTTGAGAGCTGGAAAGAAAATAAGGTGAAGACAAGGCCGTATGAGATCACGGTAATCGATGACGGTACTAGCACGAATGAAACGCGGCTCGGAGCAGTCAAGGATATTCAGTTGGCAGTTGAAACGTTGAACCTCTCCGATGATCTGCTGGTTATAGCGGGGGACAATGTACTGGATTTCAGCCTTTCCAGTTTTGTGTCTTTTATGCGGGAGAAAAAGACCTCCTGCGTGATGTGCCACGAGGAAAATGAGCAGAAGAAGCAGCAGAAAACGGCAATCATCATAGTTAACAGCGAGAGCTTGATTACCTCATATGAGGAGAAGCCGAAAGATCCAAAGGGAAATCTGGCTGTGCCGCCGTTCTATTGCTATCGCAGTGCTGATGTGAAACGCATTCAGGAGGCTCTGGATGATGGCTGTGGATACGATGCTCCTGGTAGCTTCGCAGCATGGTTGAGCAAGCAGACACCGATGCACGCCTATCTTATGCCGGGAAAGCGGTATGACATCGGCGATACCAATAGCTATGAGTATGTGAAGAGTGTGTTTTTGAAGTGATGAAGGGCGCACAGATAAATATGAAAGCCGACAAGCATGATCGGCAACAAAAGGTAGAGGAGTACAGAGTATGAGAGATTTTAAGGATTTGAAGATTGCGGTTGCCGGTACTGGCTACGTTGGCCTTTCAATCGCCACGCTGCTGGCACAGCACCATAAGGTGACTGCTGTGGATATTGTGCCTGAAAAGGTGGAGTTGATTAACAATAAAAAGTCCCCGATTCAGGATGAATACATTGAGAAGTATCTGGCAGAGAAAGAACTGGATCTGACTGCTACGCTGGATGCAAAGGAAGCGTACACAGATGCTGACTTTGTAGTCATCGCTGCCCCCACCAACTATGACAGCAAAAAGAACTTTTTCGACACGAGTGCGGTAGAAGCGGTCATCAAGCTGGTAATTGAGTATAACCCGGATGCAATCATGGTCATAAAGAGTACGATTCCCGTTGGTTATACAGTGTCAGTTCGTGAGAAGTTCCACTGCGACAACATCATCTTCAGCCCTGAGTTTTTGAGAGAGTCCAAGGCCCTATATGATAATTTGTACCCCAGCCGCATCATCGTTGGTACAGATGTGGAGAATGCAAGACTGGTAAAAGCGGCTCACACTTTTGCGGAACTCCTGCAGGAAGGCGCCCTCAAAGAGAATATCGACACGCTGTTTATGGGATTCACGGAGGCAGAGGCAGTTAAACTGTTCGCCAATACCTATCTGGCTCTGCGTGTTAGCTACTTTAACGAGCTTGATACCTACGCTGAGATGAAGGGCTTGAACACAAAGCAAATCATTGATGGCGTTTGCCTTGATCCGCGTATCGGTACTCATTACAACAATCCCAGCTTCGGCTACGGCGGGTACTGCCTGCCCAAGGACACTAAACAGCTGCTCGCAAATTATGCCGATGTACCGGAAAATTTGATTGAAGCAATCGTGGAATCAAACCGTACGCGCAAAGATTTTATTGCGGATCGTGTGCTTGAAATTGCTGGTGCTTATGAGGCAAATGACAGCTGGGATGAGAGCAAGGAAAAGGAAGTTGTGGTTGGCGTTTACCGGTTGACGATGAAGAGCAACAGTGATAACTTCCGTCAGAGTTCTATTCAGGGCGTTATGAAGCGTATTAAGGCCAAAGGTGCAACGGTCATCATTTATGAGCCGACCCTGAAAGATGGCGAGAAATTCTTTGGCAGTCTTGTTGTGAATGACTTGGATGAGTTCAAAAAGCAGAGTCAGGCAATCATTGCAAACCGCTATGATAAGTGTCTGGATGATGTGAAGGATAAGGTTTATACGCGCGATATTTTCCGCCGTGACTAATTAGCAGGAGTACGAAGATGAAAGTATGTTTAGTGGGATCGTCAGGCGGACACTTGACGCACTTATATATGTTGAAACCGTTTTGGAAGGATAAAGAGCGGTTTTGGGTTACGTTTGACAAAGAAGATGCGCGTAGTCTGCTTGAGGGAGAAAAAGTTTATCCGTGCTATTACCCGACAAATCGTAGTTTGAAAGCATTGGTAAAAAACACCAAAATTGCATGGGATGTTCTGCATAAGGAAAAGCCGGATTTGATTGTTTCCTGTGGTGCAGCAGTAGCCGTTCCGTTTTTCTATATCGGAAAAATGATGGGAGCAAAAGTGGTATACATCGAGGTGTTTGATCGTATTGATAAACCAACTATGACTGGAAAGATGGTTTACCCTATTGCTGATAAATTTGTCGTTCAATGGGATGAGCAGAAGAAGGTTTACCCCAAAGCAGTAAATCTCGGAAGTATATTCTAAGATAGTAGGGGGGAGAAAGCCAACATGATTTTTGTGACAGTGGGAACACATGAGCAACCATTTAATCGGTTGATTAAAAAGGTGGATGAATTAAAAAAAGATGGCGTTATAACCGAAGATGTCATTATTCAGACGGGTTTCAGTACATACGAACCAAAATATTGCCAGTGGAGCAAGTTGATTCCGTACCAGCAAATGATTAAGAATGTAGCAGATGCGCGCATTGTAATCACCCACGGTGGCCCAGCAAGTTTTATTATGCCGCTTCAGATTGGGAAAACACCTATTGTTGTGCCACGGCAGCATCAGTTCAATGAACACGTTAATGACCATCAGGTGGAATTTGCACGAAATGTCGCAAAACGGATGGGAACGATTATTGAAGTAGAAGATATTGAAACCCTTGGAGATGTTATAACCAATTACGATCGGACTGTAGCAGGCATGGGTCATGGGATTAGCAGCAACAATGCAAAATTCAATGAGGGCTTGGAGTCAATCGTAGATGAGTTGTTTAACAAGTAAAGAAAGGCAACGAACATAATGAGCAGAATCAAAGTTACCTTTGTAGAAACAAATTGTAAAAAGAATGGCCCAATCAAACAGACACTGAATATTATTCGCAACATGGACAAAGAGGTCTTTGAGCCTAGTCTGGTAACTGTGTGGCCGGAAGATGCAGACAATTCAATGATTGATGAGTATAAAAAGCTGGGCATCCCCGTATTGTCTGCAAACATGAGCAAGAAAAAGTCTATTCTCTTTGGAAAGAAAGCGGTTGGACAACTTTTAGAGCAGTTGCAGCCGGATATTGTGCAGGGTGTCGGTATGCCGCCGTACAGAATGACGCTCGGCTATAAGAGAGCAATTCACTTTGTCACGCTCAGAAATTATTGCTATGAGGATTATCCTGACTACTATGGGAAAATTCCCGGAACAGTTATGGCCTTTCTCGATTTGAATTTGATTAAGAAACGTATGGCAGCAGGCGAACCTTTCGTGACGTGTTCCGAAAGTTTGACAAAAATGTATAGAAGCCGTCAGAATATGGAGATTCCGTATATCCGCAACGGCGTGGATGTGAGCCAATATACAAAAAGAAACTGTGACGAAATAGATGACGTGCGGAGAAAACTTGATTTGCCGTTAGGAAAAGTCATCTATGTGTATAGCGGTGGATTTATCGACAGAAAAAATCAAAGAGAAGCAATTACGGCTTTCATGGCGATGAAGAAAGATGCGGATGCGGTTTTGCTTTTGCTTGGTGATGGAACGAATTTTGAAGCACTGAAAGACGAGTTTTCTAAGAATACAAATATTTTGTTCCGGGGTAAGGTGTCCAACGTAAATGAATATCTCCATGCTTCTGATGTTTACTTGGCAACAAGCAAATCCGAAGGACTGCCTAATGGTGTTTTGGAAGCGATGGCTTGCGGGCTACCTGTACTTCTATCGGACATTCCGCAGCACATGGAGGTTTTGGAAGCAGACCCTCAGTGTGGCCATTCCTATAAACTTGGAAATGTGGAGCAGCTTTCAGCCTTGATGGATCAGATGGTGGATGAGAATCTGCTTGAAATGGGCGAGAGAAGTTATACCGCCGTTATGGAAAATTTCACGGCAGAGGGTATGAGTAAACGCTATCAGAATCTGTATCTGAAAATGGTCAAGAGGTAAAGATTAAAATGAAAATATCAAAGCTTGCAAACGGAATCAAGCCGTCAAAGGGGCGACAGTTGTTTAATCTGGCAGCACAGTATGATGATGTTATAAATCTTACATTGGGAGATCCGGATATTATTCCGCCTGAGTGTATTCGACAGGCTGGCTGTGATGCTATTATGGAAGGAAAAACGAGATATTCTGCAAATGCAGGGTTAGTTGAGTTAAGAAAAACTTATTCCAAGTACTTGAATTATACATATGGAAGAAAGTTCGACTACCAAACACAAATAGCAGTTACAGTAGGAGGAATGGAAGCACTATATTTAGCTTTGCTCAGTTCTATTGATCCCGGAGATGAAGTAATCATTTTTGCACCATATTACATTAACTACTATCAAATGATCGAAATGTGTGGTGGTATTCCGGTTATCGTTCGGACATGGGAAGAAAATGACTTTTCACCGAAGATTGAAGATATAGAGAAAGCGGTAACTGATAAGACAAAAGTAATTATTATAAATACGCCAACAAATCCAACAGGAACGGTATACTCTGAAAAAACGGTCACTGAAATTGTAGAGTTTGCAAGAAAACGAAATATTTTGTTAGTATCTGATGAAGTATATAGTACATTGGTATATAACGAGAGCAAGCACTTCAGCGCATTAAGTGTTAAACCTGTATATGAAAATATCTTATATGTAGACAGTTGTTCAAAGAAATTCTCTATGACGGGTTGGCGTGTTGGATTTGCGGTGGGACCGAAAGACTGGATTGCTGCAATTATTAAACTACAAGAAAATGTAGCTGCTTGTACACCATTACCTTCCCAATATGCAGCAATCAGAGCATTTAATGAAAATCCGGACATGACGGATTATGTTGACGAATTTAGAAAAAGGCGAAATGTTTTAGTAAAAGAGTTGCAGAAATCAAATAGAGTATCATTTATGATTCCAAAGGGAACATTTTATATGTTTGTGAATATTGGAAAAATGAAAATAGGAAGCACAGAATTTGCAATGCAACTTTTGAAGGAAAAGCATGTTGCAGTTGTTCCTGGAATTGCATATGGTGATGATTTTGATGATTATATTCGGATTGCTTTCACAATGAAAGAAACGGTAATTAAAGAAGCGGCTAGACGTATTGTTGAGTTTGTGGAAAAGTAAGATTTATAAGATTAGAGGAACTATTATGAGTTGGAAGAATATTTTGGAAGATCCTAAACAGTATATGATTTATTTAGAGGGAAGGGTATTACAAGGCAGCAAAGAAGCAGATGAAAAATATTTAAAAAAGTTGTTTAAGTATCGTATAGGGCGAGAATTGGACTTGGATCATCCACAAGCGTTAAATGACAAACTTCAATGGTTAAAGATTAACGATTTTAAGCCGATTTATACAAAGTTTGCCGATAAATATGCGGTGCGCGAGTACATTGCGCAGAAAGTGGGAGAAAAGTACCTTGTGCCACTATTAGGAGTATGGAATGAGGTGGATGACATTGATTTTAATTCTCTGCCAGATCAATTTGTCCTGAAATGTACACATGATTCAGGTGGTGTTGTAATTTGCAAAGATAAAAGCAACTTTGATAAGGAAGCTGCGGTCAAAAAGTTAAAGCACTGTTATAAAAGAAATTATTATTTAAATACAAGAGAACCTGCATATAAAGATATTAAACCGAGAGTTATCGCAGAACAATTTATGGTTGACGAAACGGGATGGGATTTAAAGGATTATAAGATTTTCTGCTTCAATGGTAAACCAGTATATGTCGAGGTTGATTACAATAGGTCTGTTAAACATATGCTAAACGCCTATGATTTGGATTGGAATTTTTTGGAGTTCTGCGATAGTTCCCCCAATAATAGAGATGCCGATATTCCGAAGCCGCAAAGATTGGATGAAATGCTCGAAATTGCAAAAGTGCTCTCAAAGGATATGACTTTTTTACGAGTGGATATGTACAGTATTTATGACAAGATTTATTGCGGCGAATTGACATTATATCCGGGGTCGGGCTTCATTCAATTTAATCCGATGAAAACTGATTATGAGTTGGGAAAGCTGTTGAGACTTCCAATTGATAAGTAAAGAGGAGCATAATGAAGGTTGTTATTTTATCGACAGCCACCTCATATACAGGTGGGGCAATCATAACTTTGCTAAATGTCCTTCCTTTGTTGCAAAAGGAAGGGGTTGAACCATATTTTATTCTAAAAGGACATGGACAACTTGAAGATGTTTTAAGGAATAGGAAAATTCCATATTCAGTAATTAAGTCATATGATTGGTGTGTGCCAGAACAGAAAACGAAGGGCGCAAAAAACTTTGTTGCATGGAAAGTGAAATGTTTTATCAATCTGATTGCAGAATGTAAAACCTATTTTTTGCTAAAAAAGCAGAAAGCTAAAGTATATCATCTTAATTGCATATACAATGGTACAGGTGTGAGTGCTGCAAAGGCATTGGGAATCCCGGTAGTATGGCATTTGAGAGAATTCGTTGATTTATATGGGGAAACTCCTGTTTTTTTTGATACAGAACAGGTTTGGAAAAAAATTAACCGTGCGGACAAAGTGGTTTGTGTGTCGAACTATCTTGAACAAGCGTATCAAAATAATATCCGTGATAAATCAAAATTGAAGGTGGTCTATGATGGTATAGATATGACTGCTTTTGAAACGAGAAGAAGCAGTCGGCCTTCAGAAAGTAATATCATCATTGGCCTTGCGGGAACAGCACCGATAAAAAACCATAAAGATGCAATTTTGGCACTTAAAAAGGTTCATCAAGCGGGTCATCAAGCTATTCTAAAAATTGCTGGTAGATGGGGAACGGGTAGCTATGATCGGTCTTATAAAGATGGATTAAAAGACCTTATTGCCAAAAATGAATTGAAAGATTTTGTTGAATTTGTTGGAATGAAAAGTGACATGAATCGATTTTGGGCTGAATGCGATTTATCGGTGGTCTGTTCTAAAAGAGAATCATTCGGATTGGCAGCAACGGAGGCAATGGTATGTGGAGTTCCGCTAGTTTGCTCTAATACATCAATTTCGGGGGAACTCACAGAAAACGGAAAAAATGTACTCATATACGATACAGGAAATAGCGAAGAACTGGCAGCGTGTATTTTAGAATATATTAACCAGTTTGGAACAAAAAAGTTAGAAGATAAAACGAAGAGAGCTGCGGCTTATGTAAGAGAAAATTTCTCAATAGAAAATGCTGCAAAAAATTTAATGGCTGTCTACGAGGAGGTAGTATAATGGGTCTGTTAAAAGCTGTGAGGAATAGCTGTAATGATATTATAGAAAAGAGCTATTCTATGGGACAGTATTATGGGGAAGTTAGGAAGATAAAAAATGAAAACCGTCAAAGGCTGATTTCAACGGTTCATTGGACGGCAGAGCAAGAAAACGAATTTAAACAATATTGGAAAAAGAACTATGGAAAAGAAATATCTTCAGCATGGCATAAGCTATATCAATCTTATACAGGCAAGTTTAATGTAAGATACTTCCCGGAATATTTGTTTTCGAGCAAGTTGGAGCCACTGTTCGATAAGAACCCTTACAATGATGCTCTAGAAGATAAAAATCTACTGCATCTGTATACAGTGGGGGGGGTAAGAACACCTCACATATTTTATTCGCGCTGTAATGGATTGTTCAGAGATGAAAACTATATAGCCATTTCAGAAGATGAATTTATGAAAGGATTGCATGACATTGGTGAAGTTGTTATAAAGCCAACGGTGGAAAGTGGATCGGGACGAGGAGTACGTTTCGTTAGATTGAAAAATGGTGTAGATGTTTTTGAAGGCGAAACATTGGAAGAAGTACTCCGGCAGTATGGCAAGATGGATATTGCAATTCAAGAATGTGTAAAACCTGCTGAATCTCTCAAATCAATCTATCCATATGCAATCAATACATTCCGAATCATGACATACATATTAGATGAAAAAATTTATGCGTGTCCAGCTGTTCTACGTATTGGCCGAAATGGAAAAAGACTTGACAATGCTCATGCAGGAGGAATGTTTGTAGGCGTATCACCAAATGGACAATTAGCAGAGTGTGCGTACACGGAGAGCGGAGAACATTTTACAAGTCATCCTGATACTAACGCAGTATTTGCGGATTGTAAAATTGAAAGAGTGCCGCTATTGGTAGATGGTTGTAAGAAAATGCACGCAATCACGCCGCAATTAGGAACTATTTCATGGGATGTTACGTTGAACAATAACAATGAGGTTGAATTACTGGAAATCAATACAAGGGGCGGAGGGTCATGGCTGCCACAAATGGCAAATGGAGAGCCGTTGTTTGGTGAAAATACAGAGAAGTTGTTATCACTGATACGAAAATAAAATCCAAGATAGGAATATTATGAAGATTAGAATAAAAAGAGGCTGCATAGAAGAAACATTACTTCTTGTACTGTTTGGCTTTTATGTGCTAATTGCACATTGGATTTGGTTTGGACGTGGAATACAAGAAACTGCGATGATTGTTTTGTCGATTCTTGTGCTTTTGAAATCTGCAAAGATAAGGCAAATATCTGTCAATACTTTGCCGGATTATATTTTAGTTGGCATACTTCTTGTAGTATGTGGAATTGGAATTTTTCAAGCAAGAACAAGACAATATCTTGTGGCAGACTTGAAGTCAATGCTGGGAACGGTAATTGTTTCAATGGCGGTTATTGCATCTATAAAAAGACTAATCGCTAGTGGCTGCGATGTAATAGAGTTTCTATTTGTATTTCTGAATAGATATTTTGTGCTAAATGATATTCTAATTGTTATTCAAAGCGTTATTCCATATTTCCTTATGAATAGGAAGGCTATTGCAAGTGTGAACAATAGAGCATACTTTGACCAGCTGACTGGATTCTTGGGAATCAATGGAACAACGCGATGGGATATATGGAGCATTGCGATTATAATTCTAAACTTCTATGTCGCGTATAAAAGAAATGATAACCGCATCATTAAATATAATATATTTTTCTTCCTTGCAAGCATTATTATCTGCATGATAAATTCGGCACGGTCGTTTTTAATAATTGCGCCTGTAACAGTTTTGATTTATTTGTTTCTTATCAGAAAAGTTGAGTTTAGCAATAGAATGAAACAAATCTTTGCCGTATTCGGAGTGCTGATTGTCGCGCTGATAATCTATTCTTCCAATAGATATGTGAACGATTATATCAATGATTTGATTAACGACAAGTTTGCAATTTATCTAAGTGGAGATATTGAGCATATGGTAGCAGCCAATGACGATCGTGCAGTTGCAACCTATTATGCAGTTGAAAATTGTGGAACTTTTGGCGTTGGAATTGGTGCTGTATCTATGCACTCAACAAACAATCAAGTTAAGTACCTTGGACTAAATAGCGCATCGTCTTATATTTATATGTTGGGCGTAGCAGGATATTTTCTTTGGACGTTGTGCTTGGCTAGAATTGGAATTGATAGTGACAAAGGAAGCATAAAGAAAACGCTTTTATATTTTGTGTATTTATTGCTTCTAAGTTATTTTCTTCCGATTTATTCGGCAATTGCGTTGTTCCCTGTGATTATGTTTATATTTTATATTTTTGATTTGGAGCAAGTGCAGGAAGGAAGTGAAAGATAATGAAAGTGGGAATCCTTACGATTTATGGAGGCTCTAACTTTGGTAATAAACTCCAAAATTATGCGTTACAGCAATTTCTGAAAAATGAAGGAATTGAAGCTGAAACAATTCGATATACAGTTTCACTTGGGAGAAAAACGCGAGGAAAACATGAGAAACTGGAACTGTTAAGAAAAAAATATTTTAGTCAGGGCGTTGCAGAATCTATTTGGAATGTGAAATGGATTGTCAGTGCGAAGCTTCATAAAGGTGAATTACAAGCAAAAAAGAATACACGATGCCAAAAGTTTGAGCAATTTGAAAATAAGAACATTGCTTTGTCTGATGTAGTACTTAAAAATGTAGAAGAACTTCGAGAATATAGCAATAAGTATGATGCTGTAATTGTGGGAAGCGATCAAGTATGGAACCCATACTGGCAAGGAAGTTTAGACGAGTTCTTTCTGACATTTGTTCCAGAAAGTAAGAGAGTGGCGTATGCACCGAGTATCGGTGTTTCTGAAATTCCGAATGAGCAAAAAAGCCGCTTTAAGGAAAGACTTAATGGATTTCCAAGACTATCTTGCCGAGAAAATCAGGGATGCAAACTTGTTGAAGAACTTACGGGAAAAGAATGCGAACACGTGTGCGATCCGGTTTTCTTATTATCTCCTGAGCAATGGCAAAGCAAAGTCAGCCCGCTTTCGGAAAAGTATATCGTGACATATTTTCTTGGGGGTCAGTCATTAGGAGTTCATAAAGAAATCGAACGGTATGCAAAGAGGCATGACTGTAAGATCATAGATTTATGGGATGAAAAAGACTACACGTCCAGTTATGCAGGAATCGAAGAATTTCTGAATTATATTGCGAATGCTAAAATGTTCTTCACGGACTCTTTTCATGGTTGTGCATTTGCTATATTGATGGAGACACAGTTTGTTGTCTGCGAGCGAAAGGCAATAGATGAAAAGCAGAAAATGAATTCAAGGTTGGATTCGTTGATGGAGATATTAGACATTCAGGGGAGAAAATTGAATGACTTTGTAAGTTCTCCGACAGAAATTGATTATAAAAGGGTTCATGACAAGCTATCTCCGTGGGTTCAGAGGTCGCAAGAATATCTTCTGGGCTGCTTAGAAGAAAAACGATAAGTAGAAGGGAAAAGACAAAGCTGCAACATGAATAAGCTGATTCAAAAATACAAAACACTGCCAGTGCAGGTTCGGGCATCTGCGTGGTTCTTGATTTGCTCGTTTTTACAAAAGGGCATTTCAATGATAACAACTCCTATATTTACGCGTCTTTTAACAACGCAGGAATATGGCGAGTTCAATGTTTTTAATTCGTGGTTGAGCATTGTTACGGTTTTTATTACACTCAACCTGTATAATGGTGTGTTCACGCGCGGGCTAGTTAAATATGAAGAAGATAAAGAACGATACGCATCTGCATTGCAGGGTATGTGTACGTTTTGTATCTTAATTGGCCTTGCAATTTATGGTGTTGCACATAATTTTTGGAATCATATTTTTGAAATGACAACGACACAGGCGCTGTTGATGTTCATTATGATTTGGGCAACGGCTGTGTTCAATTTTTGGTCGGTTTCTCAACGAGTGGATTTCAAGTATAGAGCACTTGTTATTATTACTTTGATTTCCTCCATTGCAAAACCGGTGCTGGGCATTATTTTGGTTCGCCTTGCTGACGATAAAGTAACCGCGCGCATTTTGGGATTGGCGTTGGTTGAAGTAGTGGCGTATACAGGGCTGTTCGTGGTACAGCTTCGTCGCGGAAGAACTCTGTATGTGAAAAAATACTGGGTTCATGCACTGCACTTCAATTTGCCACTGATTCCGCATTATCTGTCGCAAACCGTATTGAATAGCTCGGATCGAATTATGATTCAGAAAATGGTTAGTGCAGATGCAGCAGGCATTTACAGCTTGGCTTATTCCATTTCCCAAATTATGACGATTTTTAACACGGCGTTGTTAAAAACTATAGAGCCGTGGCTGTACAAAAAAATGAAAGCAAATCGGACACAGGATATTGGACGAGTTGCTTATCTATCCTTGGGCTTGGTTGCAGCGGTCAATCTGATTCTGATAGCACTTGCGCCGGAGGCGGTAGCAATTTTTGCTCCGGTTCAATATCACGAAGCAATTTGGGTAATACCGCCTGTGGCAATGGGCGTTTACTTCATGTTTGCGTATACATTCTTTGCGGTTATAGAGTTCTATTTTGAAAAAACAAAGTATGTGACTTATGCAACTATGTCTGGGGCGGTGTTGAATATTATTCTTAATTATATTTGCATCAAACTTTTCGGCTACATGGCCGCAGGATATACGACGTTGGTTTGCTATATGCTATATACAGTAGCACACTATTGTTTTGCACAAAAGATCTGTAATGAGGAAATGAACGGTGTGAGAATCTATAATTTAAAGACATTGTTGACAATAACAGGGGCTTTCATGATTAGTGGTTTCTTGCTAATGATGACATATAATGCACCTGTTATCCGATATAGTCTGCTGGTGATAGCCTGCATCCTTGCAGTATTAAAGAGAAATAAGATCATTGCATTGCTGAAGAGCCTGATTGCAATGAAAAAAGCATAAGGAGGTTCACATGAACGGACGATATACCAACGAGCGCAATATCCAAATGGTTATTGCGTTGATGAAAGCACATAACATTCATAAGGTCGTTGCCAGCCCCGGAACGACTAATATCACTTTTGTGGCAAGTATTCAGGACGATCCTTTTTTTGAAATTTATTCTTCGGTTGATGAACGGTCAGCTGCGTATATTGCGTGTGGTCTTTCCGAAGAAAGTGGTGAAGCAGTTGCTTTGACTTGTACGGGCGCAACAGCAAGTCGAAATTATCTTTCTGGGCTGACGGAGGCATATTATCGCAAGCTGCCGATTTTGGCAATTACGTCAACTCAGCACGTAGGGCGCATTGGACAGAATATTGCACAGGTAATTGATCGAACTGAAATCCAGAACGATGTGGCAAAGCTGAGTGTTCAGATTCCGGCAATCCACGATGCAGAGGATGAATGGGCCTATAATGTCATGCTGAACAAAGCAATGCTCGAACTGACGCACAATGGTGGCTGCCCCGTACATATCAATCTGACAACAACATACAGCAAAACGTATGATGTTGAGAAACTCCCGGAGGAACGAGTGATTCGCCGCTACTGTATGGGTGATACTTTGCCGGAGATTCCTTCTGGCAAGGTAGGCATCATTGTAGGCGCACACAAGAAGTGGACAAAGGCTCAGATTGATGAACTGGAAGCGTTCTGCGCTGCATATGGTGCGGTTGTTTTCTGCGACCATACATCGAACTATCTCGGTAAATATGCGGTACATCCTAGTTTGGTATGCTCTCAAAAGCAGTATAATTCACCCTGCAAGCAGCTTGATCTGCTGATTGATATTGGCGATATTACGGGTGCTGCGATGGCTATGCACCCCAAGACCGTTTGGCGTGTAAACCCGGATGGCGAGGTCCGTGACACTTACCGCAAACTGTCGAATGTGTTCCAGATGGAAGAAAGTGCATTTTTTACAGTATATGCTGCCAAGACTTCGGCCAAGAGAGATGAAAGTTATCTTAATGCTTGGAAAGCAGAATGCAAGAAGATTGCAGAAAAAATTCCGGAACTGCCGTTGAGCAACGCATGGGTTGCAAAGACGACTTCTGCATTGCTGCCCAAAGATGCAGTATTGCATTTTGGCATCCTAAACTCTCTGCGTTCGTGGAATTTCTTTGAAATCGGAACGCCTTATACCGCGTTCTCTAATACGGGTGGCTTTGGCATAGATGGCTGCGTTTCGTCGTTGGTGGGTGGCGCATTGGCTAACCCGAAACACCTTCATTTTGGCTTCGTAGGCGATTTGGCGATGTTCTATGACTTGAACAGTCTGGGAAATCGTCACGTAACTACAACAATCCGGCTGCTGGTAGTAAATAATGGCCGTGGTCAGGAGTTCCGTAACTACAACCATCCGGCTGCTGCCTTCGGCGAGCAGTCGGATGGTTACATCGCTGCCGCGGGCCATTACGGAAAACAATCGCATGAATTACTGAAACACTATGCGGAAGATTTAGGTTTTACATATCTTGCGGCAAGCAATAAAGAAGAATTTTTGCAGAACGTGAAAGTATTTACGGATGCAAGAATGACTGATAAGCCGATTCTTTTTGAGGTGTTCACCGATACGGAAGATGAAAATGCCGCACTAAAAGCAATGCACACGATTGAGAGCGATGCGACCGGAACTGCAAAAAAACTGGCCAAGGAAGTTCTGGGGGATAAAGGTTTTCAAGCATTGAAGAACCTGATTAAAAAATAAGGAGAAACGCATGAAACCGCAAAAGAAGATCAAGGCATGGATTCATAAAATCATTATGATGACAAAAGAAGAAATGCCGGACTGTCCGGTAGCGACTACCGTCCAATTGATCGGAAGCAAATGGAAACTGCTGATCC
>OERZ01000057.1_pt1 | contig 21949 bp, 20 predicted proteins | sample 1540151 | NCBI WGS metagenome assembly OERZ01 (sample SAMEA3891880, study PRJEB23780) | metagenome | biome: terrestrial biome; feature: animal house; material: Caecal content | place: Italy | collected 2015-05-05 | reverse complement strand
AATTAAGATTTTAGAAGAAAGGCTGGAATTTGAAATTCCGGTCTTTTGTTTTGAATCGCAGCCTGATTATAACGGGGCTGCTTGACCTTTAGAAAAAGGAAAGGAAGGGTAACTGATGGCTGAAAATGTAACCGCCGCAAAGGTTGCGGCTCTTGCCAAGCCCATATGCGACAGGCTGGGGCTTTCCATATGGGATGTGCGCTACGAAAAGGAGGGCGCAACCTGGTATCTCAGGGTGCTTATCGACAAGGAGGGCGGAGTCGGAATCGAGGACTGCGAGGCTCTGCACCGTCCGCTGGGCAAGCTTCTTGACGAGAAGGACATTATCCTTCGCTCCTATGTTCTCGAGGTCTCGTCTCCCGGTCTTGGCAGGGAGCTAAGGCGTCCTGAGCATTTCGAGGCCTGCATAGGCAAAAAGGTCAGGGTAAAGTTTTTCCGTCTCACCGAGGGCGTTAAGGAGGTTGTAGGACCTCTTGTCGCCTACGACAAGTTCGGCATCATCGTCGAGACAAAGATACCCGCCAGGCTAAGACCCTTCCCCTGGGCTATAGACGGGAAGTATATTTCCTCTGTCCGGCTTGCGGACGATGAGGACCTCTTTAAAGAGGCAGACGGGGACTAATTAAGAGATTTAATATAGAAAGGAATGGTTTAAGGATTATGAACACGGTCAACAAGGATTTCTTCGAGGCTCTAAAGGGTCTTGAGCTTGCCAGCGGGATAGAGCTTCCTGTTCTGATAGAGAAAATCAAGCAGGGGGTCTTAAAGGCTGTAAAGAGGGACTATCCCGACACTCAGAGCGTCAGGATTGACATCGACCCGGACAGCTGCGAGTTCGGGATGTGCCTTATCAAGACGGTTGTCGAGGGCGAGCCGGAGGACCCTGCAAACGAGATATCCTTAGATGAGGCGAGGGCGATAGATAAGGACTGCGTGGTAGGAGGAGTCTGCGAGATTCCGCTGTCTCCGGCGAAGTTCGGAAGAGTCGCCGCCTCCAGCGCAAAGCAGTCCATAAGGTCGGACCTTAGGCAGTTTGAAAGAGACAGGCTTGTCGCACAGTATAAGGACAAGGAGCACGAGATTGTCTCAGCCACCGTCCAGAAGGTGGAGCCGGGCACGGGGAACGCCATCCTTCTTATCGACAAGGACGAGATTTACTTCCCGAGGGGAGAGCAGCTTCCCGGCGAGGAGCTAAAAGCCGGAGATATAATAAGGGTGTATGTAGTCGGAGTAGTAAATCCCGACAAAAAGCCCTCCGTCAAGGTGTCAAGGACTCACAGGGACTTTGTAAGAAGGCTGTTTGAGCTTGAGGTCCCCGAGATTTACGACGGCACCGTCGAGATAAAGGGGATATCAAGAGAGCCCGGCGCCAGAAGCAAGGTTGCCGTCTTGAGCCACAACCCAGATGTCGAGGCGCTAGGAGCCTGCATAGGTCCAAAGCGCTCGAGAATCAACGCAATAGCCTCCCAGATAGGGGGAGAGAAGATAGACCTCATTCTTTACAGCGAGGATGACGCCGAGTTCATAGCCTCCGCTCTTTCCCCTGCTGAGGTAAGGTCGGTCGAGCTTGCCAAGGACGGCACAAAGTACGCTAAAATCATCGTTCCGCCGAATCAGCTCTCGCTTGCCATAGGCAACAAGGGACAGAACGCCAAGCTTGCCGCAAGACTCACCGGCTATAAAATAGATATCACCACCACCGCCGCAGCAGAGGCTGAGGCTAAGGAAGCGGGCGAAGCGGACAAAGCCGGCGAGGCTGACGAAGCCGAGACTCCAAAGGCTCAGCCGGAGGAGGTGCCGGTAGATGGCGATTAGAAAGAAGCTTCCCGTAAGGACCTGCCTTGGCTGTCAGCAGCCTAAGGAGAAGCGCTCTCTTATAAGAATAGTCAGGACCCCGGAGGGCGAGATACTTATAGATCCGACAGGGAAAAAGTCCGGCAGGGGAGCCTATATCTGCCCCGACTCGGACTGTCTTAAAAGAGCTAAAAAGGCGGGAAGGCTGGAGCGTGCCTTCGGAGCTCCCGTCCCGGACGAGATTTATGAAAGCCTTAGTATGAGTCTCAGGGAGGAAAGCGATGCCAAAAGCCTCGATTAAAGGAAGCCTAACCGTCTGCATGAGGGCGGGAAGGCTCAGGCTGGGAATGGACGAGGTGAAATCCGCCGTGAGACAGAAAACGGTATATGGAGTCATAACCGCCTCGGACATATCAAAAAAGTCCCTCAAGGAGATAGCGTACTGCTGCGGCAGGGAGGATGTCCCGCTTTACTCCGCCCAGATGACCGCCGACGAGATAGGTGCGGCTCTTGGAAAGGTGTACGCCGTCATCGGCGTGGCGGACAGGGGCTTTATGGGCAGCATGGAAAAGTCGCTCGAAAAGATTAACTACAGCAAGGAGTAAATGCCTATGATTACAAAATACAAACTCACCACACTGGCAAGGGATTTAAAGCTCTCCAGCGGGGAGGTCATAGAGTGCCTTTCGCATAGGTTCGGAGCAAAGAAGTCCTCTGCGGTGCTTACGCCGGAGGAGGTAAACTATGTGCTTGAGTTTTACACCCAGAAGAATCAGGTGGAGAGCTTCGAGGGCTATTTTGCCTACAGACCGGCAAGAAAGCCAAAGACAGAGGCTCCCAAGAGGTCAGAGCCTAAGCCTAAGCCGGAACCTAAGCCTGAGGTAAAGGCAGAGCCTAAGCCTGAGGTCAAGCCTGAGCCAAAGCCTGAGGTCAAGCCTGAGCCTAAGCCGGAGGTCAAGGCTGAGCAAAAGCCGGAGGTCAAGGCAGAGTCTAAGCCTGAGGTCAAGCCGGAGCCTAAGCCTGAGCCTAAGCCTGCTCCCAGGCAGGAGTCAAGGCCTGAGCCTAAGCCCCGCCGTGAGGAGAAAAAGCGTCCCGCTAAGAAGCAGGACAGGGGCGAGAGGGTGCAGCTTGTCGCAAGCTCGGTTTCCGGCTCGAGCTACAGCTCTCCCGAGAAGCAAAGAATCGTCGACACCAGGGGAAGCTATGTCGATATCGACAGGTATAACGACAGGTACGACAACCTAGCCGACACTAAAAACCGTGCGGGTGACAACTACCAGAAGAAGCAGAAGCTTGTCCAGAAGTCCAAGCAGAAGAAGAAGGAGAAGCTCTCCACCAAGCGGGAGACCGAGGCTGAGAAGCTTCGCCGTCTCGAGCTTGAAAGGGCAAGGAAGCAGCAGCTAAAGGTGCTTATCCCGGACGAGATAGTAGTCTCAGAGCTTGCGACCAGGCTCAAGGCGACCGTCACCGAGGTTATAAAGAAGCTTATGGGCCTTGGAGTCATGGCGAGTCAGAACGAGACAATTGACTTCGACACCGCAGCCCTTGTCGCAGAGGAGCTTGGAGCGAGGGTCGAAAGGGAGATTGTCGTCACCATAGAGCAAAGGCTGATAGCCGAGACCGAGGATAAGGAGGAGGAGCTAGAGCCCAGAAGCCCGGTTGTCGTGGTTATGGGTCATGTCGACCACGGAAAGACCTCCCTTCTTGACAGGATAAGAAACGCCCATGTCACCGACACCGAGGCAGGAGGAATTACCCAGCACATAGGCGCCTACAGGGTGAGCATAAACGACAGGGAGATAACCTTCCTTGACACTCCCGGACACGAGGCGTTCACAGCCATGAGGCTAAGAGGAGCCATGGTCACCGATATAGCCATACTCGTAGTAGCGGCGGACGACGGCATCATGCCCCAGACCGTCGAGGCTATAAATCACGCAAAGGCAGCCGGAGTCTCGATAATCGTCGCCATAAACAAGATGGATAAGGAGGGCGCAAGCCCCGACAGGATAATGCAGCAGCTGACCGAGCACGAGCTTGTCCCCGAGGAGTGGGGAGGAGATGTTATCTGCGTTCCCGTCTCCGCAAAGACCGGAATGGGAATTGACGACCTGCTTGAAAATGTCCTTCTCACCGCAGATATGCTCGAGCTTAAGGCAAATCCCAACCGCTTTGCTAAAGGCTCTATAATCGAGGCAAGGCTTGACAGGGGAAGGGGACCTGTTGCAACCGTCTTGGTCCAGAACGGAACCCTTAGGCTGGGCGATGTCATAATTGCGGGAACGGCCGTCGGAAGGGTCAGGACGATGACAGACGACAAGGGAAGAAGCGCCGCCGAGGCGGGACCCTCCATCCCGATGGAGATAACCGGCCTTACCGAGGTGCCCTCTGCGGGAGATATCTTTAACGCCGTTGCGGACGAGAAGCTGGCAAGAGAGCTTGTCGAGCAGCGCAAGCAGGAGGCGAAGGAGGAGCAGTTCAGGCAGTACCAGAAGGTAACGCTTGACAATCTGTTCAGCCAGATATCCCAGGGCGAGATGAAGGAGCTTCCCATTATAGTAAAGGCGGATGTCCAGGGCTCGGTGGAGGCTGTAAGGCAGTCTCTGGAGAAGATATCCAACGACGAGGTCAGGGTAAAGGTCATTCACGGCGGAGTCGGAGCAATCTCTGAGTCTGATGTCATGCTGGCTGGCGCCTCCAACGCCATAATAGTCGGCTTCAATGTAAGACCCGACCCTGTCGCCAAGGAGAGCGCAGAGCGTGACGGAGTCGACATAAGAACTCACCGTGTCATCTACGACGCCATCGAGGAGATAGAGGACGCCATGAAGGGTATGCTTGCTCCCAAGATAGTAGAAAACGACACCGCAAGGGTTGAGGTAAGGCAGGTCTACAAGATAACAGGAGTAGGCTCTGTCGCCGGCTGCTATGTCATAAGCGGCAAGATTTCAAGAAACGACTTTGTAAGGGTCGTCAGGGACGGCATAGTCATGGCGGAGGATAAGATGTCAAGCCTCAAGAGGTTTAAGGACAACGCAAGAGAGGTAGCGGCAGGCTTTGAGTGCGGAATCACCTTAGAGAGATTCAACGACTTCAAGGAGGGCGACATCTTCGAGGCATACGAGCAGATAGAGACCGAGGCGTAGCCCTCCCCCTGCCGGGAGGATATTAACGGTCACGACCCGGCTTGCTTGCCGCTGCGAAAGGAGTTTATATGGCAGATTACAAATCGGGACGGCTGGCGTCCGATATAACAAGAATAATAAGCGGTATGCTCCCAAGGCTTAAGGACCCGAGAATCAAGGATAGGCTTCTCACCGTCGTTAGGGTGGAGCTTACAAGAGACAGGTCGGTTGCAAGGATATACCTTTCCAGCCTCAACGGAATCGGCGAGGCCAGGGAGGCGGTAAAGGGTCTTGAGAGCGCACAGGGGCTTATAAAAAGGGAGATATCCGGGGTCCTAGGAATCAAAAAGGCGCCGGAGCTGAGATTCATAGCAGACGATTCAAGCGAGTATTCCGCCAGGATATCAAGGATGCTAAAGGAGCTTAATCTTCCCGGCGAGGATACTGTAGACCCCGAGCCGGACTCTGATACGGAGGAGCAGGATGCTTGATTTAAAAAAGCTGCACAAGATGCTCTTAGGGCTTTCAGGAGCAAGAATACTGACCCACAAAAGCCCGGACGGCGACTGCATAGGAGCGGGTCTTGCACTTTGCTACTGGCTAAGAGCCAAGGGAATCCCCGCAAATCTTCTAAACAGCGACGGAATCCCCAACAGATACTCCTTTATCGCCGAGGGATACAGCCCTGTGGAGCTTCCCGGGGACTCGGCGTCAATAAGCGTCGACCTTGCCGACACCTCGCTTTTAGGAGACAGTCTTGAGGAGTACGCCGGGGATATCTATCTGTCCGTGGACCATCACGCCTCCAACAGGATGTTTGCAAAAAACAACTTTGTCGACGGCTCGATGAGCGCCGCCTGCCTCATAGTATACGAAATGCTTTCATCCGCCGGGGAGGAAATAGACAGCCTCGTGGCGTCATGCCTTTACACAGGAATCGCAACAGACACCGGCTGCTTCAGGTTTGAAAACACCACCCCGGAAGCGCATACGGCGGCGGCAGGGCTTATGAGGCTGGGAGTCGACTACGCCGGGATAAACCGGCTGATGTTCGATGTCAGGTCAAAGGGCAGGCTTATTGCCGAGCAGAGGGTTATTTCCGGGATGGAGCTTTTCGGGGATGGCAGGATAGCCGTCATAACCGTCACCAACGGCATGATAGAGGAGCTTAACATAGACCGCACCGAGCTTGAGGGGCTTGCCTCTATACCTCTTTGCGTGGAGGGCGCAAGGGTTGGAATAACCCTAAAGCAGCTTGAGGGCGAGCATGAGGGCTACAAGGTCTCTATAAGGACCATCGACATTGACGCCAGCCTGATTGCCTCCCGCTTCGGCGGAGGGGGACATATAAGGGCGGCAGGCTGTCAGATAGAAAAAAGCCGTGAGGAGGCTGTAAGGCTCCTTGTCAGGGAGGCGTCGGCGCTTCTATGAAATCGGGAGTCATCCTTGTAAACAAGCCCAGCGGCTACACCTCCTTTGACATCATAGCGATACTCCGTGGAGTCCTGAGGGAAAGAAGGCTGGGTCACGCCGGGACGCTCGACCCGATGGCGTCAGGAGTCCTTCCCGTGCTGGCGGGGACGGCTACAAGGGCTATGGACCTTATTCCCGACAGCGACAAGGAGTATATCGCAGACTTTAAGCTGGGAGCCTCCTACGACACCCTCGACACAACCGGGAGGATAGCGGAGTCGGGCGGGAAAGAGCTCTCAGAGTCTGACATAAGGGCGGTGCTGCCAGAATTTACCGGCGAGATAAGCCAGCTTCCCCCGATGTACTCAGCGGTGTCGGTAAACGGCGTCAGGCTGTATGAGTACGCAAGAAGGGGAGAGGCAGTTAAAAGGCAGGAAAGGCAAATAAGGGTATCAAGGCTGGAGCTTACCTTTTTTGATGAGGCGAGCCAGTCTGGAAGGCTTGAGATAAAATGCTCAAAGGGGACCTATATAAGAAGCCTTATCGACGATATAGCAAGGCGGGCAGGCTCCTTGGGAGCGATGTCCTCGCTTTTGAGGACGGTATCCCACGGCTTTAGGCTTTCTGAGTGCCTGGAGCTTGAAAAAATCAGGGAGCTTGGGTCTAGCGCATGGGACAGCCTAATTCCCACCGACAGGCTTTTTGAGTGCTATCCTACGGTCAGCCTCGGCAAGGCTCAGGCCAGAATGTATAAAAACGGGGTGAGGCTCGACTCCGGGAGGGTGTCGGGAGCCGTCCCCGGCATACTAAGGGTATACAGCCCTGAGGACGGCTTTTTGGGGCTTTGCAGGGTGGAAAACGGCGAGCTTACGGTTTATAGGAATTTTTGGACGAGATGATTATGAGAGCTGAAACTGCGGTACTTTTAGGACTTTTTGACGGCGTGCATCTTGGGCACCGGGCGGCGATAGAGGCTCTTTGCGGCTGCGGGGCTAAAGAAAGGCTGGTTTACAGCTTCACCTTCCATGGTCTTGACACCAAGGGGAAAAGAAGCCCTCTTACCACAGACCTAGAAAAGACGGAGCTTATATTAAGCCTCGGCGCCGACAGGGTTATTCTGGAGGATTTTGACCGTGTGAGGAATCTAACGCCAGAGGAGTTTGTAAAAGGAGTGCTTTTAGGGGAGCTGGGAGCGGATACGGTTATTGCCGGGGAAAACTTTCGCTTCGGGAAAAACGCCTCGGGGGACTCCGGCACGCTTTTAACGCTCTGCCGGGAGCTTGGCATGAGAGCCGTCATACTGCCGATCGTTAAAATTGACGGCGAGCCGGTATCCTCCACGAGAATAAGGGAGCTTATAAGCAGGGGGGGAGTCAGCGAGGCGTCACGGCTTCTTGGGTATGAGTATTTTATCACCGGCAGGGTGCTTCACGGCGACGCCGTAGGAAGGAGCATGGGTATAAGGACGGTCAACCTAAGCTCGGACGGCGGAAAGCTGATCCCGCTCGACGGCGTATACTCCAGCACCACGGTAATAGGCGGCAGGAGCTATCCCTCGGTTACAAATGTCGGCTTCAAGCCGACGGTGAGGCAGGACGCCGCAAGGGGCATAGAAACTCATATTCTTGACTACTCCGGGGATATATATGACGAGACCGTCAGGGTGATATTTAGACGCTACTACCGTCCCGAGAGGAAATTTCCCTCACGGCAGGAGCTGATTGACGCAATAGCTGCGGATATAAAAAGAAGAAAGGAAGAGTGTCATGAGTGACATAAGAACGAGGTTTGCGCCGAGTCCCACGGGATATATGCATATCGGGAACCTTAGGACTGCGCTTTACACCTACCTAATAGCCAAAAAGGAGGGCGGCAGCTTCATTTTGAGGATAGAGGACACCGACCAGGAGAGGTATGTCGAGGGCGCAACCGAAATCATCTACCGCACTCTTAAAACGGTCGGCCTTAACTGGGACGAGGGTCCCGACATCGGCGGACCAGTCGGACCGTATGTTCAGTCCGAGAGGATGGGTATATTCAAAAAGTACGCCCTAGAGCTTGTCGAGAAGGGAGCGGCGTACTACTGCTTTTGCGACAAGGACAGGCTCCAGGAGCTAAAGGCTGTTCAGGAGGCGTCGGGAGTCAGCCCGATGTACGACCGCCACTGCCGCAGCCTCCCCAAGGAGGAGGTCTCAAGGCTTCTTGCCGCAGGGACTCCCTATGTAATTAGGCAGAAGATTCCGCTTGAGGGCACAACCACCTTCCACGACGAGCTTTTCGGGGACATCACCGTCGAGAACTCCACGCTTGACGACCAGATTCTAATCAAGGCGGACGGTATGCCCACCTACAACTTTGCCAATGTCGTAGACGACCATCTTATGGGAATCACCCATGTGGTAAGAGGAAACGAATACCTTGCCTCCTCGCCCAAGTACAACCTTTTGTACGAGGCGTTTGGCTGGGAGGTCCCGAAATACATCCATGTCTCGCCAATTATGAAGGACAAGCACCAAAAGCTCTCCAAGAGAAACGGCGACGCCTCCTTTGAGGACCTTGTCGCAAAGGGATACCTTGCCGAGGCGATAATAAACTATATTGCGCTTTTGGGCTGGGCGCCGAAGTCTGAAAGGGAGCTTTTCACCCTAGAGGAGCTAAAGACGGAGTTCGATATAGACGGTCTTTCAAAGTCTCCCTCGATATTCGACCCCCTAAAGCTGCGGGCTATCAACGCCGAGTATATAAGAAGGCTCAGCCCGGAGGAGTTTTTTGGCTGCGCAAGACCCTATCTTGAGCAGGCGATAAAAAGGCAGGATGTCGACCTTAGGGCGATAGCGGCTCTTTTGCAGAACCGCACCGAGGTCTTGAGCGACATCCCCGGGCAGGTCGATTTTATCGACTCTCTGCCGGAGTACGAGCTGTCCCTCTACGATAACAAGAAGATGAAAACCAATCCCGAGACCGCTCTTGACGCTCTGACGAGGTCGCTTCCCGCTCTGGAGGCTCTTGAGGAGTGGAACGAGAATACCGTCCACGACGCTCTGTTCTCCCTTATCAAGAGCCTTGATGTCAAGAACGGCTATATTCTCTGGCCGGTAAGGGTCGCCGTGAGCGGCAGGCAGTTCACCCCGGGAGGGGCGCTGGAGCTTTGCTGTATTCTTGGAAAGAAGGACAGTCTTGACAGAATCAGGTGCTCGATAGACCTTATCAGCTCGCAAATCCGTTAAGTTAATTAATCTATCATTTGTTTTACACAATCCGGCTGTATAGTTTACACAACGCATACGGCGCAAACAAAACAAAGGAAAGGACAGAATCCCATGATAGAGGTTAAAAACCTTTCTAAGTCCTACGGCGACAAAAAAGCCGTTGACAACATAAGCTTTAAGGCTAACGACGGCGAGATACTAGGCTTCTTAGGCCCTAACGGCGCAGGAAAGTCCACCACCATGAATATCCTTACGGGGTATCTCTCCTCCACCTCCGGCGAGGCATATATAAACGGCAAGGAGATTTTAGAAAACCCGATAGCCGCCAAGAGGGATATAGGCTATCTTCCCGAGCAGCCTCCCTTATATCTTGACATGACGGTCAGGGAGTATCTTTACTTTGTCTACGAGCTAAAGGGCTGCCGCCTCCCCAGAAACACCCATCTAAAGGAGATATGCGAGCTTGTCAAGATAGACAATGTGTTCGACCGAATTATCAAGAACCTCTCCAAGGGCTATAAGCAAAGAGTGGGGCTTGCACAGGCGCTTGTCGGGAATCCAGGAGTCCTGATTCTGGACGAGCCTACGGTAGGACTCGACCCCAAGCAGATAATCGAGATACGGACCCTTATAAAAAAGCTGGGAAAAAACCACACGGTAATACTCTCCAGCCATATTCTCAGCGAGGTCCAGGCGGTCTGCGACAGGATAGTAGTAATAAATCAGGGCAAAATCGTGGCTGACGACACGGCGGACAATCTCTCAAGCTCCCTGAGCGCAGACCATAAGCTAATCGCAAGGATTGACGGTCCCAGAGAGGAGGTCGTCAAGGTTGTGAGCGCAATTCCCGGAGTCGTGACGGTGCTTGCCGATATGCAGAGGGAAAAGGGCGTCTGGGAGTACAACATCGAGGCGACAGAGGGTACAGACATAAGGCGGGAGCTTAACAGAAGGCTCTCGGCGAGAAGCTGGTACATCATGGGACTTCGCTCCAGCGAGCTGAGCCTAGAGGACATCTTCCTAAGGCTGACAATGGGCGAGAGCGTCGATTCCTTTATAAACGAGAAGGCAAAGGACCTTGAGGAACACGAAAAGGAGGACAGAAAATGACGGCTGTATTCAAAAGGGAGCTAAGCTCCTATTTCTCCTCCCTTATCGGCTATATATTCCTGGCGGCGTTTTATCTCGCCTCGGGAGTGCTTTTTACCATCACCTCGATAACAAGGAGCGCAACCGACAATCTTTTATACCTCACCACCGATATGTCCAGCATGTTTGCGATACTCTTCTTTGTGCTTCTGGTGCTGATTCCGATTCTCACGATGAGAACCCTCTCGGAGGATAAAAGAAACAAAACCGACCAGCTTTTACTCACCGCTCCCATAAGCCTCGGAGCCCTAGTCATGGGGAAGTTTCTGGCGGCTGTAGTAATCTACTCGATGGGAGTCGGGATGACGCTTGTCTACGCAATAGTCTTAAGCTTCTTCTCAGAGGTCGCCTGGCTTGAGGTGCTTGGAAATGTGGTAGGGCTTTTGCTGGTGGGAGTCGCCTTTATATCGCTTGGGATATTTGTATCCTCGCTCACCGAGAATCAGGTAATAGCGGCGGTCGGCGGCTTCGTTTCGATGGCGGCCCTGTACCTTATAAGCTCGATTGCCGCAGTGATACCGATTCAGTGGCTCTCCGAGCTGATAGGCCACCTTTCCTTTGCGGACAGGTACTATACCTTCACCTACGGCATTTTCGACTTCTCCAATGTGCTGTTCTTCCTTAGCTGGATGGTCGTCTTTTTATTCCTGACGATAAGAGTGCTTGAAAGACGGCGCTGGAACTGATTTTAGGGAGGAGCTAGCATGAAGATAAGAAATATAGCCTCCTCGGGCTTTTCGAGGAAGGAAAAAAAGGAGCTAAACAAAAGGCACCTGAAGTACGGCTCCCTGGCGACCGGGCTTACCGTGATGTTCGTGGCCGCCGTCGTGCTTGTAAATATAGTCGCAACCATGCTCTTTGAGAGATTCCCGATATCCCTTGACCTGACCGGGAACAGCATTTATTCCGTCTCGGAGGAGACTAAGGACTATGTCTCGGGGCTTGAGGTCTCTATCGACATCACCGTAATGTCCACCGAGGACAGCTACCGTGGCGTCAGCGACTATGCCGTCCAGTGCGCCGAGCTTTTAAAGCTCTACACCCAGTACAACCCGAGGATTACCGTCAGATACAGGGACCTTCTTTCAAATCCCGACCTGGTTGCGAACTATGTCAATCTGACGATTGCCGAGGGGGACATCATAGTCGAGCCGTCGGGGGACCATTCAAGGGCGAAGGTCATAACCCTTGCGGACATCATAAATGTCCCGGACGATTATGTTCTCTCGCTGGAGCAGGGCAAGAAGGTCTACGGGGGCATGTACACCCACCAGGTCTTTGACACTCAGGGGCTTATAGCCTCCTCCAACGCCGAGCAGGCTCTGACCTCAGCTATAATGGCGGTCTCGGACGCAAACCCGATTACCGTCTGCACCCTCAGCTATCCGGGAGCTAACGAGTCTGATGTCTCCGGGCTTACCGACCTCCTCGACAAGAACGGCTATGTCATAACCAGCCTTGACATAAGGTCGGAGGAGATTCCCGAGGATGTCGACATTATAATCATCCCCGCACCCAAGATAGACTACACCACCGCCGAGACCGAGAAGATATCCAGCTGGCTTACAAACGGCGGAGAGCTTGGCAGGGACCTTATATATGTCGCCTCCACCGAGCAGGGCTCGACTCCTAATATTGACGCTCTTTTGTACCGCTACGGCATAACCGTAGAGCCTAAGATAATCTACGAGACCGACACTAATTACTACTCCAACCTTGCGACCTATACCTTCCAGTCGCTAGCCTCTGAGAGCTATCAGGACGATATAGGAAACCCCTCGCTCTCGGTATATGTCCCCGACTCAAGGGCAATATCCTCAAGATTCGCCCTTACCGACGGCTACAACACCTGCGAGACCCTTGTTTCCTCCTCGATGGGGGCAGTCCTGCGTGACATGTACGACAGCTCGGACGACTGGACCGCTCAGGACGCCACGGAAAGAGGAAGCTTTGCCTCGGTCGTGCTTGGAAGGTACAAGGCGCTCAATCAGGAGACCCATATCTCAAGATTTACAAATGTCATCGCAGTAGGCTCTGACAGGATGCTCCAGAGCACTCTTATGAGCGCACCTCAGTTCAACAACGGCGACTTCTTCCTCAGCCTCATAAACGAGCTGTCCGGCAAGACTGAGGGCGTCACCATAGTTCCCAAGAGGATAAAGGCAAGCGGAGTGCTTGTCAACGACAGCCTTAAAAATTCGCTGAACCTCGCCTTTGCGGTTATAATACCGGCGGTTGTGCTGGCGGCGGGCTGCTTCGTCTGGATAAGAAGGAGACACAGATAATGAAAGCTAAAACAAAAAGCCTGATGTTTATGGGAGTGTTCATCCTCTGCATGGCGCTGGTAGCGCTTATTCTGGTGCTGACGCAGCCAAAGATCGAGGAGGACGACTCCTCCACCCAGACTCAGAGCACAACAATAGAGCTGCTCTCCTACGAAAGAGATAACATAAGCTCGATGACGGTATCCAACCAGTACGGCGAGTACACCATCACCCAGAACGCCAAGGGCTTCTCGGTAAACGAGCTTGGGAGCCTCAAGCAGAACTCCACCGTCATGGGAGCGGCAGGAAACTGCGCCACCAAGATAACCGCTCAGGCTCTGGTGGAGAAAAACGCCGAAAGCCTTGAAAAATATGGGCTCGAGGAGGGCTCTGAGACGGCGAGCTGCGAGGTCGTTATGAAGGACGGCACCGGCTACACCCTGATTTTCGGCTCGGATGCGCCGGACGGCAGCAGCGTCTACATGAGAATGTCCGACAGCACAGATGTCTACACCGTGCTTAAAAGCTCCGCAAGCTATTTCTACAACGCCAAGGAGAGCTATGTCAGCCTGATAATCAAGGAGTCGATTTCAAGCGAGAGCACCGCTCCCACCATCGACTTTTTGACCATCACCAGAAAGGACCTCGACTACGATATCATCTTCGAGGACGATACAAAAAACTACGCCACCGACGAGGTCTCAATGGCGTCCTCCCAGGTTATGATATCCCCGGTATATGCATATCTTGATATAACCAACTCAAACGATATCCTCTACGGAATCTGGGGGCTGACGGCGACCGAGGCGATAAAGCCGTTTCCCACCGAGGAAGAGCTTGCGGAGTACGGTCTTGACGACCCGTTCTGCACCGTCAGGATGGATGCTGAGCTTCAGGTTTACACCCTCCTTATAGGCGATGTCGCAGGCTACAGCCTTGACGAAAACGGCAACGAGACCACCGAGCCGGCGTACTTCTACGGCTACTACGAGGGCACCGACTGCATATTCGTGTTCTCGGCGGACGAGGTCAAATGGGCGACCTTCCAGCCTATAGACATCCTCTCCTCGCTGATGACCTCGAACTACATCTACAAGCTCGATTACATCGACATTCAGCTCCACAACGGCGAGGATATTGACTATTACTTCGATGTCACAGGAAATGTCGACGAGGGCGAGCTTTCGGTCATGCTAGACGGCAGTCCCGCCTCCACCGAGGACTTTAAAATCCTCTATCAGTTCCTTTTAAAGTGCCCGATAGACGCCTTGTGCCTGGAGGACCCCTCTCCCGACGCCAAGCTTCTTGCCTATATTGATTTTCGCAGGGAGGACGGCGGAGGAGACACCCTTGAGTTCTACGACGACGGTACCAACAGAGTCACCATAAAGCTCAACGGCTACACCTCCTTCAGCCAGCCAAAGAGCTATCTCGACACGCTCTGCTCGAATCTTGAGCTGTTCAAGGAGGGCGCATCCGGCGACCAGCTCCAGATGATATGGTAAAATAAAAAAAGAAGGGAGATTGTCATGCCTAACACTCAGGAGAAATTCTTTGAATACCGTGGACTCCCCCTCGTAAGAAAGGGAAACGAGCTTTACTACGGCAGCATGGGCGACAAGGAGGTCGTCATGCTCCAGATAGCAAGACAGGAAAAGGACGGCGAGCTTGACATCGCCACAAAGGTGAGAATGTACCGTATGCTCATCGACGAAACCGTCCCGGTCATGGAGAGAATAACCAAGACCGCCGAGAAATCCAGCCTCTTCGAGGCTTTAGACCTTGCCCACGACTGGCTTAAAGCGTAGAGTAGGGGCTTGCCTGACGGCGAGTCCCCCGTCCCGCAGTTTGATAAGAAGGCAGCCTTATGCAAAGTGAGCTGTCAGCGGCGCTGACCGATTGATTGCCGGGCAGCTTTTCACAAGAGCCTGAAGTTTAGCCTCCCGGAAAATTTCGGGAGGCTGCCTTGTCTTTAAACCGGCAATCACTCCGCCACGGCCTAGGCTGTGGCGGCTCACTTTGCATGCTCGGGGCGTCCTTGCTCTGTAGGAGAGAGGGGACGCCTGGCGGCAGTGGTATTGCCTGACGGCAAGTGAAGCTGCTGCGCCGTGGAGCCCGCCTGACGGCGGGTGATTGCGCTCCCAAGGCTTGGCGGGGACTCCCGCTGTGCAAAGGGAGGCTCAGCCTGCATAAAAAAAGCCCCTCCGCCAGTCGGAAGGGCTTAATTAATTCCATCTTATTCCATCTCAATTATTGCGTGCAGGACGCCGGTTTCCTCCCCGGTTATGGCGACGGTATGCCGCCCGTCACGGCATGAGTATCCCAGGAGCAGGCTCTGCCCGGGACGGATTTCCTTCTTGTAGGATATCCTTATATTGTCAAATGGACGGAGCGAGTAGACGCTCTCGGGGAGTCCCTCGTAGGCAAGATCTAGGTAGCAGGTGTTGTGGACATGACCTAGGCAGTCGAAGTCTCCACGCTTGGGGACGCACCTTGTCACAAGCTCGTAGCTCTCGGGAGGGCGGAGCCTTGTCAGGGTGGGGTCGATGCAAACTGGGCGCTCAGGCTCCGACTGATAGCTCGCCGCCTGCTCCTCCCCGATTCTTGCTGGGGACCAGCTAGCTCTGTCTATAAGCACCCACTTGGAGGCTGCGGCGGCTGTTATCCTGCCGTCGCCGTCTAAAAGCTCGAAGTATCTCGAGCCGTAGCATCTCTCCATGCCATGGGACCAGGTTGTGACCAAAAGTTCCTCGCCGTACCTAGGCCGCCGTATAACGCTCAGCTTCCAGTCCAAAAGCAGCCAGACGGTGCCGCTTCCTCCCTCCGGGCTGTAGCCGTCACCCAGGCTGTCGGCGTGAGAGCCTGCGGCATTTTCAAGAGACTCCAAAATCGCCCTGCCCCCGACAAGCCTGTCGGTCTCAAGCCCCCTGAAGGGGAATTTCACCTTTTCACTAAAAACCATACTCTGTCCTTTCCGCTCTGTCAGTCAAGATTATATTCGTATAATATGAAGGTCGGGATGTCGTCAAAGCCCCTTTCCAGGTCATACTCCCCGGCGCAGACAAAGCCGTGCCGCTCGTAAAGCCTCTGAGCGGGGAGGTTTCCGGGGACAATGTCCACCCTAACTCCCCTGTAGCCAAGAAAAGCCGCCCTCTCCTTTGCAAATTCAACCATCCTGCCGGCATACCCCATTGACTGGCTCTCTGGGCGGACGGCAAGGCTGTGGATTACCATATACTCGCCCCTTTTGAGGTCCCAGGACCAGTCGCCCTTTTCGTAGCAGCCCTGCGGGTCGTCGTTTAGGACAAAGACTCCCGCCGGCTCGCCGTCCATTGTAAGCGCATAGAGGGTGCCGCTGGCGATTCCCGCCCTCACGGTGCCCTCGGAGGGGTACTCCTTGTGCCTCCATTTCGGGTAGTTAATATTTTCCTCAAGCTGCTTGGTCACCCTGTCGTAAAGCTCTGTGAGGCTTTGAATAAGACCTTCGCCGCATTTGATTATCTTAATCTCGGGCATAAAATCCCTCCTTGAGCAGTTATTGCAGGAGCTGAGCCTGTCCCGCAGGAGGCTGCAGCCCGCCGATAAGCCCACGCAGATAAATAATGATAAATCCGCATTCCTGCGATGCGCTGCACCGTATAAGGCCTTTCAGATCTGCTTACCGGTTTTTTCAACAAACTGAGCCGTGGACGGTTTTGTCCACGGCTTTTTATGGTCTGTCCGACAGGAATCGAACCTGCGCACATACGGTCGGAGCGTAATGCTCTATCCACTGAGCTACGGACAGATGACTTAATGCCAGGTCCTCCCGGCGGGACTTCTGCGGGACTTCAAAGGAGAGTCTCGCAGAAGCTCCCAGGGGAAAAGCCCCGCAGGGGGGACAAAGGCTATCTTAATCTTGTGCCTGCCGGGACGGAGTCGTCAAGAAATACGATTTTTGCACTGCCGTCCGGCATATCCGAGCATATGAGCATACCCTGGGAGACCTCCCCGGCAAGCCTTGCGGGCTTTAGATTGGCTGCCAAGACTACGGTCTTGCCGATAAGCTCCTCCGGCGAGTACCACTTTGCGATTCCCGAGAGCACCTGCCTTGTTCCTCTGCCGTCGTCTAGGATGAATCTAAGGAGCTTTTTTGAGCCCTTGAGCTTCTCGCACTCGACAACCTTTGCAGCTCTTAGCTCGATTCTCATAAGCTCATCGATGTCAATTTCAGGCAGACTAGGCTCCTCGGGAGTCTGGGCATCCTCGGGGCTGTTAGCCTCGGGGCTGTTAGAGGGCTTTTTCTCGTCAAGCTCCTTTTTGAGCTTCTCCATCTCGGCGTTAAGCTCCTCCAAAAGCTTCTTGGAGTCGATTCTTGCAAACAAAGGCTCTGACTGCCTGACGCTCTCCCCGGCGGTGTAGCCGCCGAAGGCTTTAAGGCTGTCTATGCATCTTAGGTCTGTATTTATGCCGTCAAGGATTTTTCGGGAGGTATCCGGCATGAACGGCTCAAGGAGTATGCCTATGAAGCGTATAGCCTCGATAAGCTGGTACAAAACGGTCTCAAGGCGGACCCTGCCCTCCTCGGTCTTTGCCAGCACCCACGGCTCGGTCTCGTCTATATACTTATTTGCACGCCTTGCAAGGGCGATTACATCACCGCAGGCGTCCGAGAGCTTAAAGGCGTCAAAATGAGCCTGCATAGACTCTGCGGCGTCGACGGCAGCCTTTTCAAGCTCCAAATCAAGCTCGGTTTTAGTGCCGGGGGAGGGAACGGCTCCGCCGAAGTATTTTATAACCATGGCGACCGTCCTGCTGACGAGGTTTCCTATTGTGTTGGCAAGGTCTGTGTTGTAGCGGTCTATAACCGCCTCATAGGTTATAGAGCCGTCGTTTGTAAAGGGCATCTCGCTAAGAAGGTAGTACCTTGTGGCGTCGACCCCGAAGCGGCTGACAAGCTCGTCGGCATATATTACATTTCCCACCGATTTTGACATCTTGTCCTTGCCGAAAAGAAGCCAGGGATGTGCAAAAATCCTCTTGGGAAGAGTTAAGCCAAGAGCCATAAGCTCGACTATCCAGTAAATCGAGTGGAATCTTAGAATGTCCTTGCCGATGACATGGACGCAGTTCTGCCAGTAGCGGCTGTACGCCTCGCTGCTGCCGTCCACGCTGTAGCCAAGACCTGTTATATAGTTTGAAAGAGCGTCTATCCAGACATAGATTACATTGTCAGGGTCGAAGTCGACCGGGATTCCCCACTTGAAGCTCGACCTGGTTATGCAAAGGTCCTGAAGCCCGGGCTTGATGAAGTTATTGAGCATCTCCTTCTTGCGGGACTCCGGCTGTATAAAGTCCGGGTTATTGTCCAAAAATTCCTCGAGCTGCTTCTGATACTTTGAAAGACGCAGGAAATAAGCCTCCTCCTTAGCCTTTACAACCTCCCTGCCGCAGTCTGGGCATTTGCCGTCGACCAGCTGAGTCTCGGTGTAAAAGCTCTCGCAGGGTACGCAGTACCAGCCCTCATACTGGCTCTTGTAGATATCCCCCTGCTGATAGAGACGGTTGAAAATCCCCTGAACAGCCCTTTCATGGTCGCTGTCGGTGGTTCTTATGAACCTCGAATAGGAGATTCCCAGCATATCGCAGGTTGCCTTTATCTCGGAGGAGATATTATCCACATGCTGCTTAGGGGAGATTCCCGCAGCCCTTGCCAGCTCCTCTATCTTCTGACCGTGCTCATCGGTCCCCGTCAGGAAGAAGACATCATAGCCCTGCATTCGCCGAAGCCTCGCAATAGCGTCCGCACAGACGACATCATAGGTGTTGCCGATATGCGGCTTCTTGGACGCATAGGCTATAGCCGTTGTGATAAGATATGGCTTTTTTTCCACGGTGGTCAGCTTCCTTTCCAAGACCTCGGTCCGAATAGACGGACGGTCCTTTAAGTTTAGATAGTAAACATAAGCTATCTTAAACATTATACATCATTTTATGAATTTGTCAAGGAGGAAGGAGCTAACGGAAGAGGCCGGGAGGCTGACCTGCCGGTATAAATATGTATGGGCGGAGAGCTTATAAAGCAGTCCGCCCGGCTCTTATTCCTCTATCATTCTTGAGTTGCGGAAGTACAGGGACACGCACCATACCGCACATGCCGCCACGATGATATAGATTATCCTAGAGACGACTGCGGCCGAGCCTCCGAAGAGATAGGCAACAAGGTCAAACCTGAAAATTCCCACAAGTCCCCAGTTGATACCTCCGACGATGAGTAAAAAGAGCGCAATTCTATCGAGTATCTTCATAACTATCACTCCTTTGGGGTTTTAGAGCAGGCTGAATTATCTCCGGCGGCAGACCGGCTTCCGCACGAAAATAATCTAAAGCTATTCTTGACAGCTCGCCGGCTTTTATTCATTAAGATAATTAAATTTAAAAAAATTATAGACAAACAGCCCATCATGTGGTAATATTTACTTGAGCGAATTTACCTGAAAGGAATGAATTTCATGAGGTTCGGATATTTTGACGACGAAAAAAGAGAATATGTTATAACAAATCCCAAACCTCCCTATCCGTGGATCAACTATCTCGGCACGAGAGACTATTTCTCGTTGATATCAAACACCGCAGGAGGCTACTCCTTCTATCGTGACGCCCGTCTCAGGAGGATAACCCGCTACAGGTACAACAATGTCCCTACCGACGCCGGGGGAAGGTATTTTTACATAAACGACGGCGGGGTAATCTGGAATCCGGGCTGGGCGCCTGTAAAGACCGAGCTTGACTTTTACTCCTGCCGCCACGGCATGGGCTACACCGTTATCGAGGGCGAGAAGAACGGCGTTAGCTGCGAGGCTCTGTTTTTCGTCCCGGTCGGGCTGGACGGCGAGCTTCACAGGCTGACCCTCAAAAACAAGGGCGGAGTAAAAAAGAGCGTAAGGCTTTATTCCTTCCTGGAGTGGTGCCTGTGGGACGCTAACGACGACTCCACAAACTTCCAGCGCAATTTCAGCACCGGCGAGGTTGAGCTTGAAGGCTCCGTCATATTCCACAAGACGGAGTACAAGGAGAGAAGAAACCACTTCGCCTTCTACTCTGTCAATTCCCCGATAGCCGGCTTTGATACCGACAGGGAGAGCTTCTTCGGGCTGTATAACGGCTTTGACAGTCCCGACGCCGTAATAAATAACGCTCCCAGAAACTCTGTGGCGGACGGCTGGTCCCCGATAGCCTCGCACTGCCTCGATGTCGAGCTTGAGCCGGGGGAGTCAAGGGAGTATATATTCCTTCTTGGCTATGTAGAAAATCCCGACGATGAGAAGTTTAATTCCGACGGCTCGATGAACAAGTCCCGGGCGTATGAAATGATTAGCCTTTACGACAGCTCAGAGAAGGTGGAGGCTGCCCTCCTGGAGCTTAGAGACTACTGGGACGGGCTTCTAGGCAGATATACCGTCAAGACGCCGGAGCCTAGGGTGGACAGGATGGTAAACATCTGGAATCAGTACCAGTGCATGGTTACTTTTAACATGTCGAGGTCGGCGTCCTATTTCGAGAGCGGAATAGGCAGGGGAATGGGCTTTAGGGACTCCAACCAGGACATTCTCGGCTTTGTCCACCAGATACCCGACAGGGCGAGGCAGAGGCTTATCGACCTTGCCTCCACCCAGATGCCGGACGGCACCTGCTATCATCAGTACCAGCCGCTCACCAAAAAGGGAAACGGCGAGGTCGGCGGAAACTTCTCGGACGACCCGCTCTGGATGATTCTCTCGGTTATAGCGTATATAAAGGAGACGGGGGACTACGGGATACTGGACGAGAGCGTCCCCTATGACAACGACCCGGCTCTTGCCAAGCCGATGCTCCACCATCTTAAAATGAGCTTCCGCAGGGTTATGAATACTCTAGGGCCTCACGGTCTGCCGCTTATCCAGCGTGCCGACTGGAACGACTGCCTGAATCTAAACTGCTTCTCCTATCACTCCGGGGAGAGCTTCCAGACAACAACCTCCAAGGACGGCAAGGTGGCTGAGTCGGTGTTCGTGGCGTGTCTTTTCACATTTGTGCTGCCGGAGTATTCAAGGCTATGCAAAAGACTCGGGCTTGAAGCCGAGGCGATAGAGGCTGACCTTGCCGTCAGTCAGATGACAAGGGCGGTAATGGAGCACGGCTGGGACGGCGAGTGGTTCCTAAGAGCCTATGACGATTTCGGCAGGAAGGTAGGCTCAAAGGAGTGCGAGGAGGGCAAAATCTTCATCGAGCCGCAGGGCTTTGCGGTGCTGTCGGGGATAGGCCATAAGCAGGGCAGGGATGTCAGGGCGCTCTACAGCGTCAGGAATCATCTTCTTTGCGAGCACGGACTGGTGCTTAACTCCCCGGCGTACACAAGGTACTATGTCGAGTACGGCGAGATTTCCACCTATCCCCCGGGATATAAGGAGAACGCCGGAATCTTCTGCCATAACAACGCCTGGATAATCTGTGCGGAGGCGTTTATCGGTCACGGCGACATGGCGTATGACTACTACACAAGAATCGCCCCCGCCTTCAGCGAGGACATCTCCGAGCTTCGCCGCACCGAGCCGTATGTCTACGCCCAGATGATAGCCGGCAGGGACGCAAGGCGGTTCGGAGAGGCTAAAAACAGCTGGCTCACGGGAACTGCGGCGTGGAACTTCGTTGCGATATCACAGTACATCCTGGGAGTTTTCCCCGACCTTGACGGTCTGAGGCTCGACCCCTCCATCCCGGAGCTGTGGGACGGCTACAGCGTGACAAGGCTTTTCAGGGGGGCAAGGTATAACATCACGGTTAAAAACCCCAGCCATGTCTCAAAGGGGATAAAGTCGATAGTCTGCGACGGCGTCAGGCTGGAGGGAAACCTCGTCCCGGTATTCGCAGAGGGCACCGAGCATACCGTCGAGGTTGTGCTGGGGTGATTAGGGTATAAAGCTTCATGCGCCACGGCGCACCACGATGAGGGACAAAAACCTGCGGCGCATGAAGT
>OERZ01000056.1_pt1 | contig 21961 bp, 20 predicted proteins | sample 1540151 | NCBI WGS metagenome assembly OERZ01 (sample SAMEA3891880, study PRJEB23780) | metagenome | biome: terrestrial biome; feature: animal house; material: Caecal content | place: Italy | collected 2015-05-05 | reverse complement strand
CCCAAACATTATTGATCCTATTCTTTCACTCATTCCGTATTTTGTTACCATACTTCTTGCTATTTTTGTTGCTCTTTCTATATCATTACTTGCTCCTGTTGAAATATCATTTAAAATTAAGCTTTCCGCTACTCTACCACCTAGAAGTGATACAATTTGTTCTTCCATCGCTGTTTTAGACATGAAAGATTTATCTTCTGTTGGTCGATACATAGTATAGCCACCAGCCATTCCTCTTGGTACAATGGATATTTCATGAACTGGGTCTTGGGTTGGTAAAAATTTACTGACTACCGCATGACCAGCTTCATGATAAGCTACTAATTTTTTCTCATGGTCACTTCTTACTTTGGTTTTCTTTTCAGGTCCCATCGTAACTTTTACCATGGCATCTTCTATTTCTTGCATTCCAATTTTTTGTTTATTTCTTCTGGCTGCAAGTAACGCAGCTTCATTTAAGATATTTTCTAGGTCTGCTCCTGCAAATCCTGAGGTGTTTTTAGCAATGATTTTTAAATCTACGTCATCGTCTAATTTTTTCTTTTTGCTGTGAACTTCTAGTATTTGTTCTCTTGCTTTTACATCTGGGCTAGATACCACTATTTGTCTATCAAATCTACCAGGTCTTAGTAATGCTTTATCTAATACATCTGGTCTGTTTGTTGCAGCAAGTACTATTACACCTTCATTTGCTGAAAATCCATCCATTTCAACTAATAATTGGTTTAATGTTTGTTCTCTTTCATCATGTCCTCCACCAAGTCCTGCACCTCTTTGACGCCCTACAGCATCAATTTCATCTATAAATATTATACATGGTGCAGATTTTTTGGCTTGTTCAAATAAATCTCTTACTCTTGAAGCTCCAACACCTACAAACATTTCTACAAAGTCTGAACCACTTATTATATAAAATGGAACTCCTGCTTCTCCTGCGATTGCTTTTGCAATTAATGTTTTTCCTGTTCCTGGTTTTCCAGATTTTCAAGGCTCATCTTCTGTTCTTCCTTTCTGTTCAAATAGATTTAAATAGCGCTGCCAGTCTTCCGGTGAACAACTGCACTTACTGTTTCGCTTACTGCATTCGGCCATCTGCTTATCTGCCAAGTGCAGCAGATGCACATACACACAGTAGCCAAACCGGTCATCCAGCTCTTTATACCGCTTCCGGATGCGGGTGGCCTCCTGGGCGGTACCCATCATGCACAGTCCGCAGAAGGAAACGGTTTTCCGAAGCACCGGGTCTAGCAACGGCAGCGCCGTCGGGTCGGTCAGGATCCGTTGCACATAGCTTTCCGCCTGGTTGCGCACCCGGCGGTCACAGGTTTCGCAGCGGCCCATACATTCGGGATAGGGATGATACAACTCCGGGTGGGACAACTCATACTCACGCATCATCTCGTGCAGCTCGTGGTCATCGGGCGGTTCTTCAACCTGATATTCATCTTTGAAATTCCGCATCCGGATCATCCGGACATGGTCCTCGCCCTCATGGTACAGATAGGCGTGTCCGGTCTTGAAATTAACCACCTGATGCATCTGTTCCTCGTTGAGGTCCATCGTGTTGCCGATCTCCTCCCGGTCGTCTTTGGCTGTAACCCGCATGAGAATCTTCACATTGGTCTGCTTGACTGCCTGTGGAGCGATCGCCGTAGGCAGCTGATCCGCGATCAGGATGCCCTGTCCCAGAGCGCGCATCTCCGCCAGCATGTTGACAAACAGTTCAATGGTTTTCTGGCCTGGATCAGCTCGGGAATCGCTGCCGCCCTTGTTTGCGCCGATCAGGTTGTGTGCCTCCTCCACCAGCAGCATGTGCTTGAGCGGAGAGCCGGATTTGCGGGCGACTTTGCAGTATTCGTACACATAGCTGAGCAGGAACATCATCAGAAGGGATTTTTCGTCTCCGTTCAGGCTGTCCAACTCCAGCACAATCGGCCGGCCCATCAGCTCCTCCATGGGGACACTGTTTCTGGTGTCCAACATTCTTCCCTTTGACCCGCGGCGCAGGGAGTTGAGACGCTCCAAAAGAGAGGCCTTGAAGTCGCTTTTCATCTTTGCATCAAAGCCGGAATTTTCCACGATGTACTCTGCATTGCGGCACAGATCTGAGAGGGTGGGTGTTTCAAGGCCTTCGTCCCCACCGCAGCTGTCGTCGTACCATCCCTTTTCCAGGTAGGTGCGGCGGATCGCCTGTTCCAAGAAAATCGGCAACGGATCAAACAAGTTGAACGCTCCCACAAAACAAGCCTGCAGCCGTGAAATGTGGTTTTCGATCTTGATACCAGGCAGCACCTCCATCGGATTAAATCGGAAGGGGCTGACACTTTCGTCTCCCAAGGTAAAGACTAGCATGTCCTTCTCCAGCGCGGGAAGCTTTTTGAGGGCGCGGTACTCGGTCTTAGCCGGCTCAAGAACGATGAAGGGAATTTTCTGTTCGTCCGGCACATCCCACAGCTGATACAGAATATTAAACATCGCGGTCGTTTTGCCGCTGCCGGGCACGCCCACGATCAGACCGTGCTTGGCCAGCTGCTGACTGTCGAACTCTGCGGGTTCTGGCCTGGCTGAGGCAAGATCCAAGTAGTTGCCCAGCTTGATGATACTGCGCTCTTTCTTTTTCTTTCCCGGCCCACCTAGGCCTGTATCCAGCCGAAACCCCGGGAAGTTGTCCTTAATGGGGATGGGAATACGGAAGAAGGTGGCGACCTCTTCCAAGCTGACCAAATGGAGTAAGCGCTGCGCCCGCATCGGCAGGCGGGAGGGGTCTCGGTTCCAGAAGGGGGTAAAGACTCCCGCTGCAATATCAACGCTGGCATACCGCACCGCTTCCCGCTCAAACCCGGGCTGACCCTTCTGATTGGTCTTGACAGTCCCCATATTCCGCACACTGTTGGCCAAAACAGCATTTGCAAGGGCAGTGGAATCCCCCTGAGCAAATACCCGGATCGCACTTAAAAAGACGCGGCTGGTCTCAAACTGCTTGTTCATCTTTTCGCAGTTGTCCACCGGTGTTTTCAGCACGGGTAGCTTTTCTCCCTGCCAGAGGATCTTGTTTGTTTCCGGTGCGCGAATGGTCTCCCCGTTCATGCTATCCCGCAGGCGACCAATGCTCACGTTCAACCAGTTCCGCTCGTCCTCCAGATACTCGGTAGCGCACAGGGTCACTTCCAGCACCGCTGTACCGCTGTGCTGCATCATGGCCGAGCAGATCTGCTCCATCGTGTTTTCTGCTGCTGTCCAGGCATAGGGAACATAAAACTCTTGCGGCTGCAGATGCAGGGCCTCCGGATAAGCGGCTCCGTGATAGACCTCTTCTTTTTTATAGATCCCGGTTACCTGGTCCGCCCAGAGCGCCGTATTCAGCATCTCCGGGCAGTTTTCCTCCCGGACGCGCTGGAAGCTATACTCAGTATTTGGCAGAGCGTTCCGAATTTTCAGGTTTGCCTGCTCCAGTTCTTCTTCGGTGAGCGGACGGCTACCCGAATGGCGGAAGACAAAATACAGCTCCAGATGATCGGTTTTGACCAGGCGCATACTGCATCCCCAAGCACTGCCCAACGTATGTAACTGCCGAAGCATCAGTAGCTGCCTACTTCCCACCATTGAACTGCGCTGGTCCAGCTGTTCACACAGATAAGCAAATCTCTGATGGGTAAAGTTTGGGAGGGCTGTCAACCGGTAGACGATCACACTACATTCCTGTGGCTGTACAGAACAGGTCCAGCCGTCGCGGCTTACACTCGACCATTGTGTTACCTTGTTCATTCCTCTTTCACCTCAAATCATTCCCCGGTACATCGGGTACAGCTCTCAGCGGTATTCGTCTTTACGCCGTGCGATCATTTGCTCAAGTTCGTTAAGACTTTTGCTTTCCTGTTGCTCCGTAGAAATGTTTTCTGAGAACAATTCTTCATTCAGCTGTTTAATGCATTCAAAAACCGAATCGTAAATACGGCTGATCTGTCCATTGATATTTTCTTGAAAGGAATGTAGGAAGATAGAGTTCTGCCAATGATCCCATGCATCTCGCCACACTTTTTCTTGCTCTTCACATTTGAGGTTGTGGTCGATCAGCTCCTGAAGTTTTTGTGAATCAAGAAATCCAGCTCCAACCATTGCCGCTCCAATCAACATTATGAACCAGCCAATAGGCTCATCGTCATACGCACGCACCAGCAGAAAACCAATCGCAACGGCCACAAATCCCCAAAATATCCATTTTCCCTTGCCTCTTAAATTATCCGGAATTGAAACTTTCTTCTGGGGCGGTTTGGGAAGTTTCGGCGGGGTAATAAATGTTTTTTCTTCCACAAAGGTAAATTTTCCCACATGATTGAATTGAACCAAACAGGTCAAAGGATTGACAAATTCACTGATCGGGTGCACATAGCAAATGCGCTGTTTCATACCGCTATGATCCCACTGGACCTCTCGAGCTTGTACTTCTGCGGGCACCTGATTTTCAGTCAACTTCTGCTGTAGTTTCTCCAAATATTCTTCCTGAGTGAGAGTATTCTCCTGCTCGGTGTAAAAATGCTGCCGTTTACTATCTTTCTGCAACCAGCTCCACAGCTCCGTACTGGACATATATTTTGTACCCGATGTTGACTTTTTGGACGCAGGCTTCTTCTGTGCTTTTGCGATTTCCTTCTGGGCTTCCTGACTGGCCTTTTCTTTTTGCTTTTTTATCGTATCATTGATCGTTTTACCTAGCTGCCCTGCGACATCGCCAAACTGCAACGCGGCAACTTTTGCGCCGTTAAAGGCTTTCTCTGCGACTTCTTCCAAATTATCTTTGGCGGGAACCTGCTCCTCCTTTTCAAGCAAACTACCGCATTGTTCACAGTAGAGACTGTCATCTTTATTTTCTGAGCCGCAATTTTTACAAACCTTCATTTTTTCATGCCTCCTATTTGCGTGATGACACAATTATACTCTTATGTATCAAATATCGTCAACTGTTCATCTATAAATTTGTCTGTTTTTCCGAATTTTTTTATAAAAAATCCAGTCGTCATCAGAATATAATATTAGGCAATTCAATGTCCATATGAATCGGTTTTCTTCCTTTAACAGTCCGCCACCCCGTCTGGATTGTGCTTTTCCTTTCTTATTTTTGTTACATTTACTTTGCCATCAAGTGCTTCATGCCCTGGGATTTTGCACCAGGGTTGTCGTTGCCGTAACCTTCCAGAAGGTTAATCACGCCCCAGATACCAAGGCCAGCGCCCAGGGCGATAACGAGAGTCTGAAGAACATCCACAGCAGAGTTAAAGAATTCCATAATGTACCTCCATAAAATTTGATTGATTTTTGATTGATTACGGAAGGCACACATTTTCCTCGAAGGTAATCAGCCGCCGGTTTCCTCGGCGGCTTCGTCCCCGGACAGGTCTATCGAATAGGCTGCAAATTGTTCGTCCGGCCTCAATTTGAGCCTGGCAGACAGAAAACGCTCTATGTTGAAGGCGTTTTTCTTGTCGTAGTCGGAAAGGTATTTGTAATTCGGATGTTTGGTAATGTCATACTTATCCGAAAGAAACGGCCTTACGCCGCGCAGTTGCAGGATGCACTTGCCGCCATCCATAACGGCCAGCTCATCCTGGCTCATCAGCTCTTTTCCGAGCTTCTGGTAATTGAGAGAGTGGGAGGTTTCCCGCCCACGGCTCTCGCCGGTATTGTAGGTGTCGATTGTCTCTTTCCCAAGGGATGCCGCCAGCTCCTTTAAGGTGGTCGGCTCCTTGCCGCCCAGGAATACCGTGGCATCCATGTTTCCGATGATGGTGTCGGCGTTGTCTTTGTAAATCGCTTTAAGCTGGCTCTGCGCCTGGAGGACGAGGCAGGCGGATACCTCACGACTTCGAATGGTTGCGACCAGTTTCTCCAGCCGTGGGATCTGCCCGATGTTGGCGGCCTCGTCTATGAGGCAGCGCACATGGACCGGCAGCCTGCCGCCATACACATCATCAGCCTTCTCACAAAGCAAATTGAAAAGCTGGGAGTAGGCCATAGCGATCAAAAAATTCATACTGTCCTCGGTGTCGCTCATAATCAGAAACAACGCTGTCTTGCGATCTCCGAGGGTGTCCAGTTCCAGCTCGTCATAGGCAGTCAGGTCCCGGACCTCCTGAATGTCAAAAATAGAGGTTCTGGCCGCCGCGCTGATGAGGATACTTTTGGCTGTCTTACCTGCGGCGAGCTTGTATTTTTTATACTGGCGCACCGCAAAGTGTCCGGGCTGGCGGCTTTCCAGCTCCTTGAACATCAAATCCACAGGGTTTTCAAATTCCTCATCGTCCTCCCGGACCTCCATCGCGTTAATCATTTCCAGCAGGGTGGAGAAGTTTTGTTCCTCCGTTGGGGCCTCATAATGGATGTAGCCGATCAGCGCCGTAAACAATAGCGTCTCGGCTTTGACCCAGAAATCGTCCCCGCCCTTGCCTTCGCCTTTGGTGTTCGCAATCAGCGTTGTCACCAGCTTCAGAATGTCCTTCTCCGAGTGGATGTAGGCGAAGGGGTTGTAGTGCATGGATTTTTTCATGTTGATGGTGTTCAGGAAACGGATGCGGTAGCCGAACTTTTGCAGCATTTTCCCGCACTCGATGAGGATACTGCCCTTTGGATCGGTGACTACGAAGGATGTCGGGTAAGTCTTGGAAGTACACTGCATCAGGTTGGGTTTCAACCAGAAGCGTGTTTTCTGATGTGATTACCGGGCCGCTTTTTATCGGCCCCTCTGGAGCTTTCGCCCATTTTCAGCGGCGTGTCCATTCACGCCCAGCATAGCATATCTTTTTGCCCTGCCGTATCCGGCAGGCCAGCCGGCAGCGCGGCCTCGTGGGGCTGTTATATTCTGCAAGGCAGGCTCAAGCCCTATGCGTTGCGTGTGTCCCGCTTTTTAAGGCGGGCCTTCCACTCCGGTCAGGACTGCAAAACCCTTCCAGATTTCTTCCGCGCTGATACTCTTAACTTACTTGCTGGCTTCGGTTAAGACGGCAATCGGCCCGTACCCCATGCAGGGTCAGGTGCGGGCCTTCTACCACTTCCAGATCCGCCGATAATCAAAACATTCTTATTCCTGGCTGTCCTGGGGTCCTTGGGGCGGCTGTTCATCGTCAGCCGTTCCGTCTGGGTGAGAATGATGTTATTCTCAAACACCGGGTCCATAAACGGCTTGATGTCCTCCGCCGTACCCCAGCGGGCCGAACCGTATTCCATGTTCTTGCGGTACTTCTTGGCGTTCTTGCCCTTGAAGTAAACAGCCAGCCGCAGGGCAGCCCCGCAGCAGAGGCCCACCAGCAGGTCAACCGGGTGAAAGCTGGGGAGCGCCGACTGAAAGGCGGCGGCAAATCCATCCATCAGCCCCAGCAGCTTGGCCGAAGCGTCCGCGCCCGGAGCCAGCCGCCATGCCTCGCCCAGCTTGGTGGCATAGAGGCCGATCAGCAGATAGGGCAGATTGGGGAGCAGAAGTTTTCTCAAATCGAGCTGTTTCATCGTTCCTGTTCCCTCCGTTTCTCACGGTTCGGGACCGGGGCTTTCACCAGCTCCTTGAACTTCTTGAGCTTACCCAGCACTGACTCCCGGCGCTGCTCCTTTTTCAGCCGGTTCTTGGAATACTTCTGGAAGGCGGCGTTCATGCTTGCCTCGCTGGGAGCCTTAAAGAAAATCTGATACTGGCCCTTTGCCGTTTTATAGACCGCATACTGGACCTTGTACTCGCGGGCAATCCGGTCAAAACTCCGAAGCCCCTTGTCTTGCAGGTCGATCTCCTTCATGTCGCCGTACTGCTTTTTCAGGTCCTCCATGCTGACCCTGCCGTATGGCTTTACATCGTCCGGGCTGTCCCGGCTCTTTTGCAGCTTCTTGTTCTTGCGGTGGGCCAGGTACTTGGAAAGCGCCGCTTTCAGGACCCGCCCGGTGAACTTGGTGGCATTGACCGTCAGCGTCAATGTCCTGTTTTCCACTTCTTCCTGCATCAAAATCACTCCCTTCTGTCAGGATGAAAGCGGCGGCCCCGTCTAAGGCGGGACCACCAGACGACGGAGCAGGTATTTCCCCCGCATGGGTCAGGCTCCCTTTTTGCCGCCATCCTCGCGGCCCTGGCCCTTGACCGTCAAAATACCGTCCAGGGTGGTGGCGGTGATCCGCAGCCGCTCGGCTACGGCGATGTCATTCTTCATTGCCTCATCCACCGTACCGCCGCAGACCACCAGTACCGAAGCGCGGCGGAGATAGTCGCGGGCCATGTCGATCCCGTCCTTATGCTCCTGGGGGATGCTGTCCTTCAAAAACAGCGGAAGGAACAGAAGCGGGCAGACCGGGGAAAATCCGGCCTCGTAGACCAGGCGGCAGTATTTGGCGGCGTTTTCGGTGTTCTCAAACTCGTTGTCGCCCCAATGGGCGGTGATATACGCAAGCGGGCGTTTCATGCAAAACTCCTTTCTCCCCATGTCCGGGGTGCAGAAAAGGCGGCCTTTATGAGCCGCCTCCGTAAAGGTCGTGATTGACCAGCATCATGTAGTGGTTGTCCAGAGAGGACGGTGCATTGAACAGCGCCGCCATCAGATATGCCTTGGTGTTCCAGACGCGGGTGGTGTTTTCGTGAATACCGTCCAGCACTTTCTCGATGTGGGAACAGGTGATCTTCGCAAACCGCTGCTGAACAAAAGCGGTGGGGTATTCCGCATCCCGCCCGATCTTGATGGTGGGGCTTTTGGTCAGCGCCACTTCCAGCATGATTTCCACGAACTCGTCTATCTGTTCCCGGTTCAGGGAATTGCAGATATGCTCGTACTCAATCTGATCCCTGATTTCCTCTCGTTTTTCCATTACTTCCGTCTGTCCGTCCGTCTCTGCCGCCGCAGGCGCAGAAGGAAAGAATGAATGAGTATTTGATCCATGAGTATTTGATTTTTGGATATTTGATTTCTTAGTATTTAATTGCGGCGGGTTTTCCGTATCTGGTACAGCCATATCTGGTGTTTCCATATCTGGATTTACCATATCCGGGTTTTCCGTACCTGGTGAAGCCGTATCTGGCTGGGCCGGTTCCGGCTGGGGCTTGACCGGCTTCTCAAAGATGGTGTACTCGGTATCGGTGATCCGGCCATTCTTGCCCCGCAGCTGCCTGCGGGTCAGATACCCCGCGCTTTCCAGCTCCCGGAGGGTCTTGCCAATCGTCTCCACGCTTTCCTTGCAGATGGAGGCCAGGCCCCGCGTTGTGTAATTCCACTCATCCGGCAGGGAGAGCATCATGGAGAGAAGCCCCTTGGCTTTCAGGGTCAGGCCGGTATCTTTCAGGTGGTAGTTGCTCATCACGGTGTAGTCCCGTGTGCGCTCTACGCGAAAAACTGCCATATTCATCACTCCCATTCTGAAAGGGCGGCCCGGCCCTGGGGCCAGCCGCCTTACTGGTTACGGTTCATAGACCGGCTGGGTATGTTCATACACCGGGCCGCACAGCCCGTTTAAGTCCTCTACAAGCTCGCCCAGGTCCAGGCACAGCTCGCTGTCCATGACCGGCGTATCCTTGATGGTGCGGTACTGCGTGATGTAACCGTCATGGTCATAGTTCACACTCACGCAGGAGACAACGGCCAGGGACATATCTTCCAGGAGCCACAGCTCCAAGGTGCGGGTAGCCACTACGATTTCCATTGTCACCTGGTCGGTTTCCTCATACAGCAGGGTGGCTTTCTGGCGGAACAGGTCCTCGCCCCGGTAGTTGAAGGACCGTTCCTGCCTGCCCTGGGTGATGTAGGAATACACCGTTGTGGCATTGTGGCGGACCACCTGCAACAGACTGTAAATGTCCAGGCTTTCCACCAGCTCGGCGGCCTCGTCCTCGGTGTAGCAGCCTTCCTCCACCGCCTGCTGAAACAGATCGTCAAAGGTTTCTTTCAATGCTTCATAAGCGTCCATACTTAAATCCTCCTATGGGTGAGCCTGCCATCAATGGCGGCGTTTTTTGGGTTTGTCGGGCAGGATATGCCCCTCGATGATTGCAGCGTGGCGGCGGATCTGAAGCTGGCCCTGGCGTTCCAGGGACCGCATCCGGGCATACTCGTCCTCGGTCAGAAACAGCCGCTTATACTGGCCCCTGCGCCCCAGGGGGCAGTGGGTGGACAGGATGAGAAATTCCGCCATGTGCCGGGTATCGTCCTTGAACCGTTCCACAGCCAGCAGGTCGTGGCCTTCCAGCGGGAGATGCAGAGGTTTCATGCCTTGCGCCCCCTTTCGTGAATATCCAGGACCGCACAGCCATACCGGGCGATGAGCAGGGCGTTCACGATCATGCGGAGCGCCGCAGCGTCCACAACCTCGGCATCCGCCAGGTCACGGGTTGTCAGGCCGCCCGCATTAGTGTAAATGCCCCGCGCAGCGATATAGAGGGTGTAATCGTGGGGTGAAATCTCATGGAGCCTTGCATAGTCAAACTCTGCGCCTCGCCTGCACAGGCAGTTTCCGGCGCGGCGGTAAATGTCCTCATCGGAAGTGAACAGGAACATGACCGCAAAGAAGGCAGGCGTGTCCCGGCGCTTGCTGTGGCCCAGGTGGATTTTCACGCCCTCCATGCGCTGCCGGTGGCGCTCATCCTTCCAGAGCATACCGGGGAAATCCCGGATCAGCGGTTCCAGGCGGGCCATCAGGCGCTTATCGTGGGGAAACATCTGCCGGACCACCTCTGCATAGCCCACAACGCCCGCCTCAATGCGCTCGGCCATCCAGGGGCAGCCGCAGGCGGTGCAGCCAAATTTCTTGACATACTCGGTGCAAAGTTTGCAGTCCACATCTGCCGGTGTGTATTTGAAAGTGTTGATATACATGGATACCTCCTTGTGAAAATGAAAAAGCCGGGCAAATGGATTGTCCGGCAGGTTGGTGTATTCGGTTTTACCGCTCCTGGCTGCGCTGGCGTTTCCTCTGCCATGCCTCAAGCAGCTTGATGATGGTGTTCTCCATTTGCAGGGGCGTATAGGATTTTGGAAAATACTTGCGTATGCGGTCCCCGTCAAAGGTCAGGCTGAACTTCTCCGGCTTCTTTTCCTCGGACATGATTGCCAGCATACTGTCCTCATTGAGCCGCCCGGCCTGGCTGAATTTCTTCATCCGCTGGGCCTGGGAGAGTGACGGGGTGGCCTGCTCATAGTCTATCGTGGTGACGAGCATCTGCTGTTCCTCCGGTTTGAGCGCCGCAATCTGATAGGCGGGTGAAAGGGCAATCTTTTTCTCGTCTACCATCTGCATCAGCTCCGGGACCAGGTTCGTCAGGGAAATATAATTGCGGACCGTATCGCCGCTGACCCCCATCTGCTGGCCGATCTCATCATCACTTCTCAACTTCGCCGAAATTTTCGGCGAAGTCAAATCGTTTCGTGCGCCCTGCCGCTTGATAGCCTCCAGCTTCATCTTGTACGCCTTGGCCCTTTCGCTGGGAAGGATGTTCTCCCGCTGAAGGTTGCTGTCCACCATGATGATGGTGGCCGCATCCCGGTCCAGGTTGCGGATCAGAACCGGCATGGTATCCAGACCGGCCTGCTCACAGGCGTATTTGCGCCGGTGTCCGGCCACAATCTCATAGCCGCCTTCCTCGCGGGGCCGCACGATGGCAGGGACAATCACGCCATACTCTTTGACGCTCTGGATTGTCTCCCGCATTTCCTCATCGTCCCGCACCTGAAAAGGGTGGTCCGGGAATGGGTAAAGGTCCGTCAGCGGCAGGCGAACCACCACTTCTTCCTGGGGTGGCTGCTGGGCAGGCGGGGCGGTTTTCTTTCGTCCCCTGGCAGGTGACGCGGGCTTATCGCTCAATGCTTCTCACCTCCATTGAGACACAAAAAGGAGGCCCAGCCCGGAACCTCCCTTCGCATCTGATTTTAGGCATAGAAAAACGGACATCAGCAGAAACACTAATGTCCGTCAATACATCGGCCCACAAGAGCCGCTATATTCAGTTGTCCGGCTGCACACAGGGGAAGGCTCCGGCGGAGCCTGGCACACATCACGACAGTTCTCTTTGCCACTTCATTCTCTTGTCGTTCCCTGTGTTTTGCCCTTAATTTTTCCCTCACGAGCGTCCGTGAGGCCATAAAAATGCGGTAATGTTCGATAACAGCCTATAACACCTTTGCATAGATAAATTGGCGTATTTTCAAGGGTTTTCGGGGGTTTAATAACACCCGATAACGCCTCTCGGAAGGTGGTGAAATTTCAAAGGGCTAATTCATATTTGTCAAAATTTTCTGTTTTGTTTTTCTGTACCCGTTTTATATTCTGCCGCCCAGGGACAAAAAAATCCCGGAACAGCTTTTTCACCAGCTGTTCCGGGAGGAATTTGTCTTACAATCCGCTTGCAGTTTCGGTGTTCTCTGTGCCGGTCAGCTCCGCCGGGGTACGGCAGAGATTCTGGACGGTGGTCAGATCCACCCGATAGATGGAGTCGTCCCCTTCCACCCACAGGTAACAGCCGTCCTCCGCGATGGAATACCGCAGGTTGACCACCGTATCAGAGGTGGTTGCCCGGACTGTTACCGCCGGAGCATCCAGCCCATAATCCGCCAGGGCTGCGCCGGTGATCTGACCCGAGACGTAACTCGTCAAAGAGGAAAAAATCTGGTCCAGAACGGTTTCGTCTAGTACAGCATCGGGCTCCGAAGTCAGCCGCCAGACGGTGGTGTACTCCACCGCCTCGCTCTCCGCCGATTCGGTGCTGTCCGCTGCATCTTCCTCCACCGGCTGGGAGACTGCCTGCAAGCAGACGGTGTAGCTCTGGTCTCCCTCCGAAACGGTGCACTCCACCTGTTCCAGCTCACTGGAACTCAGGCCCGTGGGGTTAAAGGATTCAAAGAGCGCCTCTTTGGTGTATTCAAAGCACTCCGCCTTGGAGGAAGAGGCGGTATAGATGGCCTCGTCCCCTTCTTTTTGCAGGTAGATGTCTCCGGTGACCGGGTTTGTGTCGCCAAAGGTGAATCGGTTGGTCTGACCGGCTGCCGTCACCTGGACGGTGAGCAGGGGCGATTCCGTGCCGTAGCTCTCCCCTTCCTCGGCGGTCAGCTGGCGCTTGGCGTTGAAATCGCAGAGGGCTGCGGCCATGCTGTTGCAGAGGGTCTGGTTGAGGTGGTAGTCCGGGTCATCCGCCAGAGTCCAATTCTCTCCGTCATAATTCAGGAGGAGCGCTTCCTCCTGATAGGTGTATTGGATCTGGGTCAGATCTTCCACTGCGAAGCTCGACAGCGGGATGGTCCCCTCCTCGGCGGCACTGGCTGCCTGTTCTGCCTGGGTGTTTGCATTGACCACAAAGGCCAGCGCCGCCCCGGCCAGGAGGATCAGCACCAGCAAGATCCCCAGGGTTTTCTGTTTTGCCTTCAATGCGGCTCCCTCCTTTTATCTTCTGCGCCGGCGGATGGAGACCACCGCTCCCACAATCAGAAGCACCGCCGGGATCAGAATCACAAATACCAGCCCCAGGATGGAAGCCACTCCGCCCGGGATGGTCAGCTGGTCGGCTTCCAGCGCTTTGGATTCAATGAGGATCGAGCTGGATTGGCCGGTGAGAGAGGCCGCGCAGCCCAACAGGAAATCACAGTTGCCCGGTACGCTGAGATAGACATTTTCGTTGTCCATGTTGGCGCAGCCGATCCAGATCACTTCTGCGCCGGTGGTGTCGTTCTGAGCGTAAGCTGCCAGGGCAAAGGGGCCGTCCAGATCCCCTTCCTCTTTTTCCACGGTGGTCATATTGTACCCTGCCGTTTTGCTGTATGCAGAGTCCGAAGTGGTCAGCAGAGCCTCGGAGAAAATACCATCCATCTGGGTCATGGTGATGCCCTGAGCCATCTGAAGCAGAACATAGCGGCTGGTATCCAGGCCGTCCAGGGCGGTGCTTTCTTCGGTATAAGCGTAGTCCGGCAGCAGATAGTAGTTGTAGCCGTAGAGGCTGTAATTGGGGTCGCCTTCCACCACCAGACCCTCCACCCGGGAGAGGCCGAACTGGGCCAGGACGCTGTCCAGGTTGGGGGTGCTGTAATAGGCGTCGGTCATTACCATCAGTTTGCCGCCGTTTTCCAGATACTCGGTCAGGGCGGCAACCTCGTTGACCAGCCCTTCCTCCGCGGTGAAATCGTTGGCCGGGCAGTTGATGATCAGGAGCGCACAGTCATCGGGGATTTCGCTGCTCAGCAGATTCAGCTCCTGCGCTTCGATGTTCTGGGCGTCCAGAGCATCCAGCAGGCTCTGGGTCAGGGCCAGCTCGCCGTGGTTGGTGGTGTAGTAAGCGGCGCTTGCCTCCCCGCTGGTCAGCCGGTAGAGGGCCGAGGTGATCTTGTCCTCCCCCGCAAACTTCACACTGTAAGTGCCCGAGTAATAGTAATCGGAGTAGTCATATTCATAGAGATCGGCTGCGTCCAGCACAACGCTGTCCTCCCCTGCGTCCAGGATCAGGCTGCCCGAGGAGACGTTCTGGGCGCCGTACTGTGCGGCAAAGGTGGGGTAAACCGCCGGGTCTTTCTGCTCCCAGGTCAGATGGCTGCTCTCGGAGGCATACCGGTCCAGCAGCCGGGTGATGATGGCGTCCTCGCTGCCGGTTTCGCAGAGGTAATAGATGGTGATGTCCTGTTCGAGGCTCTGGGTCAGTGCGACAGATTGCTCGCTCAGGGTGTAGAGTCCGGCCTCCGAGAGGTCAAACTCGGTGTACCGGGTGGGGATCATCCGGACGACCAGGTTCACCAGCACCGCCAGCATCACCACTGCCGCGAGGATCGCTGTGGAGAGCAGCCCGTTCCGAAAAATCCGCCCGCCGTCCAGTGCGGGGGTATTCTGTGTTTTCTTCATGGTGTTTCTCCTTTCCGGTCAGTTCCAGCGGCGTTTCTCAAGGCTCATCCCGCAGAAAAAGAGGAACAGCCCCGTCGCGCTGAGGTAGTACACCAGCGCCGGAATGGAAAAGCTGCCGTTGACAAAATCCTCGAAGGGGGTGAAGAGACACAGCGCCTCCAGCACCGCGCTGAACGCTTCGGTGAGCCAGGTGCTCTGGATCACAAAGAGGGCGGCCAGCCCCATACAGAGCAGCGTAAACACCCCGCAGCCCAGGGTCAGGCTCCGGGTACGGAGCCCGGCGATCAGGGCGGCGGCGGCCGCAATGCCGGTAAAGACGGCCAGCGCGGCGGCGCTGCCGGCATTAAACATACTGCGCAGGCTGGGCATCAGATAGGCCAGCAGAAGCACCGAGAAGCTGGACACCGCAGCAATGATCTGGTTTTCGGTCAGGCCGGAGATGTACTCTCCCATGGCGATGGCCGCGCAGCCTAAAAGGAAATAACACAGCAGGCCGGCCAGGTTGGCGGCCAGAGTGGTGGCGGTGGCGCCCAGAGCCCACAGGACCAGGATCATCACCAGATCCAGCAGGCAGGCCAGGCTAAACACGGCGCACATGGAGAAGAATTTGCCCAGTACAATCCCCCACACCGAGACCGGGCTGGTCAGCAGAAGCTGATCGGTGCGGCTGCGCCGCTCTTCGGCCAGGCTGCGCATGGTCAGCACCGGCACATAGAGCAGCAGCATGAAGATGGTGCGGTAGAGGGTGTAATAGCTGAAGTCCGTCAGCCCATACCCCAGGTTCAGCGCCAGGAAATACAGGCCCGAAGACGCCGCCAGAAAGGCGGTCAGCAGATAGCCCATCATGCCGTGGAAAAAACCGCGGAATTCCCGCTTAAAAATTGCAAGCATGATCCTTACTCCTCCTCGCCGGCGTCATCCCCGGCCTCTTCTTCTTCCGGGGCTTCTTGGGTGCTTTGGGTTTCGTCCTCGTCGGGGGCGTCCTCCGGCTCATCGGTGTTCGCTTGGTCCGAACCGGCTCCGGTCAGCTCCAGGAAAACATCCTCCAGGCTCTTGGTTTCGGCGGTCAAAGACAGCACAATACAGCCCGCCGCCGTCAGTGCCCGGGAGATGTCTGCTCGGATATCCTCGCCCGTAGCGCTCCAGGCGGTGAGGTTGACTTCATCCTCCTTAAAAGAAGGAGTAACTTCTACCTTTTCCACTCCGGGCAGGGATTGGACGGCGGCCAGCACCTGGTCCCGGGTGCCCAGTGCGGTGGCGTGCACTACGCTGTGAGAGCTCAGGGTTTCGCTCAGCTGTTCGGGCGCACCGATGGCCACCAGCTGGCCCTTGGAAAGGATCAGAACCTGGTCGCAGACCGCCTGCACCTCGCTGAGGATATGGCTGGAAAGGATGACCGTATGGGTCCGCCCCAGTTCCTGGATCAATTTTCGGATCTCGATCACCTGGGCAGGGTCCAGGCCAACGGTGGGCTCATCCAAAATAATAATCTGGGGTTTGCCCAGCAGAGCCTGGGCGATGCCCACCCGCTGGCGGTAGCCCTTGGAGAGGTTGCGGATCAGCCGGGGCAGCACTTCCTCCAGGCCGGTCCGCCGGGCGGCGTGGAGCACCTGGTCCTTTCGGGCGGACCGCTTGACCCCTTTCAGCTCGGCGGCAAAGGTCAGATATTCCTGTACCGTCATATCCAGATAGAGAGGCGGCTGCTCGGGCAGATAGCCGATGCACGCCTTTGCCTGGTCGGCCTCCTCCGGCAGCGGATGGCCCGCGATGGTCACCAGGCCGCTGCTGGCCGAGAGATACCCGGTCAGGATGTTCATGATGGTGGATTTGCCGGCGCCGTTGGGCCCCAAAAGACCGTAGATCTGGCCGTCCTCCACCACGAAGGACAGATCCCGGACGGCGGGGCGGCCGCCATATTCTTTGGTCAGATGCGATACTTCAATCACTGCAAAACGCTCCTTATCCTGTTTGGGCGGTCAGCTGGTGCCGCCTCAACGCACAAAAAACGGTTTTCCATGCAGACATTTTAGGCGGAAAATGTGTTCAAATTAAGGCAAAGGGGTGTTAAATTTGGAATCTTCCCCCCGCAGAAAAAACAAAAAGTGCCGTTCCCCGACAAAATCAGGAAACAGCACTCTACTTTGAGCCAAATTACTTGCGGCCAAAACGCTTGTTGAAGCGCTCAACACGTCCGCCGGTGTCAACCAGCTTCTGCTTGCCAGTGTAGAAAGGATGGCACTTGGAGCAGATTTCAACGTGGATCTCGGGCTTGGTAGAGCGGGTCTTGATCACATTGCCGCACGCGCAGGTGATGGTGCAGTCAACGTAGTTCGGATGGATACCCTGTTTCATTCTTTTCACCTCATTTCTGGTTCTGACAGTTTGGGGCCATATTGAAATGTATGCGCCCATCACAACCTTCAATTTCGGCTACCCCGTCGAGCGGCCTTGGAAACGATTGCTGTAATATTATATCACTCTTTTGAAAAAATGCAAGTGGATAAAATAAAAAATTCCTCTCCCAAACCGTAATTTCTGGTTTGGGAGAGGTCTCTCTCACATCAGCCGACCCGCTGCTTTTTGTCCAGCCGCATCTTGTCCGCAATCATGGCGATAAACTCGCTGTTGGTGGGTTTGCCCCGCAGATTGTGGATGGTGTAGCCAAAATAACTGTTCAGAGTATCCACATCGCCCCGGTCCCAGGCCACTTCGATGGCGTGGCGGATGGCCCGCTCCACCCGGCTGGCGGTAGTGCCGTTCTTTTTGGCGATGGCCGGGTACAGCCGTTTGGTGACGGCGTTGATGTAGTCCGGGCAATCCATCGTCAACAGGATGGCGTCCCGCAAAAACTGGTAGCCTTTGATGTGGGCCGGTACACCGATCTGGTGCAGAATCTCGGTGACCGTCAGCTCGTCGCTGTCCACGCTGGTGTGCAGCACCCGCCGCTCGTGCCCGGCAGCCGCTTTGAGAACCCGGCTGACCAAAACGCTCTCGTCAAAGGGTTTTACAAAATAATAAGCGAACCCTTCATCCAGCAGTTCCTGCACCATTTCCTCGCTCTGGAACGCACCCGTCACAAAGAAAGAAGTCCGGCGCTCCCCCGCTGCGTTGTACCGCTGCTTGACGGCCAGGGCATCCAGCCCCGGCATAAAGGCGTCCAGCAACACAACTTGCGGGCGAATCGAGAGCATTTTCTGCAACACTTTCATTCCATCTTTTTCAACGACAGTTACTTCAACGCCCTTCTGCTCCAATGCCTCGCGGCACTGGGCAGTGATTTCAGCTCCGGTATCAGACATCAAAAATCTTATTTTGTCCATGGTTCTTTCCTCCAATGTGTGCTGTTCCCTTAACACAATGGATTTTACCATATTTTACCAATTACTTCAACAGTAAAAAATGGCAATTTTTGGCAATTATAGTCGGAGCCGTTTTGATATATCGTTTGTTTTTTCGTCATTCCCTGGTTTTGAGCGAGTTTCCGGCCTTGGATCAGCTTCCAATAATTGCCAAAAACTCTGCTTCCGAGAGGACCGGCACCCCCAGAGACTGGGCCTTGGTCAGCTTGGAACCGGCGGCTTCGCCAGCCACAACAAAGCTGGTTTTCTTGGAGACCGAGCCGCTGGCTTTGCCGCCGTTTTTCACGATCAAAGCCTCTGCCTCGCTGCGGGAAAGGCTCTCGAGGGTGCCGGTGACCACGATGGTTTTGCCGGCCAGTTTGTCGGTCTTGGGCTCCCCTTTCCAGCGCATATTGACCCCCAGGTCAGCCAGCCGGTGGACCAGATCCGAGGTGCCCTCTTTGGCAAAGAACTCCACCACGCTCTGGGCCATCACCCCGCCAAAGCCGTCGATCTCGCTGATCTGCTCGATGGTTGCCTCCCGGATGGCTTCCATGGTCTCAAAATGCTCGGCCAGCAGGGCCGCGGCCTTGTCGCCGATGTTCCGGATGCCAAACCCAAAGAGCAGTTTGTCCAGATTGTTCTGTTTGGACTGCTCAATGGCGGCCAAAAGGTTGTCGGCGCTCTTGTCCTTGAATTTATCCAGGGTCAAAAGCTGTTCCCGGGTCAGCTCATAGAGATCGGCTGCCGAGTGAACCAGCCCTTTTTCCACCAGCTGGGTGGCGACTGCGGTGCCCAGGCCGTCAATGTCCATGGCGTCCCGGGAGGCAAAGTGGATGATGTTTCGCAGCGCCTGGGCGGGGCACTCCGGGTTGACACAGCGGAGAGCCGCCTCGTCCTGCAAGTGAACCACCGGCGCACCGCAGGAGGGGCAGACGGCGGGCATCTGGTAGGGCTGGGCATCCTCGGCGTGGGCGGTCACCGCGATGACTTCCGGGATGATGTCCCCGGCTTTCCGCACCTGAATGGTATCCCCCAGGCAGAGCCCCAGCTGGCGGATAAAATCCTCATTGTGGAGGGTGGCGCGGGAAACGGTGGTGCCCGCCAAAAAGACCGGTTCAAAGGATGCAGTGGGGGTCAGCACGCCGGTCCGGCCCACAGCCACCTCGATCCCCAGCAGACGGGTCTCCTTGACCTCCGGCGGGTATTTATAGGCGATGGCCCAGCGGGGGAATTTGTTGGTGGAACCCAGCTGTTCCCGCTGGGCAAAGTCATTTACTTTAATGACCGCGCCGTCCATATCAAAATCCAGGCTGGCCCGGGAGGCGCCGATCTGCTCGATCTCCGAAATGGCCGTCTCGATGTCGTGGACGATGTGATACCGGGGCGAAACCGGCAGGCCCAGACCTTTCAGATAATCCAGGCTTTCGGCGTGGGAGTGAAACTCCACTCCCCTAGCCTGCTGGACATTAAAGACGAAGATCGCCAGCCCGCGGCTGCCGGTTACCTTGGGGTCCTTCTGCCGCAGAGACCCTGCTGCCGCGTTGCGGGGGTTTTTGAAAGGGGTCGCCCCCTGCAATTCCTGGTCGGCGCAGAGTTTTCGGAAAGCTTCATGGGGCATGTAAACCTCGCCCCGGACCTCCAGATATTCGGGGGCGTTTTTCAGTTTTTTGGGGATGCTGCGGATGGCGGACACATTGGCGGTCACGTCCTCGCCCACCACGCCGTCGCCCCGGGTGGAGGCCCGCACCAGCACGCCGTTTTCATATTCCAGGCTACAGGAAAGGCCGTCGATCTTGATTTCTACAACATATTCCGGCTCGAGGCCCGCCTCCCGCACCCGGCGGTCAAAGTCCCGCAGCTCGTCAAAGCTGAAAGCATCCAGAAGGCTCTCCATCTTGACGGCATGGCGCACCTTGGCAAACCGGCTGCTGGCGGTGCCGCCCACATGCTGGGTGGGAGAAGTCTCGGTCACCAGCTGGGGGAATTCAGCTTCCAGTTTGCGCAGTTCCTGGGTCAAAGCGTCGTATTCGTAGTCTTCCAGCTCCGGCGCGTCCTGGTCGTAGTAAAGGCGGTTGTTATATTCAATGACAGCGCGCAGTTCCTCCGCGCGTTTTTTGGCCTGTTCCAGTTCCAAACGAATTCACTCCTGTTCTGCTGCCGTGAAGGGGCAGGTTTTCTCTTATTATATACCATAAAAACGCCCTTAAGGCGAGGGGCTCTCTGCATAAAACACAAAAGGCGGCAGCCGGTGGTGATACCAGCTGCCGCCAGATAGGGTATGGATTTTTGTTCGCTTAGATCGAGATGGTGTTGCAGACATCGATCAGGACGGGATCCAGAGACTTGGTCATCTCTAGAGCCTCATCCACCGGGTAGTCGACCAGGTGCTCACCCTTCATACCGACAATGCGGTTGAACTTGCCCTCTTCGATCAGGCAGACCGCACGGTAGCCCATGGCCGAAGCGTTGACACGGTCCCGCAGAGTGGGAGAACCGCCGCGCTGGACATGGCCCAGGATGGTTGCGCGGGAGTCGATGCCAGTGCGGGCCTGGATCTCGTTGGCGATCTCCTGTGCGTGGCCCACGCCCTCGGCAACAATGATGATAAAGTGGCTCTTGCCGGTCTTCTGGGTCTCGGCGATCTTGTCCAGAATGTCGCGCTGCATGTCAAAGGGCTTCTCGGGCAGCAGAACGGCCATGGCGCCCGAAGCGATGGCAACGTTCAGGGCGATGTAGCCGGCGTTGCGGCCCATAACCTCGACCACGCTGCAGCGGTCGTGGCTCTGGGTGGTATCCCGCAGCTTGTCGATCATCTCCAGGGCGGTATTCATAGCCGTATCATAACCGATGGTGTACTCGGTGCAGCCGATGTCGTTGTCGATGGTGCCGGGCAGGCCGATCATGGGGATGCCGCGGTGGGCCAGAGCCCGGGCGCCGCGGTAGGAGCCGTCGCCGCCGATGACCACCAGGGCGTCGATGCCCAGCTCACGGCACTTGGCAGCGCCCTTGTCCTGGCCTTCCTTGGTCTTGAACTCAAGGCAGCGGGCGGTGTACAGAATGGTACCGCCGGCCTGAATGATGTTGGAAACGCTCCGCAGATTCATTTCAAAGCACTCACCGTTCAGCAGGCCGCTGTAGCCGCGCTGGATGCCGATCATCCGGAAACCCTTATGCAGGCCGGCGCGCACCACAGCGCGAACTGCCGCGTTCATACCGGGGGCGTCGCCGCCGCTGGTCAGCACACCGATGGTCTTGATTTGCTTTTCCATAGTAGAGAACCCTCCATTAACTCTATCATTTCCCTGTTTGAAAACTCTGGGTTTTGTGAGGAGCCGCGCCATCCAACGGGAAAAACCCTGCCATGTCCCCCGCCCAAACCGGCCGGCGGCGCCTCGGAAACAACCCATGATGCTCACATGTCATAGGTGTATTATAGCACATTCCCTTTAATTTGGAAACAGGTCACCCGTTACAATTCATTCACAGAAATGTTATTTTGTTGCAACATTGCCCGCGCCCAGGATGTGTTCCAGCTCCTGATACAGCAGCGGATGCTCCAGCGCATACAATCTGCGGGGCACAGCCAGCTTCTGTTTTTGATCGTTTAGATAAAGGATGACCGGGGTGTTGCCGCTGAAAATTTCCAGCAGATTGATGACCTTGTCGTACGCACGGCAGCTGCGGGAGGGCAGGCGGATATAAAGCCGCTGACCCTGGGGCTGGGCCGGGGCTGCCGGGCTCTGCCCCGGGCCGCGGTAGCGGTCCACCGGGATAATGGCGTCTGCCATCAGCTT
>OERZ01000051.1_pt1 | contig 22517 bp, 23 predicted proteins | sample 1540151 | NCBI WGS metagenome assembly OERZ01 (sample SAMEA3891880, study PRJEB23780) | metagenome | biome: terrestrial biome; feature: animal house; material: Caecal content | place: Italy | collected 2015-05-05 | reverse complement strand
CGGCCAGGGCAGATCGGGACCAGAGACGGCCCCCTTGGCCGCCGGAGGGTCTTCTCCCTCCCACCGGCTCACATCCACGCCATACTCAGCCAGGATCTCCTCGAGCGTAAAGCCGTTATCCTTTTTTTCATCGTCCTTTGCCATACCGGCCTTCCTTTGTCTCTATATGGTTATCCCAGCCGCTGACGGACGGCCTCATAGAGCAGGATGGCCGCCGCCGCGGAGGCGTTGAGGGAGTTGAGCTTACCCTTCATGGGAATGCTGACCTTAAAATCGCACTGCTCGGCCACCAGCCGCCCCATACCGTTTCCCTCCGAACCAATGACGATGGCGGCGGGGCCTTTTAAATCGGCATCATAGAGGGTGGTGTTCCCGTCGGCGGCAGTACCAAAAATCCAAACCCCCTCCTCCTTGAGTTCTTTCAGGAGGGCCGTGAGGTTGGGTACCCGGGCCACCGGAACATGGGACACTGCCCCCGCCGAGGTTTTGGCCACAATGGCGGTAAGTCCGGCTGACCGGCGCTTGGGAATGATGACGCCATGGGCCCCCGCACACTCGGCGGTACGAATGACCGCCCCCAGGTTATGGGGGTCGGAGAGCTCATCACACACCACGATGAGAGGTGGCTCCCCTTTTTGCCGGGCAGCGTTCAGGATGTCGTCCACGGTGGCGTACTCCCGGACGGCAGCCTGGGCGATGACCCCCTGGTGGGCATGGGTCTGGCTCATCGCGTCCAGCTTACGCCGGTCACACTCCACTACCACTACGCCCTTGCCCCGGGCCGTGGAGGCGATGTGGCCAAGTGCGGCGTCGGTCTCCCCCTTGGCGATATAGATTTTGTCGATGGGGGTTCCCGCCCTTAACGCCTCAATGACCGCATTGCGGCCCTCGATCATGCCGTCGGCCTCGGCCATTGGCTCGGGCCGGGAGGTCCGTTTTTCTCTCATGGAACTTGTCCTGCCTTTCTGTTCAATCAGCTTTCAGTATATCATACTTCACCCGGGAGAAAAAGAAGAATTTACACACCGTTCAGGATAAGAAAAAGCGGTCGTCATCGGATGGAAACTGCCCGCAGAATGATGCTAATGTTCGGTTGTGTAGCCTGATAAGCAATGGGGCAACCCATTCACAGAAAGTTTACCGCCCCCTTTCTTGTGTTTTAATGTATAGTGTGCTATATTTAGGGTAACTTGTTATCTGGCAAATAGCAGGCGAACTGTTCCAAAAAAGGAGGACACGCCTTGGATCAAAACAACAGAAAGGGCTCTGGAGGCTCTGGTGGAAACAAGAATATGATGGGGATCGTCTACATCATCATCTGGGCTCTCATCATCACTCTTGTGATCAACTACTTTACCTCCTCCATCTCCACCTCCCGTTCCACACAGATCGAGTATTCCCAGTTTGTGGAGATGGTAGAGAATAACGAGGTGGCCTGGGTGGTCATGGAGTCCAACAAGTACACCATTTATCCCCGACCAGACTCCACGCAGACCGACCAATCCCAGACCCCCGCTGCCCGTCCAGACGCCGACGCCACTGTCACCCCCATTCCCGGACTGGAGGGCCTGGAAGGACTCACCGGCGGCACCTCCGGCATCACCTCCCCCGCCACGCCGGACGTCGCTGGTACCCAACTCCCCGAGACCGGCTCCAACGAGTGGAAGCAAATGCTCAAGGAGGGCCCCTCCTACTACTGTGCCCCCATTACCAGCGACACTGAGATGTCCCGTCTTATCTCCATCATGGAGGAAAACGACGTCATCTACGGTCCCCCCTACATTGAGCAGCTCTCCCCCGTCATCACCCTCCTCATCTCCTACGTTCTTCCCGTGGTCATCATGGTGGTTCTCTTCTCCTTCCTTTTCCGGGGCATGTCCAGCAAGATGGGCGGCGGCCTGGGCGGCCTGGGAAAGTCCAACGCCAAGGTCTATGTGGAGAAGTCCACCGGCGTCACCTTTATGGATGTAGCCGGTCAGGATGAGGCCAAGGAGTCCATGCAGGAGATCATTGACATCCTGCATAATCCGCAAAAATACACCGAGATCGGCGCAAAGCTCCCCAAGGGCGCCCTGCTGGTGGGTCCGCCGGGCACCGGCAAGACCCTGCTGGCCAAGGCTGTGGCCGGTGAGGCCAACGTGCCCTTCTTCTCCATCTCCGGCTCCGACTTTGTGGAGATGTTTGTGGGCATGGGCGCCGCCCGAGTCCGCGACCTCTTCAAGGAGGCCAGCAAAATGGCCCCCTGCATCATCTTCATCGACGAGATCGATACCATTGGCAAGTCCCGTGACAACCGCCTGGGCGGCAACGATGAGCGGGAACAGACCCTCAACCAGCTGCTGGCGGAGCTGGACGGCTTTGACCCCAGCAAGGGCGTTATCGTCCTGGGCGCCACCAACCGCCCTGAGGTGCTGGACAAGGCCCTCCTCCGTCCCGGCCGCTTTGACCGGCGCATTACCATTGACCGGCCCAACCTGGCCGGCCGACTGGCCACCCTCCAGGTCCACACCCGGAAGATCAAACTGGCTGAGGATGTGGACCTCAAGAAAATCGCCCTGGCCACCGCGGGCACCGTGGGCGCCGATCTGGCCAACCTGGTCAACGAAGCCGCCCTCCGTGCGGTCCGTATGGGCCGGAAGGCGGTCAACCAGGAGGACCTGCTGGCCTCTTTTGAGTTTGTGATCGCCGGCAGTGAGAAGAAAAACTCCGTTCTCACTGAGTTTGAGAAAAAATTGGTGGCCTATCACGAGGTCGGCCATGCCATGGTGGCCTATAAGCAGAAGAATGCCGAGCCCGTGCAGAAGATCACCATTGTTCCCCATACCGAAGGCTCTCTTGGCTACACCCTGCTGATGCCTGAGGAGGACAAAACCAACCTGCGCACCAAGGATGAGCTCATGGCCAAGATTACGGTCTCCATGGGCGGCCGGGCCGCCGAAGAGGTGGTGCTCAATACCATGACCAACGGCGCCTCCCAGGATATTCAGGAGGCCACCAATATCGCCCGGAATATGGTAGCCATGTACGGCATGAGCGACGCCTTCGGCATGATGGCGCTGGGCTCGGTACGGAACCAGTATTTGGACGGCGGCTACGGCCTGGACTGCGCTCAGGATACCGCCGCTGCCATGGACCGGGAGGTCCAGGCCATTCTGACCAAGTGCTATCAGGACGCAGTCTCTCTCATTCGGGACAACCTGGAGGATATGCACAAGGTAGTCAAGTACCTTCTGGAGAAGGAGACCATCACCGGCGGTGAGATGGTGGCCATCATCGAGGGCCGGGACCCCGCTCTGGTAGAGGATGCCTACGCCTCCACCAGGGATACCAAAACGGCCTCCCCGGCCCTGGACGGCGATGTGGAACCTCCCGCCAAGAAGATCCACATCTTTGACGGCAGCCAGGATCAGGGGGCCGGACAGAGCCCGTCTACCGATGCCGATGATTCCACACCTCCCCAGACCGATCTCCCGGCGGAGGAACCCCAGCGGCCCCAGGATCAAAATGATCAGTGACCATAATCCCCCCGGCGGAGCTATCTGCCGGGGGGGATTTTTTGTCTATACCCTCTCAGGTCGCCCAACAGACCTCCCACACAGTATGTTGGTACCATCTCGATCTTTATCCACAATTTTTCTCACAATGTGGAAAAGTCAGCGCTTATTATTGACATATGCCAGAAATAAAGTATACTTAGGTTACTGGCATATACCAAATTCCTGAGAGGAGGCGGCCGGATGCCCAGACCATGTAAACGGAGGCGGGTGTGCGCCCTGCCGGAGCGGCGGCATTTTTGCTCGGTGGAGGGTGGAGCCTGCCAGGAGCCCATTCGTTTGACGGTAGACGAGTTTGAAAGCATCCGTCTCATGGACCTGGAGGGACTCAACCAGGCTGACTGCGCTCAGCAGATGGAGGTCTCCCGGGCCACAGTACAGGCCATTTACGGCACCGCCCGTACCAAGGTGGCCAGATTCCTGACTCTGGGTGGGTCTCTGACCATCGGAGGCGGTGAGTTTATCCTCTGTCCCAGTGGAAATCCGGGCTGCGGCCACTGTTACAGGCATTGTCATAAAGGAGGAAACAGCTGTGAAAAAGATCGCGGTGACCTATGAGAACGGTCAGGTGTTCCAGCACTTTGGCCACACGGAGAAGTTCAAAGTCTATGATATAGCTGAGGGAACAGTCCAGTCTGCGGCCATCCTCAGCGCCGATGGGAGCGGCCACGGCGCTCTGGCTGGTCTGCTGGCGGAGAGTGGTGTGGATACCCTGATCTGCGGTGGTATTGGAGGCGGTGCCCGGGCAGCCCTGGCACAGGCGGGTATTCAGCTCTACGGCGGTGTGTCCGGGTCCGCCGATCAGGCGGTGGCCTGCCTTCTGGCTGGAACCCTGTCCTATGACCCAGCCGCAGAGTGCCATCACCACGACGAGCACCATGGCCACGACTGCGGCGGTCACCATGAGCACCACTGCGGCGGCCACAGCCATAGTTGCGGTGAGCACTAAGCAGGGATACAGTAAAGAAAAGTCGTATTACACCAGCAAAAAGTAAAAAAGTGCCCGTCCGCCGGACGGGCACTTTCCTTTTCAATTATTCCGCCTCGGGGGACGACTTGGGCGGCTGTCCTCCACCAGAGGGACGGCGCCGCCGCCGGTTCCGATTGCGGCTGGGGGCCTTTTTCTCGCCGCTCTCGCCATTCTCTTTGGAGGGCTGGTTCTGCATCTGCTGAGGCAGCCTCTCCCCTTTTGCTTTGTTGGGACGGCTGTTGACGCGCTGCTGCTCCCCTTGGGGCCGGTCACTGCTCCCTCTGGACGGCTGCTCTTTCCCCTTTTTCTCAGGGACAGCCTCCTGGGCCTGCTTGCCCTCACCGCTTCCCCGCCGGCGCCGGGACCCGCCTCGGCTGCGGCTTCCACGGTCCTGCGGGGGAGATTTCTTCTCCCGCATGGGCTGGGCGCTCTCCTCAGCCGCCTGGAACACCCGCTCCAGAGCCTCGGTGAGCGCTGTCCGCTCCGGGGTGGGCCGTTCCCACCCCCCCTCCTCCCGAGGGGGCACATAACGCAGCTTGGCCAGCTCCTCTGGAGGGGGAGCTACATAGTCCTCTGGCCGCTTTCCTTTGCCATTTCGGACCACACAAATTTCACAGTTCCGATAGCACTTTGGGGTCTCCGGGGAATCGTCCAGCCGGACTTTTACCTGCTCCTTCAGCAAGTTTACCTGACATACGGTGCCCACCCCGTCCGGGGTCTCCACAAAAGACTCCTGCTTTGGCATCCGCTTTACAGCATCCTCATAGGCCTCCTGTTCGTACTTCAGACAACACATAAGGCGGCCACAGGTACCAGAGATTTTGGTGGGGTTCAAAGAGAGGTTTTGGGTCTTCGCCATCTTGATGGAGACAGGCTGGAACTCATCCAAAAAGCCTGAACAGCAGAAGGGACGCCCACAGATGCCCAGGCCGCCCAGCATTTTTGCTTCATCCCGTACACCGATCTGCCGCAGCTCAATACGGGTGTGAAATACACTGGCGAGATCTTTGACCAGGGCTCGAAAGTCCACCCGCCCCTCGGCGGTAAAAAAGAAGAGGATCTTATTTCCCTCAAAATTATACTCCACCTCTACCAGCTTCATCTCCAGACCGTGATCCGCGATCTTTTCCTGGCAGATACGAAAGGCCCGGGCCTCCTTCTCCCGATTGCGCTCCACAATCTTCTCATCCTCGGGGGTGGCCACCCGGAGCATGGGCCTGAGGGGGGGTACGACCGACTCGTCAGGCACCATGGTATTGCCCTGAACACACTCGCCATACTCCACTCCACGGGCAGTTTCAATAATGACCCCCTGACCGGACACCACCTGGACACCCTGGGGATCAAAGTAATATTGTTTTCCGCCGCTTTTAAAGCGGACACTGATGATTTCAGTCATGGGGATACCTCGATCTCTCTGATTTAAAAGGAGCCCGCGCACAGCCAGCCCGCCACATGGCCGGCCCCCACATGGAAGTCCAGCCCACGGCGTACCTCCTCCAGGCGTCTCGCCAGGGACAGGGCACGGCGAAGGTCTTGGCATCCGCCTATGCCGGTACGCAGCTGCTCCACGCCCTCCTCCATGAGGGCACTCAGGTCTTCCCGCTCCCATTTCTCCAGTCCCACGCAAAATTCCAGTGCGGCAAGCTCCGGTCCCTCCAACAGCAGCTTCACCAGCCTCTGGGCCGTCTCCTGGACCCCTCGGGCTCTGCTGTCGGAATCCTTCAACAGGGTGATCCCCCGTCCAATAACCCCCTCACACCGATGGGCGGCGTCGGCAATCCGATCGGCGGGTAGGTCTGAAAAACGGGCCGACAGCACTGCCAGGGCCTCGGCCTCGGAGACTGGACCCAGGCGGATGAGCTCACATCGGGAGCGCACCGTGGGCAGGACTGCCCCTCCATTCTCCGCCAAAAGAAGAAAGGCAGCATAGGGCGGCCCCTCTTCCAACAATTTGAGAAGGGCATTTTGAGCACTCTGATTCATGGTGTGGGCGTTTGGAATCAGGTAGACCTTCCGGGGCGCTTCGTTGGGCCGGATATAGGCATCCGCCCGCAGAGCACGCACCATGGACACATTGACATCCTTCCCCTCCTCCCCGACCCAAATAATGTCGGGGTGGACACCGGAAATCGCCTTACGGCAGTCGGGGCAAGCACCGCAGGGGACCTCTCCACCACCGGAACACACCAATGCTTGGGCCAAAAGTCCAGCCAATGTGTGCTTCCCACAGCCGGCAGGCCCAGCCAGAATATAGGCGTGAGAGAGTCCCCGTCCGGCAGAAAGACGGTGTTTGGCCTGGGGATTCCCCGCCAGGACCTCCAATCCCCGCATCAGGCCCGCTCGAAGCGCTCAATATCCACCACAAAAATGGTGGCTCCGCCCACGGTCACCTCCACGGGCATGGAGGGATAATAGCCGTAGCTCATCTCGGTGGTGGTGGGAATCATCTGCTTGCGGGAATGGGAATGTTCCTTGATAATGTCAATGACAGTCTGGACCTTCTCCTCATCCACGCCTACCAAAATGGTGACGTTGCCAGCCATAAGGAAACCGCCGGTGGTGGCCAGCTTGGTGGAGGAGAAACCCTTTTTGGTCAGGGCATGGGTGACGGCGTTGGCGTCATCAAAGTTGATGATAGCAAGGATCAGTTTCATAGTAATCCCTCCTTGATGCAGACAGGCCCACTCAGGGGCAAACGGAAGTAAGTCCAGTCTATTCCTATTTATTATACCCTATTTCCTTCAAATAGGAAAGATGTTTTTTCTTCGGTCGAAAGAGTGTCCAGGAACCACTTGAATGTGGCAGCACCTCATTGCCGCTTCCATTCAGAAGAGATGGGAACATGATGCGCAAAAGAAGTAAAACGCCCCATCTGTTGGGCAGCATCGTATACTGCCTGACAGATGGGGCACAGATTCTACTAAAAAAGGGGGCTATAGCTTCAATCCCGGTGCTCACCCTTGGAATAGGCCACGATGGTACGGCGGTTGGGCTCGGTTCCGGTAGAGTAGGTGGTCACATCAGGATAATCCTGAAGGGCGGTATGGATCACATGGCGCTCATAGGCGTTCATGGGCTCCAGGGTGACGTTCCGGCGGTACTTGACCACCTTTCCGGCTACCTTTCGAGCCAGACGCTCCAGAGATTCCTCCCGCTTGGCCCGGTAGCCTTCGGCGTCCACATGAATACGCACCCGTTTGGACTGACCACGGTTGACAGAGTAGCTGGTGAGCTGCTGAATGGCGTCCAGGGTTTCTCCACGGCGGCCAATGAGGGCACCCAGTCCCTCGCCCATCAGCTCCACTTTATAGCTGCCATCCTCCGCCACGGTGATTTTGGGCGTGGCGGACACTCCCATATGGGCCAAAAGTCCGTTGAGAAAGGTGGTGATGGCCTCCGTACGATCCCCATCGGGAGCGGGCTCCGCAGCCTTGGGTACAGCCTTGTCCTCTTGGACAGAGGTTTTTTCGGCTCCCTTTCCCAGTGGGACCTTGGGGGACTCCGTCTTGGGTGCGTCGGCCTTGGGCTGGGGCTTGGGTTTCTCCACCTTGGGAGCGGGAGCATCGGGGACCTCGTAGGTCACCTTTACCTTTGCGGGGCTGCCGCCGATGCCCAGAAAACCGCTTTTGGCCCGCTCCAGCACCTCTACAGAGACTTCATCCCGGTCCAGGCCCAGCTTTCGGAGGGCGGCGCTGATGGCCTCCTCCTCGTTTTTTCCTGTCGTCTCAATATACTGCAACATAGGTCTTCTCGTCTCCTTATGTTGGGCTCATTCTTTGTCCTTGTCTTCAGACGCGGCGTTGATGGCATCCACCTCGGCGTCCACTTTGGCCCAGGGGTCCTGGACTTCGGCATCATCCTCGGCAAGGGCGGTAATCTCCGCATCTGCCCCAGTGTCCAAACTCTCCTCCGCCGTCTCCACGGCCTCGGCAGGGGCGTTCTCCTCCAGGATCTCATTTACAATGAGCTGGTCAGCCGCACCCTCAGCGGCCACAGCCTGAAGATGGTCAGATTTCTTCTTCAGAGCCTTTTCCACCGCTGTCTCGTCCACCGGGGTACCAGGGTCCTTATAGGGAGTAGGTCCATCAGGGCTATACCGATAGGGATCATAGGCGCGGCCCCGGGCATAAGCACGGATACCTACCCGGCTCACCTCAATGACAGAGGCGTCGCTCTTTTTCTTCTCCTCCACGGGCTTGGCCTTTTTCTTTCCCCGGTTGGCCTTTGCCTCGGCAATGGCCTGCGCCTTGCGCTCAGCAGCCTCCCGGCGGCGCTGCTTCTCCTCTTCCTTTTCCAGCCGCTCCTGCTCCGCCTTAATTGCGGCTGCGGCCTCATAGTCCTTCTTTAGGATGCGGCCGGCCAGCAGCTCCTGAAGAAGAGAGAGTACGTTATTAGACACCCAGTAGATACTCATGGCTGCGGGCATGGAATAGCCCACCCACAGAGAGATCAGCGGAGACATAATCATCATGGTCCGACTGGTGGTCTTGGCCTGCTCATTTTCAGGCTGGTTCTTGTTGAGCTGGTTGGTCCGCATGGAGACAAAAGAAAACAGCAGACCGGTACAGGCTGAAACGATGGGGATCAAGAAGGTGCCAATGGCGTTCCAGTTGATGGGGCCCGTCCAAATCTTCCAGGTGGGAATGGTGGATAAAGCCAGTCCCAGGAAGGAGAAGTCCAGCTGCTTAAGATTTTCGGCAAAAGCGGCGACAGCGGGATTGGCCACCACAGCGTCAAAATTTTCAAAGAGCACATTGGAGGCAATGAGCTGGTAATAGACGTTCTTGGACGGTTCAATGGTAGTGGCGGCGTACTGGTTTAGCACGTCGATAAGGGTGGTAATCTGCGTTTCATCCAGACCCATCATATATTTCATGGGCTGGCGAATGATGGCGTACAGGGGCAGCAGAATACAGATGGGGAGAAGGGACCACAGACAGCCGCCCATGGGGTTGACCTTTTCCTTTTCATACAGCTTTTGAATTTCCAGGTTTTGCCTCTGTTTGTCATTGGCGTACTTTCTCTGGATCTGCTGCATCTTGCCCTGAAGCATGTTCATCTGGATCATGCTCTTTTTCCCCTTCAGGGAGAAGGGGAAAAGGATGAGCTTCACCACCACGGCAAAGAAAATGAGGGCGAAGCCGTAGCTGCCGGTCAGGTCATAAAAGAGCTGGAGCAGCCAGGAAAACGGCATAAGAATGTAGTATGCAAAATCCATTTGCTTGCCTCCACAGAAGATTCAGGCCCTAAGGCACCGGGTCATATTCGATGCTCTTTTGCCTGTGAAAGGGCTGGCACTTGAGGATTCGGCGCAGGGCCAGCCAGCCGCCTTTCCAGGCGCCGTACTTCTCCACCGCCTCCAGGGCGTAGGCCGAGCAGGTGGGAATAAAGCGGCAGCAGGGAGGTCGGGCGGGCGAGATGTGGACGCGGTAGAACCGAATGAGCCATAAAAGGAGCTGTTTCACCCCTCCGCCTTCTTTCGCAGGCCCAGCTTGTCCGCCAAAGAGAGGAAGGACTTCTCCAGCTGTCCATACTTGGCATAGACGGCTTTGACCCGGGCTACCACCACAATGTCATAGCCCGGGTTGAGCTCCCCCTCATGGAGCCGGTAGATCTCCCGCAGGCGGCGGCGGACCCGGTTGCGCCGGACGGCACAGCCCACCTTCTTCCCTACTGTGAAGCCCAGCCGGTTCTGATCCCGCTTACACTTGCGGCAATATAGGGCCAGATAGGGGCTGGCAGCGCTCTTTCCCTTGTGATAGAGCCGCTGAAACTCATGATTTCGCTTCATGGTAACGGTGAACTTCAAGGTCCGGTCCCTCCTGTGTGACGGCACCGGCGGCGAAAAACTGCCGTATGCACTGCAGGGGCGGTGGGAACTAGATCCCCCGCCCCTTCAAGACGCTCTATTCGGTCGATGCCGCATCCCTTAGTAGGACAGGCGGGCGCGGCCCTTCGCACGGCGGCGAGAGAGGACCTTCCGGCCATTCCGGTCGGCCATCCGCTTCCGGAAGCCGTGGACCTTGGAACGCTGGAGCTTCTTGGGCTGGTAGGTACGCTTCATGTCTGAACACCTCCTGTAACGGTTCCTGAGACGGGCGTGCCCGTCCACCACAACGGCCGGCGGACCGGCCGAGGTCGTCATTTGGGTAGACGCCCCCCTTGTTTTTGGGGACGCTTTGCTTATTATAGACCATGGTTTCCCCCACTGTCAACTATATTTTTGCTGGAATTTCCACATATGTCAAGGAGTTTTCCTTCCACACAAGATGTTGTGCCGCAGGCTTTCACTTTCTCCTTTTTACCCTGTGGAAAAGTGGATACACATGTGGAAAACTTATTGCCTAGCACACTTATTTTTGTTATAATGTGTACGTATCCGTACACCTTTCCGCCCCTGCATGCCACAGGTCATAGATAGAGAGGCTCCCGTTTGCGGGGCACCGCCGTCATCCTTGAAGGTCCGCCTTTAAGGGTGTTGCTTTGCTGTCTTGGAGCGGGAGAGAGAAAGCATTTTTGGAACAAAGGGAGGTCAATGCCATGGCCATGAACTCCGCCGCCGACATTTGGTCCCGCGTCCTCACCCTCATGGAGGCGGACATGACCGCCACCACCATTCACACCTGGTTCGACGACACGGTGGCCGTGTCCATGGAGGGCGACAAGTTCATTCTCCATACCCCATCCGACTTTAAACGGGACATTATCGTCTCCCGCTACCTGCCCCCCATTCAGAAGGCCCTCCACGAGCTCTTCTCCGCCGACTTCCAGGTGGAGGTGCTGGGGGACGGAGATCTGGAGCGCCGGCAGCGCAGCGCCAGCCCCAAGGATGACAGCTTCCTCCCCGGCACGGAGGAGTATACCTTTGAGCGGTTCGTGGTGGGCTCCTCCAATAAATTTGCCCACGCCGCCGCCCGGGCGGTGGCCGACCACCCCGCCATGAATTACAATCCCCTCTTTATCTACGGAGAGTCCGGCCTGGGCAAGACCCATCTTCTCTATGCCATTGCCCACAAGATCCACGACGAGCACCCCGACTACCGCATCGTCTACATCAAGGGCGACGCCTTCACCAATGAGCTTATCCAGGCCATCCGGGAGGGCCGCAACCAGGAGTTCCGGGAAAAATTCCGGTCAGCCGATGTTTTTCTCATGGACGATGTCCAGTTTATCGCCGGTAAGGACTCCACCATGGAGGAGATGTTTCACACCTTCAATACCCTCTACGAGACCAGAAAACAGATCGTCTTTACTGCCGACCGTCCCCCCAAGGAGATGCTCAAGCTGGAGGACCGTTTGAAGACCCGGTTTGAATGGGGACTCATTGCTGACATTCAGCCCCCTGACTATGAAACCCGCATGGCCATCATCAAAAACAAGGCCATCCGCATGGGGGTGGAGCTGCCTGAGTTCCTCCTCCAGCTCATCGCGGAGAACATCACCGCCAACGTGCGGCAGATCGAGGGCACCGTCAACAAGATCATGGCCTACCAGCAGCTCATGGGGGACTCGGTGGACAAGGACACCGTCATCCGGGCAGTCAAGGACATGTTCAAGGAGAAGTCCGATATCGTGCCCACCGCCGACGTGATCATCGACGAGGTGTGCAAGTTCTACAACATCGAGCCGGCCACCCTCCGGGGCCAGGGCCGGGCCAAGGACATCTCCCTGGCCCGCCAGATCGCCATGTATCAGATCCGCCGCATGACCAACCTGTCTCTCAAAGAGATCGGCAAGGAGTTCGACAACCGGGACCACACCACCGTCCTCCACTCCATTGAGCGCATCGAAAAGCTAAAAAAGACCACCCCCGAGATCTCTGAGGTCATCAAAGACATTCGGGCTAACATCAATGCCAGATATGAGTAAGCCCTCTGCCCGTATGTCTTGCCCTATTTTTGACGCCCCAGGACCTCATTCCTGCAAATGACGGAACTCCTGCATTCTCATCGTATGGGCGCTCCGCAAGTCTATTCATTTCATGCATAAATACTCGTACGGGCCTGGAAATTGTCTCCGGTCCATTTCCACCGGTTTTTGTGGAAATGTGGAAAAGGTGATGTGGACAATTTTTCGACCTCTCTCCCCTGTGTGGAAACCGTCGAACTTTGTCCACGACCCCTGTGGACACGCTTTGTCTTCTCTCCCAAGGCTTTCCGACGTTTTTCCACAATATTTTATACTACGAGTACTATTTCTATCTTTTATCCTCTCCTCTCCTCAAAAACGAGCGGAGTACGAAAGGAAGGGAACCCACTCTCATGAAGTTTTCCTGTGAAAAAGCACTCCTTCAGTCGGCCATTGCCACCACGGCCCGGGCCGTCTCTCCCAAGAGTTCCATTCCAGCCCTGGAAGGCATTCTTCTGGAGGCTGGTGACCAGCTGCGCCTCACCGGCTACAATCTAGAAACCGGTATTCGCACCGTAGTCCCCGCTCAAATTGACCGCTCAGGCAGTTTGGTCCTCTCCGCCCGCCTTTTTGGTGAAATCATCCGCAAGCTTCCCGATGATGTCGTCTCCTTCTCTGCGGACGGATACCTGGTGAACATCACCTGCGGCATGAGCAAATTCAATATTTTGGCTACCGATCCCGAAGATTTTCCTGAGCTGCCTACCGTAGAGGACCAGAACAGCTTTTCCATTGCCCGGGATAAACTGAGTTCCATGATCCGGCAGACCATTTTTGCCGTCAGCGACAACGAATCCCGGCCCATCCACACCGGTTCCCTCTTTGAGGTAGGGGCCGACGGACTCACCATGGTCAGTGTAGACGGCTACCGGCTGGCGCTTCGTCATGAGCCCATCCTGGAAAAGGATGGTGCCCCCTCCTTTTCCTTTGTGGTCCCCGGTGCTGCGCTCAATGAGGTGGAAAAAATCTGCGGCGACAGCCAGGACGAAGCTTTGGTCATTGAGGGAGACCGCCATGTGATGTTCCGTATGGGGGACACCATGCTGGTTTCCCGCCGACTGGAAGGGGAATTTTTGGCCTACCGCCAGGCCATCCCCCGGAACAATACCATCAAGGTGGAGGGAGACACCCGTACCCTTCTCACCTCCATTGACCGGGTCTCCCTTATTATCTCTGATAAGCTCAAATCTCCTCTGCGCTGTGTGTTTGGAGAAAATATGCTGAGTATTACCACAAAAACCGGAATTGGCGACGCTGCCGACCAGTGCCCCATCTCCGGGGATGGTCAGAATCTGGAGATTGGATTCAACAACCGCTATCTCATGGATGCGCTCAAGGCCGCCCCCACCGATCGGGTCCGTCTGGAGCTCAGCTCCGGGGTGGCCCCCTGCGTCATCCTCCCCGCCGAGGGGGAGGAGAATTTCCTCTATATGGTGCTGCCTGTGCGGCTGAAGGCAGGCGAGTGACATGGAGCTGCGTCCCTATCTGAGAAAGGCCCAGTTTTATGAGACAGACGGCATGGGTGTGGTCTATCATGGGAATTATATCCATTGGATGGAGGAGGCCCGTACCGACTTTATGGATCAAATCGGCTGGGGCTATGAAAGAGCCGTGGAGGCCGGCATCGACTTTGCCCTCACCGACATCTCCTGTAAATACCGCTCCATGACCCGATTTGGGGAGACTGTGGCCATCCATATGTCGGTGACCCGGCTCTCCCCTGCCAAAATGGAGGTGGCCTACCGTATGGTAGACGTCCAGACGGGCGTTCTCCGAGCGGAGGGGACCTCAGGTCATTTCTTCTACGACCGAAAGCACAATAAGCCGGTGGCTCTGAAGCGGGTGCTGCCCGAGGCATATACCCTCTTTGCGCGGCTACTGGAGGAGCACGCGGAGTCATAAACGGGAGGAAGCCATGCAGAAGCAGATCGTAAAGATCCAGACGGAATGGATCAAACTGGACGCTCTTTTGAAGTTTGCCGGCGTTACAGAGACAGGCGGCGAGGCCAAGGAGGCCATTCAGGCTGGTGATGTAAAGGTAAATGGTGAGATTTGCACCATGAGAGGGAAAAAACTTCGGCCCGGCGATATAGTGGAGCTGGAAGATGTGGAGCTTACCGTCCAATGAAGGTGGATGCTCTGGAGCTGGAGGATTTCCGCAATTACCGGCGGCTGGAGGCGGCTTTTTCCCCTGGAGTCAACGTGATCTACGGAGAAAATGCCCAGGGAAAGACCAACCTGCTGGAGTCCATTGCTTACCTGTCCACTGCCTCCTCCCACCGTGCCCGATATGACCGGGAGCTCATCCGGTTGGAGGCCGAATCTGCCAGTATCAAAGCGTCGGTGGAGGCTCGGGAGAGAATCTTTCGGCTGGAGGTGATGCTCCGCCGGGGCGGGCGGAGACAGCTTGTTTCCAACGGGGTAAGATTGAAAACCGCAGAAGCCCTCTCTGGGGTGCTGAAAACCGTTCTCTTTTGCCCTGAAGACCTCTCCCTCATCCGGGCGGGGGCGGCAGAGCGGCGCCGCTTTTTGGACGAGTGCATTTGCCAGCTCCGGCCCCGATACGCCGCCGCCCTGAGCCAGTATAAGCGGCTCTATGAGCACAAAACCCGTATTCTTCGGGACTGGGAGGAAAAGCCTGCCCTGTTGGATACCCTGGACGATTTCAGTCATCAGATGGCCCAGGCGGGAGCGGTGCTCATTCATTACCGTGCCCATTTTATCCGGCGGCTCCAGGAGGCGGCCGCCGCCGTTCACACTGACTTTTCCGGAGGGCGTGAGCATCTGGAGCTGGGCTATTCCACAGTGAAAACGGTCCGGTCCCCCATGGGGAGCACGCGAGATATTTTTGAGGACGTGCTTGAGCACCAAAGAAGCCACCGACAGGCCGAACTGGAGGCCCGCCAGTGCCTGACCGGCCCGCACAAGGACGATCTGCTGGTGACCTTAAACGGACTGGAGGCCAAGATCTACGCCTCCCAGGGACAGACCCGGACAGCGGCCCTTTCCTTGAAGCTTGGCTGCCGGGAGATCTTTTTTCACGACACCGGGGAGTGGCCCGTACTGCTGCTGGACGATGTGCTCAGCGAGCTGGACCGACGGCGGCAGGAGTTTGTACTTCACCGGATCACAGGAGGCCAGGTCTTTATCACCTGCTGCGGGGACGATGGCCTGGAAGGGCTGAGCCAGGGGGCTATTTTTCATGTTCAGAGCGGGCAGCTGATGTGAAAAGAGGCTTTTACCGCCCTTTGTTAAGAGGAGAGGATCTCCGCTATGTATTTGCATCTGGGACAGTCGGTGGTGGTCCCCTTTCGGGACATTATTGGGATCTTTGACCTGGACACAGCCACGTCCTCCCGGCTGACGCGGGAATTTCTCCAGCGGGCGGAGCGGGAGGGCGAGCTGGTGGATGTGTCCATGGATCTGCCCAAATCTCTGATTCTGTGCCGCTCTGAGCTCGGGACCCTCACCTATCTCTCCCAGCTCTCCGCCGCTACGCTCCGTGGCCGGGTGGAGAGCGGTACTTTTGAATAGAATGAAACGCGGCGGAACGTATAAATTCGTCCCTTACCCGCCCTACGGGGTAAGGAGCGGATTTATCCGCTCCGCCATCACACCCAGGAGGTTTTACAATGTCTGAAGAACTGGAAAACAGTGGTCTTGAGCGGCCTGAGCAGGTTGAGCACGAGTACGGCGGCTCTGAGATCCAGGTGCTGGAGGGCCTGGAGGCGGTGCGCAAGCGCCCCGGTATGTATATCGGTTCCACCTCCTCCTCGGGACTGCACCATCTGGTCTATGAGATCGTGGACAACTCCATTGATGAGGCTCTGGCAGGCTACTGTGACGAGATCAACGTCATTATCAAAGAGGGCGATATCATTGCCGTTACAGACAATGGCCGGGGCATCCCTGTGGATATTCAACCCCAGACCGGACTCCCCGCCCTGGAGGTCGTCTTCACCATCCTCCATGCTGGCGGAAAGTTTGGCGGCGGCGGCTATAAGGTTTCCGGCGGCCTGCATGGCGTGGGCGCCTCTGTGGTCAATGCCCTCTCCCAGTGGCTGGAGGTCCAGGTGCACAAGGACGGCAAGATCTACGAGATGAAATTTGCCCGGGGTAAGGTGACCCAGCCCATGACCGTGGTGGGTGACACCGACAAGCACGGCACCGTGGTCACCTTTAAGCCCGACCCTGAGATGTTTACCGAGACCACCGTCTACGACTATGAGATCCTCCACACCCGCATGCGGGAGGAGGCCTTCCTCAATGCGGGACTGCGCATTCATACCATTGATCAGCGCTCCGGCAAAGAGCAGCACGATGACATGTGCTATGAGGGCGGCATCAAGGAGTTCGTCACCTGGCTCAACCGGTCCAAGACCCCCATCCACCCCGGAGTCATCTATATGGCCGGACAGAAGGGGGACTCCATGGCTGAGCTGGCTTTCCAGTATAATGACAGCTATTCCGAGACGATCTTATCCTTTGCCAACAATGTCCACACTCCTGAGGGCGGCATGCATGAGACCGGCTTCAAGCAGGCCCTGACCACCACGCTCAACGCCTACGGCAAGAAAATGAATCTCCTCAAGGATGGCGATGAGATTAAGGGGGAGGATTATCGGGAGGGCCTTACCTGTGTCATCTCGGTAAAGCTTACCGACGCGCAGTTTGAGGGACAGACCAAGGCCAAGCTGGGCAACAGCGAGATCCGCACCCTGGTGAGCGCCATTGTATCAGATAAGCTGGCGGAATTTTTGGAGGAGAACCCAGCGGTAGGCAAGGCCATCCTGGACAAGGCACTCACCGCCTCCCGGGCCCGGGAAGCGGCACGGAAGGCCCGGGAGTCTATTCGGCGCAAGACCGCCCTGGGGGGCGCCGCCATGCCGGATAAGCTGCGGGACTGCAACGAGAATAACCCGGAGCTCACCGAGCTCTACATCGTCGAGGGCGATTCCGCCGGAGGCTCGGCCACCCAGGGCCGGGATTCTCGTTTCCAGGCCATTCTCCCTCTGTGGGGGAAGATGCTCAACGTGGAGAAGGCCCGGGCCGACAAGGTGTATGGAAACGATAAGCTCCAGCCTGTCATCACCGCCCTGGGCGCCGGCATCGGGGACGAGTTTGACCCTGCCAAGCTCCGTTACCACAAGGTCATCATCATGGCCGATGCCGACGTGGACGGCGCCCACATCCGTACCCTTCTTTTGACCTTCTTCTTCCGCTTCATGCGCCCCCTCATTGACCGGGGCTATGTGTACGCCGCCGTACCCCCTCTGTACAAGCTGATCCGGGGCAAGGTGACCCGGGTGGCCTTCTCCGACGCAGAGCGGGACAAGATCTCCGCCGAGATGCGTGGGGACAACCCCAACGCCAAGGTGGACATCAGCCGCTTCAAGGGCCTGGGCGAGATGGACCCCCACGAGCTGTGGGAGACCACCATGAACCCGGAGACCCGCACCCTCAAGCGCATCACCATGGAGGACGCGGTGCGGGCCGACGAGATCTTCACCCTGCTCATGGGTGAAAAGGTGGAGCCCCGGAGAGAGTACATTGAGAGAAACGCCGAAAAGGCCATGAACCTGGACTATTGAGGAGATTGCATCCATGGCAAACAAAGAAGATTACCAGAGCCGGGACATTACCTTTCCCGACCAGAAAATTGTAGAGATCAATTTGGAACACGAGATGGAGAATGCGTACATCGAGTACGCCATGTCCGTCATCGTGGGCCGTGCCCTGCCCGATGTGCGGGACGGCCTGAAGCCGGTACACCGCCGCATCCTCTACTCCATGTACGAGAGCGGCCTGACCAGCGACAAGCCCTTTAAGAAGTCCGCCACCTGCGTGGGCGACGTGCTGGGTAAGTATCATCCCCACGGCGACGCCTCCGTGTACGACGCCATGGTGCGTCTGGCCCAGGACTTCTCCATGCGCTACCCCCTGGTGGACGGCCACGGCAACTTCGGCTCCGTGGACGGCGACCCCCCGGCCGCCTACCGTTACACCGAGGCCCGCATGTCCAAGATGGCCTGCGAGATGCTGACCGACATCGAGAAGGACACCATCGACTGGGACCCCAACTTTGACGAGACGACCAAGGAACCCCATGTGCTGCCCAGCCGCTTCCCCAACCTGCTGGTGAACGGCTCCAGCGGCATCGCCGTGGGCATGGCCACCAACATCCCGCCCCACAACCTGCGGGAGGTCATTGACGCCACCATCTGCGTGCTGGATGACCCCAACGCCACCCTGGCAGACCTGATGGAATATGTAAAAGGCCCCGACTTCCCCACCAAGGGCATTATTATGGGCCGGTCTGGCATCCGGGCGGCCTATGCCACTGGCCGGGGCCGCATCATGGTCCGGGCCCGTACCGAATTTGAGGAGTTTGGCAAGGACCGCATTCGGATCATCGTCACCGAGATTCCCTATCAGGTCAATAAGCGCATGCTCATTAAGAACATGGCCGACCAGGTGGAGGATAAGCGCCTGGAGGGTATCTCCGACATCCGGGATGAGACCGACCGCAACGGCATGCGCATCGTCATCGAGCTCAAGAAGGATGCCAATCCCCAGGTGGTCCTCAACCGGCTCTTTGCCCAGACCCAGCTCCAGACCACCTTTGCCATCAATATGCTGGCCCTGGTGAACAACCAGTCCCAGCCCAAGATTCTCTCCCTGCGTCACATCCTGGATGAGTACATCGCCTTCCAGGAGGAGATCATCATCCGGCGCACCAAATATGACCTCAAGAAGGCCCAGGAGCGCGCTCATCTGTTGGAGGGCCTGCTCATCGCCCAGGACAACATTGATGAGGTCATCAAAATCATCCGGGAGAGCTATGACGACGCCAAAGAGCGGCTGTGCCAGCGGTTCAGCCTGGACGATGTCCAGGCCCAGGCCATTCTGGACATGAGATTGAAGGCCCTCCAGGGATTGGACCGGGAGAAGCTGGAGAACGAGTACAAGGAGCTGGAGGAGCGCATCGCCTACTTCCAGAAGCTGCTTTCCGACGAGAGCATGCTCAGAGGTGTCCTCAAGGATGAGCTCATCGCCATCCGGGACAAGTATGGCGACGATCGAAAGACCGAGATCCAGGATGTGGAAGACGAGCTGGACATTGAGGACCTCATTGAGGAGGAGGAGTGCGTCTTCACCCTCACCGAGGGCGGCTACATCAAGCGGACTCCGGTGTCCACTTACCGTACCCAGCGCCGGGGCGGCAAGGGCATCACCGCCATGGCCACCAAGGAGGAGGACTATGTGGATACGGTCTTTACCGCTTCCACCCACGATTTTATTCTCTTCTTTACCAATAAGGGACGGGTCCACCGGAAAAAGGGCTATCAAATCCCGGAGGCCGGCCGCACCGCCAAGGGAACCAATCTGGTGAACATCCTGCCCGTTGAATCGGATGAGAAGGTTACCGCCATGATTCACCTGCGTGAGTTCCCGGAGGACCGGTATCTCACTATGGTGACCCGGAACGGCACGGTAAAACGCATCCAGCTCTCCTCCATCCACACCGCCCGGAAAGCGGGCATCCGCTGCATTACCCTGGACGAGGGAGACGATCTCATCTGCGTCCGGGAGACCGACGGCGATCAGGCCATCTTGATTGTCACCCACGACGGTATGGCCATCTGCTTTAAGGAGACCGATGTCCGGTGCATGGGCCGGGACGCCGCCGGCGTCCGGGGCATCAACCTCCGTGAGGGAGATTATGTGGTGGGGGCCGCCCGTGCCAAGCATCATCACCAGGTTCTGATGATCACCGAAAACGGCTACGGAAAACGGACCGACATGGACGAGTATATTCGCGCCGATGGCCCCCAAAAGCGGGGAGGCTACGGCTTAAAGGGCTACAATGTCACCGAAAAGACCGGACCGGTGGTTGGGGTCAAGGTGGTCAACGATCAGGATGACGTGCTGGTGATCAATGACGCCGGCGTTATCATCCGTATGGCGGTCTCCGGTATTTCCACCTATGGCCGCACTGCTCAGGGGGTCAAGATCATGAACCTGGAGGAGGGCGTGAAGGTCATCTCCTTCGCCCGCACCGACCATGAGGAAGAGGAGATCGAGGAGGGCTCTGAGGAGGAGCACGGTGAGCGTCAGGAGGGGTAAGACATGGCCAGAAAACGTGTGACCTACCGACCCAGTAAATCCGGCTCCATTGCGGCAGGCGTTATGGGCGTGATTTTCGCGCTCATCGGCCTCTTTGTAGTCATTCCAAACTTTTCCAATGCAGGTGGTTTTGGCGCTATATTTGGGCTTTTGTGGACCATTGCCGCCGGCGTGATGGCGGGAGTAAGTTTTTACGAGGCCTTTGGGAAAAAATATATTGGACCAGAGATCCACATTGAGGAGGAGAGCGTTGAGCATGCTCAGCACTCCTCTGCCCCGCCCGCCTCTAATGTCCAGGCCCGCCTTTCCGAGCTGAAGACCCTCTACGACCAGCGTCTCATTACCCAGGAGGAATACGAGGCCAAGCGGAAGGAGATCCTGGAGGAGCTGTGACACCGATGAAAACCGTCACTATTTACACCGATGGGGCCTGTTCCGGCAATCCAGGACCCGGCGGCTGGGGCGCCATATTGATGTATGGAAAATACAAAAAGGAGCTTTCCGGAGGAGCGGCCCACACCACCAACAACCGCATGGAGCTCACCGGGGTGATTACCGCGCTGGAGGCATTGAAGGAGCCGTGCATCGTAGAGCTCTGGTCTGATTCCAAATATGTCATCGACGCCCTGGAAAAGGGCTGGGCCAAGGGCTGGAAGGCCCGGGGCTGGGTGAAGGGAGACAAAAAACCCGCCCTTAACCCGGACCTGTGGGAGAAGCTGCTCCACCTGTGCGACTATCATACCGTCCATCTCCACTGGGTCAAAGGGCATGCGGAGAATCCCTATAATAACCGCTGTGATGAGCTGGCGGTGATGGAGAGCAAAAAATTCAGGGGATAGGCAGCCCATGTCCCATATCGTGACACCAGACAAAAATCATCGTAGACAGCAAAAGGCCGCCGAGGGGCTCCATTGGGAGCTCCTCGACGGCCTTTTGCCGTTTTCAAATCAGGGACATGACGCGCAGGAGATAGAGCCACCCGGTGAGGGTAAAGGCGCTCAGGAATGTGGTGAGCAGGATGGTGTTGGCGGTGAGAACGCCATCGTAGCCTTGGCCTCTGGCCATGACATAGGAGCTGGAGGTGGTGGAGGAGCCCAGCATGATGAGGACTGTAACCAGCTTGTCAGTGCGGTAGCCCATCCATACCGCCAGGGGAAGAAATAGGGCGGCAAAGAGAAAAAGCTTGCAGAAGACACACAGAAGAGACGGCTTGAGTCGGGCCATGGCCTGCTTTGGGTCCACCGACGCGCCCAGGCCGATCAGTCCCATAGGAGTGGCCACACCGGCAAAGCTGTCCACCGACTTTTGGAGGATGGTGGGCTGAGGCAGCCGCAGGAGGGACCAGACCATACCCACCACGATGCCGATGAGAATCGGGTTGGTGACCACCTTTTTGAGGGTGCGGAGGAGCCGGTCCCGGCTCAGCCCCCCCTGATCGGGATGCATCAGGGCCAGGATGAGAACGGCGGCGATGTTGTAAAGGGGGACCGCGCCAATAATCATGAGAGGTGCGGCTCCGGCGGTGCCATAGATGTTCTGAATGAAGGCCACACCCAGCAGTGCTACACTGCTGCGGTAGGAGGCCTGGACAAATTCTCCCCTGAGCTCCCGGCTGAGCACGTGGGAGAGGAGGACCATGGACAGGATGCTCACCACTGTCACGCCAAAGCACAGCCCTACAAAAACCCCATCCCATTGGGAGAAAAAATCGGAGCCGGACATGTCTTGAAAGAGGAGGACGGGCAGAGCGGCTTTGAATACAAAGCCGTTGATTTTATCGGCGAAGGCTTTGTCCACAAAGCCTACCTGGCGGAAGAGAAAGCCGAGGAGCATCATTAAAAAAACAGGGACTGTGGCATTGAGACAGAAAATGAGATTGTCCATAGGGGGATGCCTCCGATTTGTTTTCTTTTGGGCCATATCCACATTTTTAAGAAAAATGTGGATAAAAAAGG
>OERZ01000043.1_pt1 | contig 23451 bp, 20 predicted proteins | sample 1540151 | NCBI WGS metagenome assembly OERZ01 (sample SAMEA3891880, study PRJEB23780) | metagenome | biome: terrestrial biome; feature: animal house; material: Caecal content | place: Italy | collected 2015-05-05 | reverse complement strand
TTATCCCCCCGGCCGGATGCTCTGTACCCGGCAGTATTGGCTCTGTGCAGCGGCGGTCTGCCTTTCCACCCCGGCGGTGTTGCTGTTCAGCCCGATTATTCTCCGGCTGGGGCAGGAGAGGGGCTTGAGCGAAGGGGCGGCGGTCTGGGCCATTGTGCTGGGCAGCGGCGGCAGCGCCGCCGGGCGGCTGCTGATGCCCCTGCTCAGCGATAAAATCGGCCGGCGAAAGACCGATCTCGTCCTGTTCGGGGGGCTGTTCGGGCTGTCGGTGGCCTTTGCTTTTGCCCGCAGCTGGGGCGTGATCGCTGTCTATGCGGGGCTGACCTTCTGCTACTCGGCCCTGGCGGCGGTGCTGCCCGCCCTCTCCACCGATCTGTTCGGCCTGCCCCACGCCGGGGTCAACTATGGTTTTCTTGCCCTGGGACAGACGGCGGGGAGCCTGGCTTTTCCCTTTTTGGCCAATGGTTTGGGGCTGGAGATGGGCCGCCACTGGCTGGCAGCAGGGGCGGCGGCCGCCGGGTTCGGAGCCATCTGGCTGCTCCGGCCCACCCGGGCCCCGCGCCCGCCCCGGGCCAACTGAGGCGGAAAACCCCAGGATGGCAAAAACGACAAAAAATTCACAAAACCTGCACCAAAAAGCGTACAAGCAGCCGAACTGTGCCCAAGAACCCCTTTGACGGAGGATTTTTGCGTGAAAGAACTTGCAAAATGGAACTGATTTCTCTATAATAAAACCAAGCGTGGTTTATACCGGTTCTGGTGCGGCAGCGTGGCCGGACGGCCGGTGAATTTTACAAAAGGAGAGTATGATTATGACCTATTCGCAGCAAGTACAGAACATGTGCCCGATCACCAAAGGTCCTAAGCATGGTCCCGCCCCCATCCCCGAAGAGGGTGCATGGGTCAAGGCTTATGAGATCAAGGACATCAGCGGCTACACCCATGGTGTGGGCTGGTGTGCACCTCAGCAGGGCACCTGCAAGCTGTCTCTGAATATCAAGAACGGCGTCATCGAGGAGGCTCTGGTCGAGACCATCGGCTGCTCCGGCATGACCCACTCCGCTGCTATGGCAGGCGAGATCCTGCCCGGCAAGACCATCCTGGAGGCTCTGAACACCGACCTGGTCTGCGACGCCATCAACGTGGCTATGCGCGAGCTGTTCCTGCAGATCGTCTACGGCCGCAGCCAGACCGCTTTCTCTGAGGACGGCCTGCCCATCGGCGCTGGCCTGGACGACCTGGGCAAGGGCCTGCGTTCCATGACCGGCACCATCTTCTCCACCCGTGAGAAGGGCGTCCGTTACCTGGAGCTGACCGAGGGCTACATCAACAAGCTGGCTGTGGACGAGAACAACGAGGTCATCGGCTACCAGTTCGTCAAGCTGGGCAAGATGATGGAGGACATCCGTCACGGCGTCGAGCCCAACGAGGCTTACAAGAAGAACATCGGCACCTACGGCCGCTTCAGCGAGGACCAGGGCGCCGTCAAGTACATCGACCCGCGTGAGGAATAAGAGAGGAGGAGCAACTAATGGCAACTTTTGAATCTATGGATCGTCGCATGCCCAAAATTGAGGCGTGCCTGAAGGCCAACGGCCTCGAGTCTCTGGACGCCTGCAACGAGATGCTCCTCGCCAAGGGCATCGACTGCGACAAGATCGTCCGCGGCGTGCAGCCCATCTGCTTCGACAACGCCGTCTGGGCTTACACCCTGGGCACCGCCATCGCCGTCAAGCGCGGCCTGACCGATGCCGCCGCCTGCGCTTCCGCCATCGGCGAGGGCCTGGAGGCTTTCACCATCCCCGGCTCTGTTGCTGAGCAGCGCAATGTTGGTCTGGGCCACGGCAACCTGGGCGCTCGTCTGCTGAGCGAGGACACCACCTGCTTCGCCTTCCTGGCTGGCCACGAGTCTTTCGCCGCCGCTGAGGGCGCCATCGGCATCGCCCGCACCGCCAACAAGGTCCGCAAGACCCCCCTGCGCGTCATCCTGAACGGCCTGGGCAAGGACGCCGCTTACATCATCTCTCGGATCAACGGCTTTACTTACGTTCAGACCGAGTACGACATCCCCTCTCAGACCCTGACCGTCGTCAAGGAGATCCCCTTCTCCAAGGGCGAGCGGGCTGCTGTCCGCTGCTACGGCGCCAACGACGTCATGGAGGGCGTTGCCATCATGAAGAAGGAGGACGTCCAGTGCTCCATCACCGGCAACTCCACCAACCCCGTCCGCTTCCAGCACCTGGTTGCCGGCACCTATAAGAAGTGGGCCAACGAGAATGGCAAGCCCTACTTCTCCGTCGCTTCCGGCGGCGGCACCGGCCGTACCCTGCACCCGGACAACGTTGCAGCCGGCCCCGCCAGCTACGGCCTGACCGACTCTCTGGGCCGCGTCCACGGCGATGCTCAGTTCGCTGGTTCTTCCTCCGTGCCCGCGCACGTTGAGATGATGGGCCTGATCGGCATGGGCAACAACCCGATGGTTGGCGCCACTGTCGCTTGCGCCGTCGCTGCTGCACAGGCCAACGCCTAATCCCCTGTTTTCCTTTGTTCGACAGGGGGGAGCCGTATTCCTTTAAAAAAGGGACCCGACTCCCCCTTTTTTGTTGAGTATGTCCGCATCACACACAACCAAGAAGAAAGGAATATCCACTATGAAAAAGCGCATTGCTGCTCTTGTGCTGGCAGCGGCCATGGTCTTCAGCCTGGCTGCCTGCGGCGGCAAGAGTGAGTCCACCGCTGCCAGCAGCTCGTCTTCTGCTGGCGTGTCGGGCGAATTCACCGGCACTGCCAATGGTATGGGTGAAGTGACTGTGACTGTCACCCTGACCGATGGCGTCATCACCGACTGTGTGGTGGAAGGCCCCGATGAGACCGAGGGCATCGGCTCTGTGGTCGTGGCCAACGCTCCCGAAGAGATCGTCTCTGCCAACAAGGGCTCCATCGACGTTGTCTCGGGTGCTACCATCACCTCCAACGCTGTCAACGAGGCTCTGGCTGCTGCTCTGACCGCCGCCGGCCTGGATGCTGCTGACTTTGTCGGCAACGCTTCCGAGGAGACCGCTGAGGATACCACCGTTGAGGCTGACATCGTTGTGGTCGGCGCAGGCGGCGCCGGCATGACCGCTGCCATCTCCGCTGCGAAGGAAGGCAAGAGCGTCGTGATCGTTGAGAGCCAGTCCATGGTGGGCGGCAACTCTGTCCGCGCTACCGGCGGTCTGAACGCAACCCACACCCCCGCTCAGGACGAAAACGAGTTCAACGAGGCAGCCGGTGTCGAGAAGACCCTGGCTACCGCTGCTGAGAGCTACGCCGACAACGAGACCATCACCGCTCTGGCCGCCACCGTGGCCGAGCAGTGGGCCGAGTACCAGGCCAACCCCGTTGGCTACTTCGACTCCGTCGAGCTGATGGAGCTGGATACCATGATCGGCGGCAAGGGCGTCAACAACCCCGAGCTGGTCGAGGTTCTCTGCTCCAACTCCGCTGACGCCATCGAGTGGCTGGCTTCCATCGGCATCGATATGCCCAGCGTTTCCAGCTTCGGCGGCGCTTCCGTCAAGCGGATCCATCGCCCCCTGAACGACGAGGGCAAGGTTGTCTCCGTCGGCAGCTACATGATCCCCCTGCTGGAGAAGAACTGCGAGGAGGCTGGCGTTGAGATCCTGTTCAACACCACCGCCAACGAGATTCTGACCGACGACAACGGCGCTGCTGTGGGCATCGTTGCCACCGGCAAGAGCGGCGAGACCGTTACCGTCAACGCCAAGGCTGTTGTTCTGGCTACCGGCGGCTTCGGCGCCAACCTGGAGAAGGTCGTCGAGTACAAGCCCGATCTGGCCGGCTTCATGACCACCAACGCTGCTGGCGCTCAGGGCCAGGGCATCGACATGGCAGTTGCCATCGGCGCTGGCACTGTGGATATGGATCAGATCCAGATTCACCCCACCGTTGAGGCCAACACCGCTGCCCTGATCACCGAGGGCCTGCGCGGCGACGGCGCTATCCTGGTCAACGCCGAGGGCAACCGCTTCACCGACGAAGTCGGCACCCGTGACGTTGTCTCTGCTGCTGAGATCGCTCAGACCGGCAGCTACAGCTGGCTGATCATCGACCAGGCTATGGTGGATGCTTCCAGCGTCATCCAGGGCTACATCAAGAACGGCTACACCGTGACCGGCGAGACCTACGAGGCTCTGGCCGAGGCTATGGGCGTGGACGCTACCGCTTTCGCCGCTACCATGGAGAAGTGGAACGCCTGCGTTGAGGCTGGCAAGGACGAGGAGTTCGGCCGTACCAGCTTCGCCAACCCCCTGAACACCGCTCCTTACTACGCCATCAAGGTCACCGCTGGTGTCCACCACACCATGGGCGGTCTGACCATCAACGCCAACACTGAGGTCCTGGCAGAGGACGGCTCCGTGATTCCGGGCCTGTACGCTGCTGGTGAGGTCACCGGCGGCGTCCACGGTGCAAACCGTCTGGGCGGCAACGCTGTGGCTGACTTCACCGTCTTCGGCCGCATCGCCGGCCAGCAGGCCAGCGCTTACGTTGGATGAGTAAGGCTTCAAAACCCGTATCAGAGGGTGCGGCCCGGCGGCCTCGCCGCCTTTGGATCAACGTCCTGTTTGTGGCGGTGATCCTGCTGGCGGCACTGGGGCTCTACCTGGCCCGCAGCCGCAAGCCCGGTTTGTACGCCCATGTGGATTTCGGCATGGGGGTCACCGAGGATCTTCCTCTGTCGGAAGATGGGGACTACCTCTACGAGGTGGGCGCGTATGTGGTTCACCTTCAGGTGAAGGACGGTGCCATCGCCTTTATGGACAGTCAATGTCCGGACGGCGTGTGTGAAGACTTTGGCTGGCTGAATGAGGAAGGCCAGTGGGCCTGCTGCATGCCCGCAGGGGTTTTCGTAACCATCGAAACAGAATCAGCGTAACCGCATGGGGCGGCGCTACGGATGGATGTCATCCGGGGCGCCGCCCTTTTTATTGGGAAAATTTCCGAAAATTTATTTCCAAAGAGGGCTCAAATTGGGAAGTTTTGTGTGAAGCAAACTTTGGTTGCTTGTAAAGTGGTAGACATGTGCTATACTGGAAGTGTTTACCGGCCCCGGATGCAAAGCAGAACCATGGCGGGGCCAAACAGCAAGATCAGGAGGAAAATTTTGCTATGATCTGGAAAAACAAAAAGGATGTTTCTGCCGGGCAAAACTCCCAGAAGAATGCGGACGCCCGAATCAACCCTGCGCTGAAAAAACAGCTGAAATGGGGTGTGCCCGCGCTCTGTGTGGTGGTCCTGGCGGGGCTGCTCTGGATCAAGGGCTCGCAGCCCAAGACGGTGGCTGCTTCGACTTCTTACGTGCAGGAAACGGTGGAGCGGCGGTCCATTTCGGAGTCGTTCAGCGGATACGGCACTCTGCAGCCGGCGAATACATATACCGTCAAATCCCTGGTGGCAGGCGAGGCTCTCTCGGCTGAATTTGAGGAGGGCGACATTGTAGAAAAGGGCGCTGTTCTCTACCAGGTGGACAACACCACCGCCACCACCAACATCGAGAAGGCACAGATTGCCCTGGAACAGGCACAGCGCAGTTACGACAAGATTGCGGATACCCAGTATGTCCGGGCTGATGTGGGCGGCGTGGTTTACTCCCTGAAAGTGGCGGTGGGCGACGAAGTGACCCAGGGCCAGGAGATTGCGGTCATTCAGGACAGCTCCCAGATGGTCCTGAAGCTGCCTTTCCCCGCAGCGGATGCCGCAAATTTCAGCGTAGGCCAAACGGCCATCGTCACCCTGGACGGCACCTTTGAAACTCTGGAGGGCCGGGTGACGGCCATCTCCGGCAGCGACGTGCTGGGCACTGGCAACGTGCTGGTCCGCACGGTGACCATTGCAGCCGCCAATGCCGGTACTTTGAACAATACTCAGGTTGCCACCGCCAGCATCAACGGCGTCAACTCCACCGAGAGCGGCACGTTTGCCTACCAGGCCGAGAAAACGCTGACTGCCCTGGCCGCCGGCACCGTGGCCGAGATCTATGTTCAGGAGGGCAGCCCCATCGCGGAAGACCAGGCTCTGCTCTCTCTCATGGGCGAGGATCTGGACGAGTCGATCCAGAATGCGGCGGAAACTCTGCGCAGCGCAGAGCTCTCTATGGAAAACGCCCAGGAGCAGCTGAACAACTACACCATTACCTCTCCCATCAGCGGTACCATCATTGAAAAGAAGTATAAGCAGGGCGATATCATCGAGACAGCCCAGGCGCTGTGCACCATTTATGATATGAGCTACCTGCAGATGATTATTAATGTAGACGAGCTGGATATCAGCGCCATTGAGGTGGGCCAGAGCGTTACCATTACAGCAGATGCGGTCAGCAACGTGTCTTATACCGGCACGGTCACCCGTGTTTCCATGGCGGGTGCTACCAACAACGGAACCACATCTTACCCTGTTACCATCCAGATTGACGACACCGATGGCCTGCGCCCCGGCATGAACGTCAACGCCGAGATTATTGTGGCTGAGACCGAGAATGCGATCTCTGTTCCCAATGGAGCCGTCGAGCGGGGCGGTTATGTTCTGGTAACCAAGAATTCTCCCAGCGCAGTTAACGCTGTGGAAGATCGCAAAGCTCCGGATGGCTATGTCTATGTGGCGGTAACCACAGGGGTCAGCGATGACAACTATGTGGAAATTCTCAGCGGCCTGCAGGAAGGCGATGTGGTCGGCGTTGAGACCACCCAGAGCTCCTACGGCCCGGCCCTGGGTCAGATCCGTGTGTTTGCGGGGGGCCGTGCAAGATGAGTGCATTGATTGAATTTGACCAGGTCTGCAAATTTTATCAGATGGGCGACACGGTGGTGCGTGCTGCCGATCATATCTCCATGAAGATCGAAAGAGGGGAGTTTGTGGCCATCGTGGGCCAGTCTGGCTCGGGCAAATCCACTTGCATGAACATCATCGGCTGCCTGGATGTTCCCACCAGCGGTACCTACCGGCTCAACGGTCAGGACGTGGGCAAGATGGGCCGCAACCAGCTGGCCTCCATCCGGAATGAGATGCTGGGGTTTATTTTCCAGCAGTATAATTTGATGCCCCGGCTTAATCTGATGGAAAACGTAGAGGTCCCGCTGATTTACGCCCGGGTGCCCCGAAGCCAGCGCCATGCCCGCGCCAAAGCGGTGCTGGAGCAGGTGGGGCTGGGCGACAAGCTCCGGAATAAACCCAACCAGCTTTCGGGCGGCCAGCAGCAGCGTGTCTCCATTGCCCGGGCACTGGTCCGGAATCCGCCGGTGATTTTGGCCGACGAGCCCACCGGCGCGCTGGACTCTCATACCGGCCGCGAGGTCCTGGGAATGCTCCAGGACCTGCATCGTCAGGGCCACACCGTCATCCTCATCACCCACGACAACTCCATCGCACTCCAGGCCCAGCGGATCATCCGCCTGGAGGACGGCCGGATCGTTTACGATGGCGACGCCCACGCCCCGGAGGCGACTATGATCCGTCCGGTGATACAGGGAGGTGATGAGGCATGCTCGTAACTGAAACCTTCTGGCTTGCCATCAGAAATATCTGGAGCAACAAGCTGCGCACCATCTTGACCATGTTGGGCATCATCATCGGTGTTACAGCCGTTATCGTGATCGTCGGTCTGGGCACCGGCATGACCAACTCGGTTCGGGAAAGCTTCGCCTCCATGGGCATCAATACCATGACCGTCTCGGTCTGGGGCAGGGGAACCTCCCGCAATGCCACGGTGGATGATCTGTATCGGATTGTTGAGGATAATCCCGCTTATTTGGAATCGGTTTCGCCGGAGATCTACCTCGAAGGTACGGTGAAGGTTGACACCGAGAGTTACCACTACACCACCGTGAAAGGGGTCAGCGAGGATTATATTGAAATGCGGAACTACCGCGTGGCGGAGGGCCGCGATCTTCAATATATGGACTCCCAGGAGAATAAAAACGTCTGTGTCATCGGTGCATATCTCGCCCGAAAAGCCTATGGCGGCGACGCGGTGGGCCAAACCATCAAGGTTGGGGCCAATAAATTCCGCATCGTTGGCGTATTGGAAGCCAAGGTGGAACAGCAGGATATGCAGGAGGGCAGCGAGGACGACTGTGTGTATGTGCCGTATTCCACGGCTATGCGGCTCTCGGCCATGAGCGTGCCCAACACCTACCTGGTAACCATGACCGACGAAAACTACGCCACCCAGGCCAAAGAGGCGGTGGAACAGGGACTGTTTAAAATCTATAACGATGAAAACGCCTACTATGTTTACAGCATGGGCGAAATGCTGGAGGTCATGAATGAGACCATCGGCATGGTCATCGCAGTTTTGACCCTGATTGCCAGCATCTCCCTGCTGGTGGGCGGCATCGGCATTATGAACATCATGCTGGTGTCGGTCACCGAGCGCACCCGGGAGATCGGCATCCGCAAAGCGCTGGGCGCCCGGGAGGGCGCAATCCTGCTCCAGTTCGTCATGGAGGCCGCCACCACGTCTGCTTTGGGTGGTGTGATGGGCATTATACTGGGCTATGGTCTGTCGGCTGCGGCCAACCAGGTCCTGCCCATGATTATGGAAACGAATGCGACGGTCACCCCAACTTTCGAGTCGGTGATTGTGGCGTTTGGTATCTCGGTGGGCATCGGCATCTTCTTCGGCTTCTTGCCTGCCCGTCGCGCCGCACGGCTCAACCCCATTGAGGCGCTGCGCTACGATTGATCCGCGTGGCTTCGGCCGGAAACATTCGACCCTTTGGGGCGGGGGATTCCGGCAGTTGATTCCCATACGCACCACGAAACATTTTGAAGGAGAAGAATATGAAAAAACGTCTTCTTGCACTCCTGCTCGCCGTGTGTCTGCTGGTTCCGGCTTTTTCGCTGTCGGCAGCGGCGGCCAGCGCCAATATCAACATGGAGATCCAGACCGCGCGGATGCTGGGGATTCTGTCCACAGAGATGAGCCAGAATCTGGACGCTCCGGTCACGCGGGCAGAGTTTGCTCAGATGATGGTTGCAGCCTCGGTATACAGAGATTCTCTGGGTGAGCAGAGCGCAGTTGGCACCCTGTTCCCCGATGTCACCAGCGAGACCCCTGGCGCCGAGTATATCCGGATCGCTGTTCAGCAGGGCTGGATCAGCGGATACACCGATGGCACCTTCCGCCCCAATGACCCGGTGACGCTGGAGGTTGCCTGTACCTCGGCCCTCAAAATGCTGGGTTATAAGACCTCTGAGCTGAGCGGCCCGTTCCCCACGGCTCAGCTGAGCAAGGCCACGGAACTGGGCCTGCGGGACCAGATCACCAGCGGTCAGGGCGCTCAGCTCACCCGCGCCGAGTGTGCAGTGCTGATGTACAATACCCTGACGGCCACCACCAGCGGCGGCCAGACTTACGGCAGCAGCCTGGGCTTGACCATCACCGAGGGCGAGGTGGACGCTTCGGGTGCGCTGCGCCAGAATTTGGATGGTCCTTATATTGCGGCAGCGGGGGAGGTTTTGCCCTTTGCGCCCGCGACCATCTACCGCAACGGCCAGATTTCCACCTCCTCTGAGCTGAATCAGTACGACGTGTACTATTACAGTGAGAGCCTCAACGCCGTTTGGATCTACACCAACCGGGCAGCGGGCCGGATCACTGCGGTTTCCCCCAGTGCCAGCGCCCCCACGGCGGTCACCATCGCCGGCCTGTCCTATAAGATCGGCAGTTCTTCGGTGGCTTACCGCATTTCGGCTTTGTCCGGCGGCGGCGTGGGCCAGGTGGTCACCCTCCTGCTGGGCATGGACGACGAGGTCGTCGGGATTGTGACCGAGGAGGAAGTTGACCAAACCTACTACGGGGTAGTAGAATCCACCAACCGTACCCTGACTGTACAGGATGGGGCGGACGTTCTTCAAGTAGTGAAAGTTCTCTGCACGGACGGCACCGTCCGTGCTTTTCAAGTAGATAAGAACTTAAATTATCCCGAGGGCTGGCTGCTCTCCATCCACGCCTCCGAAGAAGGGGAGAAGGTGCAGCCTCTCAACGGCAGATCGGTCGGCGGCCTGTTTGACAGCAACGCCATGACCCTGGGGGAATATAAGCTGGCCAACGACGTAAAGATTCTGGATACCGGAACAGAGGGCGGCGGGGTGGTAATCCGCCCGGACCGGCTGAACGGCGTGAATCTGAGCACCGGGGATGTGCGCTACTATGAGTTAAATGAGAAGGGCGAGATTTCTCACCTGATCCTGGACGACGTGACCGGCGACATCTGGACCTATGGGTGTCTGGTGGGCATCAGCAACCGCAGCGATTCCACCGGGCTGGGCAGCATCCAGCCGGATGCCGTGCTGATGAAGATCGTTTCGGGTCTGGCCACCGGCAGCCTGTTGGATGATATCTGGAAAGGCCTCACCGGCAACACCGGCAAACTCATCAGCCTGATTCTGGGCACCATTGCGGACAATACCGATGGCCTGGTTGGTTCCATTATCGGCAGCGTTGCAAGCGGTGCACAGTATACTTACATGGTGGACGGCATGCCCACCACGGCCAGCGCCGATATTAAATATCCGGTTCTGGCGGGCGGGATTGCCGTGCGGACCGAATCCAACGGCAACGTCCGCGCGATGGCACAGCTTCAGCCCATCCTGATCGATGGTCTGGGCGCAGCCTATGCCACCTCGGGCGACAAGCGCTATGAGCTGTCGGATAATATGCAGGTCTATCTGTGGCATATGGGCGTGTACTATAAGACCACCCTGGCTTCCATCAACGCAGAGGATTATTATCTGACCGGCTGGTACGACAATTTTGGCTGCACAGCCGGCGGTCAGGTGCGGATCCTGATGGCGCTGAAGAAAAACTGATGGTTAGGGACCCGGCAGAACGCTACTATGCACCGGGGCGGGTACGGCTGCGGCAGCTGCGCCAGTTGGTATACCCTCGCCGCTGTCCTTTTTGCAGAAGGGTACTGGGATTTGTGCCGGTCTGTCCGGACTGTGCCGAAGCGCTGAAAAAACTGGAGCGAAAACCCAGCCGCAGACTCAATTCCGGGGAGCATTACTTTGGATCGCTGGAAGGAGCAGCCGCGCCCTTTGTTTATGGGGATGAAGTGCGGTCCGCTATCCTCCGCGCGAAATATCTGGGCGAAAGCTGGACGGCAGTCCAGCTGGGATGCTGGGTCGCCCGGCTCCTGTTTGGGGCCGAAATTGACTTGAAGGCCGGAGTTGCCGTGCCACAGCAGCAGAAGGCCCTGGGGCTTGAGTACGATCAGGTGGTCCCGGTGCCTTCCTCCCGGCGTGGGCGAGGGTATAATGTGCCGGCTCTAATGGCTTTGCCGGTGGCACAGGCGCTGGGGCTTCCGCTGGAACCGGAGGCATTGGTCCGGATTCATAAAAACAGCCCGCAGGCAAGTCTCTCGATGGAGGAGCGATTGGTGAATATAGCCGGCGCTTTCCGGGCTCAGGAGCCTCAACAGGTGGAGGGTAAGCGGATTCTATTGGTGGACGATGTAATAACCACTGGCGCCACCGCTTCTGCTTGTGCCCAGGCATTGCTGGACGCCGGGGCCCAGAGCGTGTTCGCAATAGCGCTTGCTGCCGCTGAGGTGAACAAGCAAAATAAATAAATAAATCAGAATCAATAAAAAACGCTTGACAAAACAGATGCCATCCGGTATAATAAAAAAGCTGTGAGCGATAGCCGCTCTGAGCATATCCGGGTGTAGCGCAGTTTTGGTAGCGCGCTTGAATGGGGTTCAAGAGGCCGTGAGTTCGATTCTCGCCACTCGGACCAAACGATAGAAATCCGAACTTTATCTTCCGAATAGGAGATGGGCTTGGATTTCTTTTTTTTTTCGGTGTACGAAACAAAAGCCGTCTTATCGCTGGGGGCGGGCGTGTCATGTTGGAGTTTTCCGCGGGGCAATCAGGGTATAGTGGGGCGGTTCCTCACCGAAAAAGTGCCAGCGCAGCCGGTCATCCAACAGTACCGCTGCCATGGCCACCGGAACCCACAGCAGGGCGAAAGGCAGGCAGACCTGGCCCAGCAGATTGCAGGGAAGGGCGGTATAATCCCAGATATCCCACCCCAGTCAGAGGTTCACAATACATCCGGTGAGAAACTCCAGGGGAGTGATGATACAGGCGGATCCGATCGCCCCTTGCCAGAGCAGAGGCGTCTGACGGGCGGAGGTCTCGTTCAAAAGACCTATTAGTGCAAAGCAGATCCCGCCCAGGATCCCCATGGTCCAGTGGCTGTACCCCCGCCAGATCCACTCCAGAAGGATATAGAGACAGCCGCCGCAAAGTGCAAGAAGAGTACCCTTGAGAATATGTTTCATCTGTACCTGCCTTTTTCGGAGAGTAAATGCGATAAAACAATTGTGTCTTTTTTCGGGAGATGTGGTTTTCATTGGGATAGTGGACTGATATCATCCATACGGCGCCGAAAGAGAATCTATGCGCTCCTGGACACAAAAAGCCCCCGGCCATAGAAATGGCCGGGGGCTTTTGATGCAGGTTCACCGTTTGATGTCGTAGTTCATGTTCATCAGGTTGCGGATGGTGTTCACATCGTCGGTGATGTTGGCGTCGCCGTGGATGGTGTGCTTGATGACGCTGCTGGCTACGGCAAAGTTGATCATATCCATGGCCTTGTAGTCGTGGAGCATGGCGTAGATCAAACCGCTGGCGAAAGCGTCGCCGCCGCCCACCCGGTCCAGGATGGTGAAGGTGAACAGCTTGCTCTCGAAGGTGTGGCCCTGGTACCACATGAAGGCTTTCAGGCTGTTCTCGCTGCCGCTGTGGGCGTACCGCACATGGCGGGCGATGCACTTGAGGTTGGGGTACCGCTCGATGAAATGCTGGAAGATTTCGTCTTGCTGCTCATAGCTGGGCTGGAGGGGGACGCCGTCCTTCCAGTCACCCTTGGAGTGATCGGATTCGTCTTTCCACAGGTGATAGGGCTCGATGCCCAGCAGCACATCCACATAGGGCAGGCACTGGGTGCAGAAATCCCGGGCTTCCTCCCAGGTCCATAGGCTGCTGCGGAAGTTGCCGTCAAAGCTGACGGTCAGGCCCTTTTTCTTGGCCACCTGGAGCAGGTCCATAATCAGGGTACGGCAGTTGGGGGCCAGGGCCGGGGTAATGCCGCTCAGGTGAAGCCAGTCGTACCCATCCAGCAGGGCGTCCAGGTCCACCCGGGAGAAATCATACTCGGTGATGGCGCTGTGCTTGCGGTCGTATGTAACCTTGGAGGCCCGGATGCCGTAGCCGGTTTCCAGGTAGTAGGTGCCCAGCCGGTGGCTGGGGGTCTCAGCTTGAGTGGAGAGAATCATGGGGGTGCAGTGGACGTCGTTGGAGCGGAGCATCCGGACAGCGCTCTTGCCCAGGCTGTTGTTGGGCACCACGCTGAAGAAGGTGCTGTCCACCCCCAGATTGGCCAGGGCCAGGGCGATGTTGGCCTCGCTGCCGCCGTAGCTGGCCTCAAAGCTGGAAGCCATCCGGATCTTTTCGTAGTTCGGCGGGGTCAGCCGGAGCATAATCTCGCCGCAGGTGATAAACTTGTGGTCCTTGGTGCCGTTGCCCAAGAGAGGGTTATAATGTTCCATCGTGGTCCTCCTTTTCGGGTGTCACCGGATGCAATTCAACCGTGTGATAAAGCTCTTGTATCCATTATAACGGAATTCCGGATGATTGCAAGCAGAATTGACAATTATCGTTTGGATGACCTGTATTTTTCGTGAAATATGACGGGTTTCTCGAGAGCGTTAAATTCCGGTCAGGTCAAAGGCGGGAGTGTATTCTTCCTTGGCACTGCTCTTCTGCTGCATATAACCAGCCGTCAGGCCCTTGTCCATGGCGTAGTTGACCACCCGGCGGTACTCGTAGGTGGTGATCCGCCGGCCGATGCCGTGTTCCGCTGCTTTGTAGAAGGGGGTGTACTGGCTCATCAGGCTGGGCAAAAAGCACCCCGGGTCGGCGTCATTCCAGGCGGCCATTTGATCCAGCACCGCGAAGCTGTCGTCGACATGGCCGGGCAGGGCCAGATGCCGCAGGATGACGCCCTTTTGCAGGATCCCCTCCTCATCAAAGACCGGGCGGCCCGCCTGGGCCAGCATGGCCTCGATGGCGGCCTTGGCCACAGAAAAATAATCTGGGGCCGCCGAGAGTTCCGCCGAAAGGGCGGGGGAGAAGTATTTCAAATCGGCCAGCCAGATGTCGATGTACCCCTGCCAGGCGGCCACGCTCTCCACCGTCTCATAGCCGCCGGTGTTGCAGACAATGGGGAGTTTCAGACCCTGAGCCCGTGCAAGATCGAGAGCCGCCGTGATCCAGGGCCGCCACTGCCCCGGGGTCACGAGGTTGATGTTGTGGGCGCCCTGACGCTGCAAATCCAGGAAAATTTCCGCCAGGCGGGGGACGGTGATCTCCCGCCCCAGCCCTTCAGCGCTGATGGGGTAGTTCTGGCAGTAGCAGCACCGCAGGGTACAGCCCGAGAAAAAGACGGTGCCGCTGCCCCGAGTGCCGCTGATGCAGGGCTCCTCCCAGAAATGGAGGGCGGCCCGGGCGGCTTTCAGGGTGCCGCCCGCCCCACAATAACCGGCCTGCCCGGCGGCGCGGTTGGCGCCGCAGCGGCGAGGGCAGAGTTCACAATGGGCAGGGGGAGTAAAAGAAAGGGTTTCTGACATATTGCATAAAGTCCTTTGTAAAAAATTGATGGGAAAGTGGATAAGAAAATTATACCATTTTTTGCCCGGGACGTGTTATACTATTTTCAAAATAACTTGGATGCAAAATGCCCCGGTCTGTATCCCAGAGGAGGAGAGCCTATGCGCACCGAAACCGACGAGATTCGGGACAATCTCAAATTTCTCAGCCTGCTTGCCCGGGATTATCCTTCCCAGGCGGCAGCGGCCAGCGAGATCATCAGCACCCAGGCACTGATGAAGCTGCCCAAGGGCACCGAACATTTTATGAGCGACCTCCACGGGGAACACGAGGCTTTTGTCCACATCCTCAACTCCGCCTCGGGGGTCATCCGGGAAAAGGTGGATATCGTGCTGGGCGACACCCTGCCCGAGGAGGCTCGGGCCGAGCTGGCTACCCTGATCTACTATCCCGCCGAAAAGCTCCCCCAGCTCAAAGCCCGCTGGGCGGACGAGGACGGGCTGGACCAGTGGTACACCGAGACCCTTTTTCAGCTGATTGAGATCTGCCGGCTGGTTTCCTCCAAGCACACCCGCTCCCACGTCCGGCGGTGCCTGCCCGCCAGCTGTGGTTACATTATGGACGAGCTGCTCCACGCCCATTTCGAGGACCACGATAAGGAACTCTACTACGGTCAGATCGTGGGCAGCATCATTGAGAATGGCCGGGGGGATGCCTTCATCATCCGGCTGTGTGAGCTGATCAAACGGCTGGCGGTGGATAAACTCCATATCGTGGGCGATCTGTTTGACCGCGGGCCCCACCCCGATATCATCCTGGACCGGCTGATGCGTCACCACAGTGTGGATATTCAGTGGGGCAACCATGACGTGGTCTGGATGGGGGCGGCGGCCGGCAGCGCCATCTGTGCCTGTACGGTACTTAAGACCACCCTGGCCTACCATAACCACGGGATGCTGGAGGACTGCTATGGCATCAACCTGCGGCATTTGCAGCGGATGGCGGAGTACTACTACGGCCAGGACGATCTTTCCATCTGGATGCCCCACACCGATGCCGCCCGGGGCCCCTATACCGAGGGGATGCTCCACCGCTGTGCCGTGATGCACAAGGCCATCTCAATTTTGATGTTCAAGGTGGAGTGCCGGGTCATCGACCGGAACCCCGACTTCAAGATGGCCGGGCGGGACTATCTGCGCCGGATCAACTGGGAAAAGGGGACGGTCAACATCGCAGGGAAAGACTACCCCCTGCGGGACACTTCTTTCCCCACCGTAGACCCAGCCGACCCCACCGCCCTGAACGAGGACGAAGAGATGGTGCTGGAACGGCTGGTGCGCTCTTTCCGGGAGAGCGAAAAGCTCCAGCAGCACGTGGGATTCCTTTACGCCAAGGGCAGTGTCTACCACATCGAAAACGGCAACCTGCTCTACCATGGAGTGGTGCCCATGACCGAAAAGGGCACCTTCGCGGTGGAGCGGTTCGAGGGGCGGAACTACTCGGGCCGGGCCCTGATGGATTATTGCGATGCCCGGGCCCGGCGGGGTTATTACGCCCCCGAGGGCAGCGCCGAGCGCCGGAGCGGCCAGGATTTTCTGTGGTATCTCTGGTGCGGCAAGATGTCCCCCCTCTTTGGCCGCAGCGCCATGACCACCTTCGAGCGGCTCTATGTGGCCGACAAATCCACCCACACCGAAACCAAGGACCCCTACTATAAGTGGTACAACGACGAGGCAGTCTGCCGCCGGATTCTGGCCGAGTTCGGTCTGCCGGGCAGCTGCCATATTGTGAACGGCCATGTCCCGGTCCAGGAGAAAAACGGCGAGAGCCCCATCAAGGGCGGGGGGCGGCTGTTGGTGATCGACGGCGGTTTCTGTCGGGCCTACCATGAAAAAACCGGCATCGCCGGGTATACCCTGGTGTATTCCAGCCGGAGCATGTCTCTGCGGACCCATCAGCCCTTTGTCAGCGCCGAAAAAGCCATCTCGGAAAACCTGGATATTATTTCCCGGAAAAACATCGTGGAGACGGAAAACCGGCGGATTCTCGTGGAAGATATCGACGAGGGCGAGGCTCTGCGGGAGCGGGTTCACGACCTCAAACAGCTGGTGACCGCCTATCAGCTGGGCTGGATCAAGGAGTCCCGCAGCGAGGACCGCATCTGGTAAAGGTGTAGATCCTGCGTCGAGTCTGTTAAAAAAATAAGAAAAATGCCGCATGTCGCGAAAAAATCTGGGCAAAACAGAAAATAAGGAGGACGGTGAAACCCAGCCTTTGCTTTTTCAGGGAAGTTGTGTATAATAAGGTGAGCCGTTGAGAGAGGGCGGAGCTTGTGCTGCCCGCTTTTGCGGCGTGGGACGTTATCTGGAATTTGCGGACCCATGAAGGAGAGCATTGTTTTGGAAAAATTTGTGATTACGGGCGGTAAGCCCTTGTACGGCGAAGTTTCGATTTCGGGTGCAAAAAATGCGGCGGTGGCCATCCTGCCGGCCACCATCCTGGCAGCGGATGTCTGCGTGATCGAAACCCTGCCGAATATCAGCGATGTATCCGTCAGCCTCAATATTCTCAGCGCGCTGGGCGCCAAGGTGCGGATGCTGAGCAAAAACACCTATGAGATTGATACCACCCATCTGGTGGGCACCAATGTGCCGGACGACCTGTCCCGGCAGATGCGGGCCAGCTATTACTTCCTGGGGGCACTGCTGTCCCGGTTCGGCCGGGCGCAGGTGGCCATGCCCGGCGGCTGCAACCTGGGCCCCCGTCCCATTGACCAGCACCTGAAGGCATTCAGTGCTCTGGGCGCTCAGGACAGTGTGGACTACGGTATGATTACCGTCCGGGCCACCGAGCTCAACGGCGCGCGGATCTTCTTTGATAAGGTCAGCGTGGGTTCCACCATGAACGCCATGCTGTCCGCCGTCATGGCCAAGGGCCAGACGGTTCTGGAGAACTGCGCCAAGGAGCCCCACGTGGTGGATCTGGCCAACTTCCTGAACATGTGCGGCGCGGACGTCCGCGGTGCCGGCACCGACGTCATCAAGGTGCAGGGCGTGGAGTCCATGCACGGCTGCAATTACAGCATCATCCCCGACCAGATCGAGGCCGGCAGTTATATGGTGGCCGCAGCGGCCACCGGCGGCGATGTTCTGGTCAAGAACGTCACCCCCAAGCACCTGGAGCCCATCACGGCCAAACTGCGCCGCGCCGGGGCCGAGGTGGAGGAGTTTGACGACGCCGTCCGGGTTCGTCGTACCGGGCCCATCCAGCCCCTCAAGATCAACACCATGCCCCATCCGGGTTTCCCCACCGATATGCAGCCCCTGATGGGCGTGCTGCTCAGCGTGGCCCAGGGCACCAGCACCATCACCGAGGGCATCTGGGACAACCGTTTCCGCTATGTGGACGAGCTGCGCAAGATGGGTGCCAACGTCCAGGTGGACGGCCAGGTGGCCGTTTTTGAAGGGGTGGAGAAGCTCCAGCCCGCCCCCCTCCACGCCAGCGACCTGCGGGCCGGCGCCGCTATGGTAGTGGCCGCCCTGATGGCCGAGGGCACCAGCGAGATTGAGGAGATCAGCCACATCGAGCGCGGCTACGAGGATATCGTGGAGAAGCTGCGCGGCCTGGGAGCCGATATCCGCAAAGTGGAGCGTGTGCCTGTGACGATGGAACAGGCGCTGTAATCCATCTTTTAAATGAACCCAAAGGAGCCGCATCGAACCGGGTGCGGCTCTTTTCCTGTCGAGAAAGGAGAGGCCCGGGGCCCATGGCAGAATTTATCTCACTCTATTCCGGATCGTCCGGCAACTGCAGCGTGGTGCGCTGCGGCCAGCGGTATCTCTTGGTGGATATGGGCAAGGGGGTTCGCACCACCTCTGCTGCCCTCAAGGCTCTGGATCTGTCCGTCAGCGACTGCGACGGCGTCCTGATCACCCACGAGCACAGCGACCACGTCAAGGGTCTGACCACCTTTTTGAAGAAATATCCGTTGCCGGTCTATGGATCGGCGGATACCGTGGATATGCTGGAATCGAACGGCGTTGTCCCGGCTTCCTGCCCGCTCTATTCCCTGGGCGGCCGGGAAGAGGACATCGGCGCTTTCGGAGTCCAGGCGTTCCCCACCAGCCACGACGTGCCCTGTGTGGGCTACCGCATCCATACCCCGGACGGCAAGACCATGAGCATCGCCACCGACCTGGGCACCCTGACCCCCGCTGTACATGAAGCCCTGTCCGGCTGCGACCTGGTGGCGCTGGAGAGCAACTACGACCTGCACATGCTCCGCACCGGGCCCTATCCCTACTATCTGCGGGCCCGGATCGAGAGTGCCCGGGGGCATCTCTCCAACGACGAGTGTTCGGCAAAACTTCTGGAACTGGTTCAGGAGGGGTGCAAACGGTTTGCCCTTTGCCACCTCTCCCAGGACAACAACACCCCCGCGCTGGCCCTTCAGACGGTGTTCACCACCCTGGGGGCGGCAGATGTGGTGCCGGACAAGGACTGCATCGTCCAGGCCCAGCGCCGCAATGAGATCAGCCCGCCCCTGGAATTTTGAGCCGGGCGCGCCGCTTTTTGCGCCAAAGTGTTGACAAGGCGCTTGAAAATGTTATAATCTATACTGTGTGCTGGGCTATACGGCCCGGCGCAATCAGTCGAATCATGACAGCAGCTAAGAAAGGGTCAGGGTCTGCAACCAGCCGCCCAGAGAGGGAGCCCCCGCAAGGGGCTGAAAGGCTCCCCGGTATGCGTAGGTCCCAAGCCACCCTCGAGCTTCCGGCGAGATAAGCCGGACGCAGCGCGGCGTTATCGCGGCAAAGCGGCAGAGAAGGTGTGCTTTCTCTGCAAGTTGGGTGGTACCACGGAGCTTATCACAGCCTTCGTCCCTCGATTGGGGCGGGGGCTGTTTTGCGTTTGAGCGGGGCTGTCAGAAAAATACCGCCGTGCTGTGAACGGCACGGCAGGGGAATTGAGGAGAGAATAACATTTATGCAATGGACCGGTTTGAATGAACTGCGCGAAAAGTACCTTACCTTCTTTGAGGGCAAGGGCCATCTGCGCCTGGACAGCTTCCCGCTCGTCCCGAAGAACGACCCCAGCCTGCTGCTGATCAACAGCGGCATGGCCCCCATGAAGAAATGGTTCCTGGGCCAGGAGGAGCCGCCCCGTCATCGGGTGACCACCTGCCAGAAGTGCATCCGCACCCCCGACATCGAGCGGGTGGGCATCACCGCCCGCCACGGCACCTTCTTCGAGATGCTGGGCAACTTCTCCTTCCAGGATTACTTTAAAGAGGAGGCCATTCCCTGGGCTTGGGAGTTTTTGACCAGCGAGGACTGGATGGCCATTCCCAAGGACCGGCTGTTTGTCTCGGTCTACCAGGAGGACGACGAGGCCTACGACATCTGGACCAAGAAGGTGGGTGTGCCCGAGAGCCACATGGTCCGTCTGGGCAAAGAGGACAACTTCTGGGAGCACGGCTCCGGTCCGTGCGGCCCCTGCTCTGAGATCTACTTTGACCGCGGCCCCGAGTACGGCTGCGGCAAGCCGACCTGCGGCGTGGGCTGCGACTGCGACCGCTATATGGAGATCTGGAACAACGTCTTCAGCCAGTTCGATTCGGACGGCAAGGGCCACTATGAGCGGCTGCCCCGCCCCAACATCGACACCGGCATGGGCCTGGAGCGTCTGGCCTGCGTGATGCAGGGCGTGGGCAACCTGTTCGAAGTGGACACCGTCCAGAGCGTTCTGCACCATGTGGAGGCCATCTCCGGTAAGACCTACAAGCAGGATGAGAAGGTGGACATCTCCATCCGCGTCATCACCGACCACATCCGCAGCTGCACCTTCATGGTGTCGGACGGCATTCTGCCCTCCAACGAGGGCCGCGGCTACGTGCTGCGCCGTCTGCTCCGCCGCGCTGCCCGCCACGGCCGGATGCTGGGCATCCAGCGCCCCTTCCTGGTGGATCTGGTGGAGACCGTCATCCAGTCCAGCGAGTCGGCTTATCCCGAGCTGCGGGAGCATGACGCTTATATCAAGAAGGTCATCGGCACCGAGGAGGCCAACTTCGCCCGCACCATCGACGCCGGCATGAACATCCTCACCAACCTGATCGACAGCCTGGAGAAGGCTCACCAGAACCTGCTCAGCGGCCTGGATGCCTTCAAGCTGAACGATACCTTCGGCTTCCCCCTGGACCTGACCCGCGAGATCGCGGCCGAGCAGGGGCTGCAGGTGGACGAGGAGGGCTTCCACGCCGAGATGGCCAAGCAGAAGGAGCGGGCCCGCGCCGAGCGCCTCAAAAAGAATATTTCCGGCTGGAGCGCCGACCTGTTCGGCGAGCTGACCGCTGCTCCCACCGTCTTTACCGGCTATGAGTCCCTGACCGAGGAGGGCACCGTGGTGGCCCTGTCCGACGAGGAGACCCTGACCGACGCCATCTCCACCGACGATCAGGCCAAAGAGGGCGTGCTGGTGGTGCTGGACAAGACCCCCTTCTACGCCGAGATGGGCGGCCAGGCGGCCGACCACGGCGTTCTGACCGGCGCTTCCTGCAGCCTGCGGGTTCTGGATGTCAAGAAGACCCCCAAGGGCTACTTCGTCCACACCTGTGTGCTGGAGAGTGGCTATGTCCGGGTGGGCGATGTTCTGACCGCCCAGGTGGATTCTGAGTACCGGATGGCCATTGCCCGCAACCACACTGCTACCCACCTGATGCAGGCGGCTCTGCGGGAGGTTCTGGGCGACCACGTCCACCAGGCGGGTTCTTATCAGGACGCCCAGGTTACCCACTTCGATTTTACCCACTTCAGCGCCGTGACTCCCGAGGAGCTGGCTCAGGTGGAGAAGATCGTCAACGACAAGATCTTTGAGGCCATGGATGTCCAGGTCCGCACCATGCCCATCGCCGAGGCCAAGAAGCTGGGCGCCATGGCCCTGTTTGGTGAGAAGTACGGCGAGATCGTCCGGGTTGTGGATGTGGAAGGCTGGTCCACCGAGTTCTGCGGCGGCACCCATGTCAAGAACACCGCCCAGATCGGCGGCTTCAAGATCATCAGCGAGTCCTCTGTGGCTGCGGGCATCCGCCGCATCGAGGCCGTCACCGGCAAGAACCTGCTGGCCCGCGCCAATGGCATCGAGATGACCCTCCGCCAGACCGCCGGCACCCTCAAGGCCAACAATGTGGCCGATGTGGTGGCCCGCGCCGAGGCCGTCATGGCCGAGAACAAGGCCATGGGCCGCGAGCTGGAGAACCTGAAAGCCCAGATCGCCAGCGCCAAGGTGCAGCAGCTGTTCGACTCCGCCGAGGAGATCAACGGCGTCAAGATTGTTTCTGCCTTCTTCTCCGGCACCAGCGGCGACACCCTGCGGGGTATGTGCGACGCCATCCGTGAGCGGGCGGTCAACCCTGTGACGGCTGTTCTGGTGGGCAGCGCCGACGGTAAGATCACCATGGCCGTCACCGTTAACAAGCTGGCCCAGGAGAAGGGCCTCAAGGCGGGCGCCCTGGTCAAGGAGCTGTCTGCCATCGCCGGCGGCAAGGGCGGCGGCAAGCCGGACTTCGCTATGGCCGGTCTCAAGGATCCCAACAAGATCGACGAGGCTCTGAACGCTGTGGGCGGCGTGGTAGCCCAGCAGATGGCCTGAGTTCGGCCGGTTTTCCCGTAAATGCAGTGCGGCGCCCCGGCGGGGGACGCTGGGGCCGCCGGGCTGTTTTGGATTTGGTTTAATTTCGGACGAAAGGAGCGAATCCCATGAACGATTGTCTGTTCTGCAAGATTGCAGCAGGGGAGATCCCCTCCAACAAGCTGTATGAAGACGATCAGCTGCTGGCGTTCTACGACATCGATCCCCAGGCGCCGGTCCACTTCCTGGTCATCCCCAAGAAGCACATTGAGTCGGCGGCTGCCCTGACCGAGGCCGACGGCGCGCTGCTGGGCCACATCTTCGCAGTGATCGCCCGCCTGTGCGGCGAGCTGGGCTGTGAGGGCGGCTACCGGGTGGTGTCCAACGTGGGCGAGGACGGCGGCCAGAGTGTGAAACACCTGCACTTCCATGTGCTGGCCAAGCGCAGCCTGGCCTGGCCTCCGGGCTGATCGCCCTGCCCCGACAGAAATCACAAACCGAGTGACAGAAGGAGAGGCTATCAATGGCTGAAACCTATACCCTGAACGTTGCGGGCCTGACCCGTGAGCTGACCATCTGCAAGGTGAACGACCACCTGGATATTGCGGCCTTTATCATGCTGGGCGATGCCGAGCTGACGGTGGCCGCCGCCGAAGCACTGCTGAAAAAGTGCCCCGAGTTCGACGTGCTGCTGACCGCTGAGGCCAAGGGCATCCCCCTGGCCCATGAGATGAGCCGCCAGAGCGGCAAGCCCTATGTCTGCGCCCGCAAGAACGTCAAGCTGTATATGCACGACCCGGTGATTGTGGAGGATCAGTCCATCACCACCGAGGGCAAGCAGCGGCTTGTCATCGACCGCAAGGAGCTGGACTCCATGAAGGGCAAACGGGTTCTGGTGGTGGACGACGTGATCTCCACCGGCGGTTCCCTCAAGGCGCTGGACAATCTGGCCGAGCATACCCAGTGTGAGATCGTGGGCCAGGCGGCAGTCCTGGCTGAGGGCGATGCCGCCAAGCGCGACGACATCATCTTCCTCGAGCCGCTGCCCCTGTTCTTCCACTGATGCGATGAGAAGGCCGCTTTGTGTGCTCTGCGCTGGGCTGCTGGGCGCACAGATTGCTGCCATATTTTTGCCGCAGACGGTGTTTTGGC
>OERZ01000042.1_pt1 | contig 23632 bp, 18 predicted proteins | sample 1540151 | NCBI WGS metagenome assembly OERZ01 (sample SAMEA3891880, study PRJEB23780) | metagenome | biome: terrestrial biome; feature: animal house; material: Caecal content | place: Italy | collected 2015-05-05 | reverse complement strand
GTACCACGGGGCAGCTGAGCAGAAAACCCGCCGCCCCCAGGGCGGCCAAAGAACCGACATTCCGCAGCAGAAACCCAGGGTTTTGATATACGGCGGAAGTCTGACGCAGCACCCGCATCAAAAAGATCTGAAGAAAACCCGCCCAGATTGCCAGGGGCAGCGAGACGGTGAGCATCACCTCGCCGTCCCACAAAAGACTGAGGGAAAGGGCAAAGACAGGATATCCTTTACAGAAGAGAACAAACACGCCTGCCTGACGACTTGCTGAGAGATGATATTCCCCCCTCGCGGCAAGATAGAAGGCATAGAAGGCCGCCGGCAGATAGGCTGCCCGGTCCACCCAGCCCGGCAGAAACAGCAGCCCCAGCAGACAAGCCGCCCCAAAGCACCCCCGCAGGATAGGGCGCCGGGAAAAGCAGAAGGATACCCCATAACAGACCGCCGGCAAGAGCAGAATCCATTGCGGCAGCTGCCCCCCGAGACAGACGGCAAAGAAGGATGCAAATGCACCATAGAGCAGCAGATCTCCCGTCATCCACAGTCCGTGGAGAAAAGCGGTCATTCTGTCCCCTCCCTTCCGGTTTTCTCTTCCGGCCGGAGAACCAGAAGGCTGCGGCCTGCCGCCAAGGGCAGGCAGGGACGCACCCGTTCTTCCGGCTCAGTGGTAATCATGATGCAGCTGTCCTGGGTGCCGGGGGCAAAGTATTCGGCGCAGAAACGCTCGCAGCTTTGTGCAGGCTGGCCCGCAGCACGGCCCAGGATTTCCAGCACACGGCGGAAATGTTCCGGCCCATATCCCTGCCCGGTTTCCAGGGGCTTATTCCATTGGCTGCCCACCACAAGGGCCCCATGAATCAGGACATCGAAGGTAGAATTAACCGCCAGTCGGTAGATGATCGCCTTTTCTTCCAGAACTCGGCAGACCGTCCGGGCCATGGAATAGCATCTTTCCACCGCTGGCATCTGTTCTTCCGTGGGAGCATCTGCGTGGACCAGCACCACCACCCGAGGCTCGGTGGTGGAGTCGTATTTTTTGCTCACCAGCCCCAAACCCCGGGCGCTTTGTTTCCAGGAGATGGACCGCATGGGATCCTGACTGGTGTAGGGCCGATATCCCGCTGTCAGGATCGGATCCTGATACAAAAAGCGGTTGACTGACAGCTCCCCCAGAAAACCGCCCATGGCTGCACCCAAAGCCGGCAGCCCCTGCTCCCGGGGCGGAACCACCAGCTCCTGTACCCGGGACATGCGCCGGCTGATTTCGGTCATCCCCAAAAAGTCCCCGCTGCTCAGGCACAACGGCTCCAGCAGATACCGTCCCCGTTTGGAAATCCGGATCTCTACCTGATAAGATGCTTCCTGATGGGGTTTGAGCCAGGTGACATATCGAACCGTCCTACCTTTGCCCATAAGATCTTTCTGAACATAATCTGCATCCTGAATTTCAAAGACCGGGTCCAGATGGAGTTTCAGGGAAATCTGGGGCCGCGTCCATCCCGTCTGATTGCGTGCTGTCAAGTGAAGACAAGCTGGTTCGCCCGGTTCTGCCAACAGGTCCTCCGGAATCATCTCGGCTTCCAACCCATCCAGGGCGTGTTTACGGGTATAGGACTGGAGCCCCAAGACCAGCGCCGCCAGGGCCAGCGCAAAAAACAGGATGGTCACAGAGTTTCCAGCGGCACCGGAATGCTTTGCAGCAGCTGCTGCATCCGGTGGGCCGCCGCCTCCGCGTTCATCCCGCCGCCCAGGGTCAGCCGGTGGCACAAGACCGCCGGGGCCAGCTCCTTGATATCTTCCGGGATAACATATTCTCTGCCCCGCACCGCAGCCAGGGCCTGGGATGCTTTATATAGAGCGATGGCGCCCCGGCTGGAAACGCCGCCTGCAAAACTGCTGCGGGTACGGGTCGCCTCTACCAGATCCATCAGATAATTTTTCACATCGTCGCTCACCTTGACCTCGGTATAGGCCGACCGCACATAGGCCGTCTGCTCGGGTGTCACCAGGGTTTGCAGGCTGTCCAGAACCGCCTGGGTGGAGGGCCGGGCGATGACTTCCAGCTCTTGCTCCCGCTGCATATACCCCAGGGACAACCGCATGAAAAACCGGTCCAGCTGGGCATCCGGCAGCGGGAACGTCCCAAACGACTCCAGCGGGTTTTGAGTGGCCAGAACCATAAAGGGTTCTTCCAGCCGGGTGGTGACGCCGTCCACCGTGATCTGACGCTCCTCCATGGCTTCCAGCAGGGCAGACTGGGTCCGGGGGGTGGCGCGGTTCAGCTCGTCCGCCAGCACAAAATGGCTGAACAGCGGCCCCGGCCGGAACTCAAACTCCCCGGTTTTCTGGTTGTAAAAATTGATGCCCGTCAGGTCTGACGGGAGAAGATCGGGCGTGAACTGGACCCGTTTGCAGTCTCCGCCCACCGTCCGGGCAAAAGCCCGCAGCAGCATGGTTTTCCCGGTGCCGGGCTTATCCTCCAGCAGCACATGGCCAGAGCAGAGAAAGCAGACCAGAATTTTCTCGATCACATCCTCCTTGCCCAGGATCACCCTGGAACAGTTGGAGCGGATCTTTTGCGCATAGTCTGTAAATGCAGATATTTCCACAGGCGTTCCCCTTTCCTTGTATCATAATTTGCAGGACGGTATTAAAATACCATTCTGTCTTTGGTGTGTCAATGAATCCGGTGGCCCAGTATGCTCAGGTGAATTCCATCTGCGGAGTCTGTCATTTCTTGGTGGAAGAAGGCAAACCCCGCTATTGACAAAAAGATCTCAATCTGCTATATTTCAAGTTGACCGTTCGTCTATATACGAAAAAGGACTTAACGAGGAGGAATTTTACATGAGACGAATTCGCAGTGTGCTTGCCGGCTTGCTGGCGGCAGCCATGCTGCTGAGCGGATGCGCGGGTCAGCCGGCATCTTCTCAAGCGGCATCTTCCCAGGCGGAATCCAATTCCGCCATCGCGGTGGAGTTCACCCCCGGCAGCTATGAAGGCACCGGCAAAGGCTATGCCGGCGACATCAAAGTTTCGGTTACCGTAGATCAGAACAGCATCACCGGGATTGAAGTACTCGAGCAGAACGAAACCGAGGGGGTAGGCGGCGCCGCTCTGCCCACCCTGGTGGATCGGGTTTTGGACACTCAGAGCCTGGCGATTGACGCCGTTGCCGGCGCCACCTATACCAGCCAGGGCTTCCTGGAGGCCGTAACCCAGGCAATCGAAGCCACCGGCGCAGACCCCGCTTCCCTGAGCCAGAGCCAGAGCGGCTCCCAGGAGCCCAAAGAAACTGTCAGCCTGACCACTGACGTTGTGGTTGTGGGCGCCGGCGGTGCGGGTCTGGCTGCTGCTCTGACGGCTGTTCAGGGCGGTGCCGATGTCATTGTGCTGGAAAAGATGGCCATGGTGGGCGGCGCTTCCGCTATGGCAGGCGGCGGCACCAACGCCACCGGCAGCCAGTGGCAGCAGGAATACGGCATTGAGGACAGCTCCGAGGCCTACTTTATGGACATTATGAAAAATGGCCATTATTACAGCGACGCCCGCACCCTTTGGCTCTATGCCAACACCCAGGGGGCCGCGTTTGACTGGCTGGTTGCCGAGGACGGCGCTGCACTGCCCTATAACAACACCCAGCCCGGCCCCTCTGCGGAGCACACCTATGGCCGGACCTTCTCTCCCCAGGGCGGCGGCGCTGGTGTGGTGAATGGCCTGGAAAGCGCTCTGGAAAACCTGGGCATTGAGATTATGCTGGAGACTCCTGCCCAGGAGCTGATCGTAACCAACGGCGTGGTGACGGGCGTCAAGGCGCTGGGTTCCGATGGCACCCCCTATGAGATCACCGCCGAGAGCGTTATTCTGGCTACCGGCGGCTATGGCGCAGATACCGATATGCTTCCGGAGGAAGTTTCCGTTCTGCCCTACGCCGGTGCAGTGTCTGCCACTGGCGACGGCCTGAAGATGGCAACGGCCATCGGCGCCGATGCCATCAATCTGGACAAGGTCAACATTCAGCCCCACAGCATTATCCTTCCGGACGGCCGGGGGCAGCACACCTTCCAGGGGTGCCTGGCCATGTACAACAAAACTGGCTCTGTCCTGGTGTCTGACCAGGGCGTCCGGTTTGTCAATGAGCAGGGCACCGCAAACACCATCATTGCAGGGATGCGCCAGAATGAGAGCTCCTACCTGATCATGGACGCTGCTTCCTTCGAGACCTATACTCAGACCTGCATCGCCTCCCACAACTACACCCAGGAACAGCTGGACCAGTGGCTGGAAGCCAACGGCACCTCTACCCCGGTTTTCGCCCACGCAGAAACCCTGGAAGATCTGGCCGCCATTCTGGACATGCCGGCCGGTGCACTGACCGAGACTGTGGAGCGCTATAACGGCTTTGTGGCAGCGGGCGAAGATTCCGATTTCGGCCGCAAGGTAACTGCCCCCATGGGCGAAGGCCCCTACTACGCAGTGGAAATGAACCTGCGTTACTATGCAACCCTGGGCGGCCTGCATATCAATGACACCATGCAGGTTCTGGACACCAATGGTCAGCCGATCCCCGGCCTGTATGCGGCTGGCGAAGTGGTCGGCGGCGTGGTCGGCGATATCTATGCCACCGGCTCTCTGTTCGGCTGGGCTATGACCAGCGGCCACAACGCTGGTCTTGCCGCCACCGGTCAGACTGTGTTTGAAGACTAATCCGGCTTTTAAGCTCATTTCGAAAGCCCTCCCCGGAAAATTTTCCAGGGAGGGCTTTTACTTTCAGCCAATATTGACACACAAGACCACGCCGTGCTATTGTATCATAAAACGAAAGCGGACAAGGGGGCGTTTTTTTGAACAACAAAAGCGCAGAGAAAAAAATCCGTATTTTGCGAGCTGCATCCGAACTTTTTTCGCACAACGGCTACTCCGGAACCGGCATTGCCGAGATTGTGACGGCCTGCCAGATTCCAAAGGGGTCCTTCTACTATTATTTCCCCAGAGGGAAAGAACAGCTTGCCAGCGAGGTCATCCGCTTTGCCTACGAACAGATGGCCGCTGGTATTCAAGCGCATATTTTTTCCGTATCAAACGACGCCCGGGAAGTCTTTTGCGGGATGCTGAAGCACCTGACCAGCCGTTTTAGCAGAGATTATCATTTTGCCTCTCTGGTAATCACCTTCATGGGTCTGGAAGCCGTTTATATCAGCGAAGAAGTCTCCCACCAGGCCAAGCTTGTCTACGAGGATTGGCAGAATCTTTATCGAGACAAGCTCCTTTCCTGCGGGTACTCCCCCTCGGAAGCCGACCAATACAGCCTGATCCTTTTCACCCTGATCCACGGCGCTCTGATCTCCTGCTGGATCAAACAGGACACCGGAGATTTGCTGCGCATGACCGAGCAAATTCCGGCGCTGCTGCCCCCTCCAAAAAGTTCTCTTTCATGAATTTCCCCATACCATTCATACTGGCAAACGAGCTGGTCTTTTTGTCAAAATACGAATTCTCCCGATTTTTTTCGCTCTGCCCGGTCAAAAGGCATTCTGAATGACCGGGTCAAAAGCGCAGCCAGAACAAAACAGAGCGCACGGGCGCTCTTCCCTCCTGAAAGAAAGCCGTTTTTTGAATGGAGTCTTTTATCACTCAAAGCGGGATGGCTGGAATTTTCAACACTCTCATTGTAACTGCAACTCAAACACCACAAAATACCCCCTTTGCAGCGGGCAAGTCTGAGCCCTCATGCTGTAAAGGGGGTATTTTTGATTGTCTTACTCTAAATTCTTGCCGTTGGTGGCAATCACATTTTTGTACCAGTAAAAGCTGTCCTTCTTATATCGTTTGCATTCCCGGACTTCGTCGTCGGTTCGGTCCACATAGATAAAACCGTACCGTTTGGCGATGCCGTTGCTGGTGGAAAGCAGATCAAAGGCAGACCAGGGGTTATACCCCAGCACCTCTGCGCCGTTTTCGATGGCGGCCTTCATCGCTTTGATGTGCTCCCGCAGATATTCGATCCGATAGGGGTCATGGATGGATCCGTCGGCCTCCAATTTGTCGTATGCACCGAAGCCGTTTTCACAGATCATCACGGGGATATGATAGCGGTCGTGGATGTCCTCCAGCACATATTGCAGGCCCATGGGGTCGATGGGCATGGAGAAATCGGTGGCCCCGATGGTCTCGTTCAGGCAGCCTTCAAACAGATCCGGCTGAACTTCATAGGTCACATGGCCGCCCTTTCCGATCTTATTGTTTTGTTTGGCGCGCCGGGCCAGGCCCGGGGTAGGCGCTTTCACACATTGGCTCTGGTAATAGTTAATCCCCAGGAAATCGAAGCATTCCGCTCCCCTCTTGATGAGCTCCAGATCCCCCTGCTGTATCTCGAACATCAGCCCCTGCCGTTCCAGGTATTTGAGGACCGAGGGGGTATAAACGCCCTTGATGTAAGCATCCATATAGAAATTATTCTTAAATGCGTTGGCACCTTTGGCCGCCATCACATCCCGCGGGTCGCAGCTGTGGGGATAATAGGGCGCCATATCCAACGCCGCACCGCATTTGCCGCCCGGCACCAGCTCATGGACGGCAATGGCCGCCTTGGCGTGGGCCAGGTTCATATAGTGGTTGGCCTGGTAGCGGAACTTTGGGTCGAACTGCTGTTCCTTGGTGATCTTGTTCTTTCGGTCGATATAGTTGACCACAATGCTCTGCTCGTTGATGGTGAGCCAGTATTTCACCTGGCTGCCGTATTCCTTACAGAGAAAGCGGGCGTACTCCTCAAACTCATCCACAATGGCCCGAGTCCCCCAGCCGCCCCGCTCCACTGTGGCCATGGGCAGATCATAATGCCACATGGTCACAATCGGCTCAATGTTATGGGCTTTGAGTTCGTCGATCAGATTGTGGTAAAATGCGACGCCTTTGGGGTTGGGTGCCCCGATGCCATCGGGCAGAACCCGCGCCCAGTTGATGGAAAAGCGGTAGGAAGTAAACCCCATCTCTGCCATCAGGGCCACATCCTCTTTGTAATGGTGATAGTGGTCCGACGTCACCGAACAGTCGGCATAGCCGTATTCCTGGTGAATCTCCCGGTTGATCACGTCCTGCTGGTTTTCTTTTTTGCCGTCCTCCAGCGCGGCGCCCTCACATTGATAGGCGCTGGTGGATGCCCCCCACAAGAATCCTTCGGGGAAACTCTTCACTATATCCATCGTTTCTTCCCTCCTTAAAGTCCGTTGTTGGCAATGATTTCTTTGTAGCGGTAGTAGCTCTCCTTGATGGAGCGGTGCAGGTCGCCGGTGCCGTCGTTGTGGCGGTCCACATAGACAAAACCATACCGTTTGCGCATCTCGCCGGTGCCGGAGGACACCAGGTCCAGCGGGCCCCACCACAGATAGCCCAGAACATTGCAGCCATCCTCAATGGCCAGCGCCACCTGCTTCAAGTGTTCTTCCAGAAATTTCACCCGTTCCGGGTCCTGGATCCGCTGGCCGGGGATCTCGGTTTCGTCCAGACCCAGGCCATTTTCCATAATAAACAGAGGTTTATGGTACCGGTCGGTATACTCCTCCAGCACATAGCGCAGGCCTAGAGGGTCCAGAGGGAAATTCCAGGGGCTGGGGCTATACTCGGTGATATAAGGGTTTTTCACTTTGCGGCTGCCTTTGGTCAGGGTTCCCTCAAAGAACTCGGCCCCCACCGCCGCGTTGCAAACGTTAGAGTAGTAATAGCTGAACCCGATGTAGTCCACCGTGTTGTCTCGAATGAGCTCCAGCTCTCCCTCCCGGATATCCGGCTGGATGCCCTGATCCTTCCACATCTTCCGCAGGTACTCCGGGTAGACGCCGGCCGCCATAATATCCGTAAAGAGGAAGGTATTCCGGCGGGCGTCCAGAGTCGCCAGCACATCCCGGGGATCGCAGGAAGCGGGATAGGTCGCCAGGTGGGAACCCGCAATCATGCAGCCGATCCGGCCGCCGGGCACCAGATCATGGAACAGGCGGACACACTGAGCGTTGGCCACCATGGCATTGTGCAAAGCCTGATGCAGTTCTTTCTGGGTATAGTTTGCGGCAAAATCCACTGTATCGGGGTCGGTATGGCTGGGCATGACGCCGCCCGCCGCAAAGGGCATCCGAAAAATGTTGTTGATCTCATTGAAAGTCAGCCAATATTTCACCTTGGCTCCATACCGGCGGAAAATCACATTGCAGTAATTCAGGAAAAAACCGATCATCTTTCGGTTGGACCAGCCGTTATACTCGCACATCAGGTGGAGCGGAGTATCAAAGTGGGTGATGGTGACGATGGGTTCCATTCCCAGAGAGAGCATGGTGTCGAACAGGTCGTCGTAATGCTTGAGCCCCGCCTCGTTGGGGGTCAGCTCGTCCCCGTTGGGGAAGATCCGCGCCCAGGAAATGGAGGTACGGAAGCAGTTCATTCCCATGCCCGCCATCAGCTGCAAATCCTCTTTGTAACGATGGTAAAAGTCGATGGCCTCGTGGGCCAGGTAGACTTTATCCGGATTGAGGCAGATCTCATACTTTTGTGTTTGGGGGTTATACTTCACCCCGGGGGTATGCCCGTCGGTGATGATGCCCACCATGACGTCGGTGGCCTGGGGCTTTTTGCCGTCCTCCAGCCAGGCCCCTTCGGTCTGGTTGGCTGCAATGGCCCCGCCCCAGAGAAACCCTTCCGGGAACTTATACTGCAATTTTCTATCAGTCATATTTCTTCCCCTCTCTTAATAAAAAGGGCACAGCATTCCATTTCATGCAATCCTGTGCCCTTTTTCTGTTACGCTTACTTCAATTCGTTGGTGACTGCGTCATTCTTGATGACCTTATTGGTATCCTCGGTCTTAACGAAGAATACCAGGACAAAGGTCACCACAAAGGCGATGGCCAGGGTAGCAACTGCTTTCCAGATGTTGCTGGGGTCCTCGCCCATATAGGTGGGCAGGGTCACAATGGAAGGCGCTGCGGTTGCGTAGCGGACCAGGCCGCTCAGCCCGGCAAAGAGGCCGCCGGCCGCGCCGCCGATCATGACACAGGGCAGCACGTTTTTAAACCGGAGTGTAAAGCCATAGATGGCCGGCTCGGTGATGCCGCCGAACAGGGCAGTAAAACTGGTGGTCAGCGCTTCCTGCCGGATGGTGGTATCTTTGCTTTTGAGTGCCAGCGCCAGAGAAGCAGCGCCCTCAGCGATGTTGTGGGCCAGCATGCCGGGGCCCGCCACCGTCTCGTAGCCCACCGCGGACATCTGGGCATAAATCAGAGGGATGGTGCAGTTGTTCAGGCCAAACAGAACCATCAGCGGGGCGATGGTGCCGATGAAGGTGGGCAGCAGCCAGGGAATGGTGTTCTGGAGCCAGGTCAGCAGAGCCGCCAGGCCGTCGCCCATAATGGCGCCGATGGGGCCCAGCACGCAGAAGGACAGCGGGATCATCACAATCATGACCAGCAGGGGCCGGAACACATATTTAACCACATCGGGCAGGAATCTGGTCCCGAATTTTTCCACATAGCTGGCCACCCAGACGATCAGGATGATGGGGATAACCGTCGCGCTGTAACTGGTCATCCGGACGCTCAGGCCAAAGATATCCAGGCTGGTGCCGGCCGAGACTGCATTGCTGAAGGTAGGGTGGAGCAGCATGGCGCCCAGCATCATGGCCAGGCCCTGGGACATGCCGAACACCTTGGCGCTGGTGGCCGCCAGCAGCACCGGCAGGAAGTAGAACACCGAGTCCGCTACAAAGGTAATGATGGTATAGACGCCGGATTCAGTGTTGACCAGGGACATCCGGGTCAGGATGGTCAGGAGCGCCTTGATCATACCGGAGGCGATCAGTGCCGGCAGAATGGGGATGAAGATGCCGGAAATCAGGCCCAGCGCCTTCTGGATCAGGTTACCTTTATCAGCTTTTTTGCCGGAGGGGGCCATATCCTCGGGATGGTTGTCGTCCACAGCGCCCCCGGCAATGCCGATTTCATCCGCCACCGCCTGGTAGCATTCGTTGACGCTGGGGCCGATGACAAACTGGAACTGGCCGGCAGATTCCAGCGCCTTTAAAACGCCGGGGACCGAGTTCAGTTTTTCCAGGTCCACCTTGCTGCGGTCCTTGACTTCAAACCGCAGTCGGGTGGCGCAGTGGGTTAGGTTTTTGACGTTGTCTTTTCCGCCTACGACTTCCAGAGCCTTTAAACCTGTTTCACGATAGTCCATAATGTCCTCCCCTTCCAATTTCTTTGTAACAAACCTTACAGTCCGTTGTTGGCGATAATCTCCTTATAGCGGTAGTAGCTCTGCTTGATGGAGCGGTGCAGATCACCGGTACCGTCGTTGTGATAATCCACATAGATGAATCCATAGCGCTTGTCCATCTCGCCGGAACCAGAGGATACCAGGTCGATGGGGCCCCACCAGCAATAGCCAAAAACCGGCGCTCCGTCCTCGATGGCCATATGGAGCTGCTTGAGGTGTTCTTCCAGATATTTAACCCGCTCAGGGTCCTGGATGGGCACCCCCTTCGACTCGTCCTCGTACAGGCCGATGCCGTTCTCCGCAATGAAAAGCGGCTTGTGGTAGCGGTCCGCATATTCATTGATCAGGATGCGGAACCCCTTGGGGTCCTTGCGGAACCGCCAGGGATCGGGGCTGAATTCATTGCAGTATTCGTTGGTAGTCTTTGCGCCGCCGGGTACCAGGGCGCCGCCGTCGTACATATGGCCCTCCTGGTACTTGCACACGTTGGAGAAGTAGTAGCTGAAGCCCAGATAGTCCACGGTGTTGTCCCGGATAATCTCCAGCTCCCCGTCCCGAATCTCGGGGCGGACTCCCCGTTTCTCCCACAGTTTTGTCAGCCAGTAGGGGTAATAGCCATCGCACATAATGTCTGTGAACAGATAGGTCTCCCGTTTGGCGTCAATGGTGGCCAGCACATCGTCCGGATTGCAGGTGGCGGGATAAACCGCCGCGTGAGAGCCGGCCATCATACAGCCGATTTTCCCGTTGGGCACCAGCTTATGGAACAATCTGACGCTCAATGCGTTGGCCAGCATGGTGTTGTGCAGTGCCTGATGCATCTCCTTTTCCGTGTAGTTCTGGTCAAAGAACTTTTTGTCAGGGTCGGTCTGAGCGGGCAGCACCCCAGCTGCGGCAAAAGGCCGGCGGAACAGGTTGTTGATCTCGTTGAAGGTGAGCCAATATTTCACCTTGGAGCCATACCGGCGGAAAATCGTGTCGCAGTACCGCAGGTAGAAGTCGATGCACACCCGGTTGGACCAGCCGTTATACTTGGTCATCAGGTTGAGGGGGTTGTCAAAATGGGTGATGGTGATGATGGGCTCCATCCCGTAGGAGCGGATGGTGTCAATCACATCGTCGTAATGTTTCAGGGCCACCTCGTTGGGCTGCATTGCATCGCCCCCGGGGAAAATCCGCGCCCAGGAAATGGAGGTGCGAAAACAGGTAAAGCCCATCCCGGCGATCAGCTTGATATCCTCTTTATAGCGGTGGTAGAAGTCGATGCCGGCGTTCGCCAGATAGACCTTGGCAGGGTCCTGGGCGATTTCGTACCGGCCGGTTTCAGCGTTGTACCGGATGCCCGGCGTGTGGCCATCGTTTTCAATGCCCACCATCACATCTGTCACCTGCGGGGTTTTTCCATCCTCCAGCCAGGCGCCCTCGGTCTGGTTGGCGGCAATCGCGCCGCCCCACAGAAACCCTTCGGGGAATTTGTATTGCAGTTGTTGTTCCGTCATAGTCTCCTCCGTTTTTCCCGATCGTTTCCATTCGAACAGCCGCGCGCTTGGCTCACGTTTTCGATCCGTGATTTTGAACAAATTCGTTTGATTTGTTTGGCCTTATTATATCGTCCCGCCAGCCAAATGCAACACAAATACAGCCTTCTGAAACTTTGTTCCATGTCAAGAGCCCGGAATCCCAAAAATAAAATTGTATTTCATTTCCCAAGAACTTTCACTTGACGAAAGTCTCTTTATTTGATATGCTATATTTTAGCACTTATTTTCCAAGCGATTTTGGTTAGATTGCATGGCAGCAAGGAGACAGCATTATGAGCCGATCGGTACAAGAAACGCCAGCCGAAGATACCCTCACCATTCTGGAAAAGATCGGCAAACTCAAACTGACCAGCACGGAATCTGCCCTTGTGTCTTTTTTGCTGAGCAACTCTGAGATGATCGCCAGCATCCAGCTGAACGAACTGGCCAAACAGGCCTATGTCTCCTCTGCCACCATTTCCCGGTTTGTCCGCAAACTGGGATTTAAAAATTACAATGACTTCCGGGTGGCCTTTGTCAAAGAGCGCAGCGGCACCGCTTTCCCCGATATGGTGGTAAACTACGATAACCCCCTTCACCTGAACATGTCCACCCAGGACATCGAAAACACCATTTTCAGCATCCTGGAACAGACCCTCAAAGATGTATTCGTCATCAACGACACCGCCAGCTTTGAAAAAGCAAGCGAGTTGATTTTCAACGCCAAGCGGATCAAAATCTACGGCACTTCCACTTATCTTTCCATTGCCAACATCTTTAAGCTCAATATGCAGCGGATCAACAAAAACGTGGAGGTCATGCATCTGGAGGGCGAAGGCGTGTTTTCGGCCTACCGGGCCACCCAGGACGAGCTGTCCATTGTCATCACTTACAGCGGAAAATCCTCCCTCGCCCTGGCACAGGTGGTTTCGATCCTGTCCCGAAGCAAATCCCCCCTGCTGCTGATTACCTCCATGCACAATAAAACCTACAACCTGAACGATTTTGCCTCGGTGCTGTACATTCCCTCCAAGCAAAAGGGCCCAATCTATTTTTCCTCCATTTCGGTGGAGATGTCTATTTTTGCGATTCTCTATATGCTGTATGCCTGCCATTACGAAAAAGACTACAGCCTGAACATGGAGTATGTCCAGTCCATCCTGAAAAGGAACAATATCCAGGAGTAATGGATTTTCCCTCCCCGTCTGCATTAAAACTGCTTCTCAAGAGAGCCCAGCCTATCTCGCCGAATGTCTGAGCGCCCGTGGATGGGGTCACACCGTTTCCCTTAATTTTGCAAAAAAGGCATCTGGATTCCAAGTGTAATCCAGATGCCTTTTTGTTATAAATTATTCTTGTGATTTTTCGCAGGTTTAGTCTAAATCCGCGCCATTGGTAGCGATCACCTTTTTATACCAGTAGAAGGATTTCTTGCGGTACCGCTCCAGTGTACCGCTGCCATCCTGATTTCGGTCTACATACACAAAGCCGTAACGCTTGGTCATCTCGGCCGAAGCGGCGCTGACGCAGTCGATGGGTCCCCAGCTGGTGTAGCCGAAAACATCCACCCCATCCTCCAGAGCCCGCTCCATGGCCCGGATATGTTCCCGGTGGAAATCAATACGAGCCTGGTCGTCCACCGTCAGGGTTCCGTCGGGCAGACGGGTGAGCGTTTCACGGGCGCCGATGCCATTTTCTGCCACAAATAGCGGTTTATGGAAACGGTCGTACAGGTAATTTAAGATGTAGCGCAGACCTTCCGGGTCAATGGGATAATTGTAATCCGATACCGGCACATAGGGGTTTTTGAGCCCTCGCATGATGTTCCCGTTGGCCATGGCATACCGGCTCTCATCGGCCGCCACCACCTTGCTGCTATAATAGCTGAAGGAGATAAAGTCCACCGTGTGACGCAGCGCCTCCCGGTCCTCTGGGGTAATCTCCAGGGAAACGCCATTTTCCCGCCAGAGCCGCTGGGCATAGTAGGGATATTCCCCAGTGCATTGGACAGTGATAAAGTAGTCCAGCTCCTGCTGGGAGAGCATGGCTGTCATCACATCATCCGGCGCACAAGTCATGGGATACCGGGGGGCCGAAGCCGCCATACAGCCGATCCGCAGCTCCGGGTCCAGCTCGTGGGCAAACCGGGTGACCAGGGCGCTGGCCACCAGCTGGTGGTGGGCTGCCTGGTAACGATCTTGGGCGGTCAGCTCCCTTTTCGGGGTCATGACCCCGGCCCCCAGCAAGGGCGAAATCAGGGTTACGTTGATCTCGTTGAAGGTCAGCCAGTACCGCACCCGATCGTGGTAGCGCCGCAGCACCGTCTGGGCGTAGCGGACAAAACAGTCGATGGTCTTTCGGGAGCGGAACCCATCGTATACACGGCACAATTCCAACGGCATCTCGTAATGCGACAGGGTAATCAGCGGCTGGATTCCATAGCGCAGACAGGTATCAATTACCTTGTCATAGAATTGCAGGCCCGCCTCGTTGGGGGTCGTCTCCAGCCCGGTGGGATAGATGCGGCTCCAGGCGATGGAGAAGCGGAAGACCCGAAACCCCATCTCTGCCAGCAGAGCGATGTCCTGTTCATACCGGTGATAAAAATCGGTGCCGATCAGTTTCAGGTTGTCCGGGGTAGGGCCAGCCGTCACCGGCCCCTGTACCCCCCGGGGCATCACGTCCTGCTGGGACAGCCCCTTGCCGTCTTCCTGGTAGGCGCCCTCGCACTGGTTGGCCGCCAGTGCACCGCCCCAAAGAAAATTCTGCGGAAAACTCATGGTTTACTTCTCCTGCCCTGCGAGTTCCTCCACAGGGTCTTTGTGGGTAATGTACGAGAGGATGAATGCGCTGGCCATGGCAATGGCTACGGCGATGCAGATGTGCAGGAAAGAGTTGTCCTCGCCCAGATAAACCGGCAGCGCAAAGATGGTGGAGGTGCCGTAGGCCCACTGTTTCACATGCATGATGCCGGCGTACAGGCCGCCCAGGGCGCCGCCGGCCATTGCGCAGTACAGCGGCCGCTTATACTTGAGGCCCACGCCGTACAGAGTCGGCTCGGTAATGCCGCACAGCGCCGTGACGCCCACCGTGGAAGCCAAGGTCTTGAGCTCCTTGTTTTTAGTCTTGAGCGCGACGCCAAAGGTGGAAGCAGACTGGGCCATATTGCTGCACACCATACCGGGAGCCAGAATGGTGGCATATCCCATGGTGGCACGCTGGATGGACTGGGCGCTGCCCACGGCATAGTGCATGCCGGTCATAACCAGCAGCGGGCACAGACCGCCCACGAGGGTGGGAACCAGCCAGCCCACATAGGCATCCATCGCGGTAAAGGCGGCGGCCAGATAGTTGCCCAGGATGGAACCCAAGGGGCCCAGAACTACAAAGCCCACCGGGACCGTGACCAGGATGGTAACCATGGGCACAAAGAACACCTTGATGGCCTTGGGCGTATACCGCGTGAAGAATTTTTCGACAATGGACTGGAAATAGACAATCAGGATGACGGGCACCACGCTGGAAGTATAGCTGGCCAGGGTAACAGGCAGGAAATCAAACAGCTTGACGGCCTCGCCCGCCTCTTTGAGGGCCATATAGTTGGGGTGGACCAGCATGGCCGCGAAAATCAAGGACAGATAGGGGTTGCACTTAAACTTTTTGCCGGCAGAGAAGGCCAGGAAAAAGGGCATATAATAAAACACGCCGTCCGCTACCAGGTAGAAGATCTGGTAAGTCTGGGAGCTGGAGCTGATGAGCTCGAACTGGGTCAGAACCGACAGAATCGCCTTAATCATACCGGCGCCGGCCAGGGGGCCGATCATGGGCATAACGATGCTGGCCATGGTGTCCACCAAACGGGAGAAAATGTTTCTCTTTTTGACGTTTTCTTCCTCCGGCTCCACTGCGGCTTCGCTTTTCAGCCCCGTATAGGCGATCAGCGCATCGTACACTTCCACCACATGGGGGCCGATGATGACCTGAAACTGGCCCGCGTTGTCCACGCAGCCCGCCACGCCGGGAATCTTCTTGATGGCTTCCTTGTCGGCTTTAGAGGTATCTGCCAAGGTAAAACGGAGACGGGTAATGCAATGGGTTGCCCGCACAATGTTCCCTTTTCCGCCGATCTTCTCCACAATGGTCTGCACCAAGGTAGTGTAATCGGACTGATTTTTCGCTTTTGACATAATGGTTGCCTCCTCTTGTTTGCGGAGGGTCCCAAAACGGAGGGTGAGACGGCTGCGGCCTTCTGTAACCGATACAACACCGGGCAGTTTACGCACCGCATCCGATTCCGCCAGGCTGGCGTCTTTCAGCGTGACATACAAATTGTCCTGCCGAAATTCATGCCAACTGACATTATCCTGGCCGCCGATCAGCGGCAGAAGCTGTGCCAAAAACTGTTCACGATCCATATTATGGGACCTCCTAGGGATTGGTTGTATCTGTTACCGCCAGATGCGCGCCAAACCAGCGGGAACATACTAAAATAAAAACAAACGATACGGAACAGGTCTGTTCCGTGTTGGAAAAAATCAGTCTTCTTCCCGATTCTGCACCCGATGGATATGCAGCATCAGGTAGAGAATCTCATTGCGGCTGCACTGCCAGCCGTACCTCTCCTGCAAGTGGTGCGCCAAGGCACAGGCACAAGCATAGATCTGGGGGTATTCCTGGGCGGTCTGCTCCAACAGGCTGCCGCTTTCGTCCTGAGCCGGACGGCCTGTCTGCAACCGCTGGACCAAAAATTGCAGGTGCATGGCAAAGCGGGCGTAGTTGTAGCCTTCCCGGCATAGCTTTATGCCCAGCCGCTGTTCCACGATGGCGGTCAGTTCTTCCAGCACATTGAAGGCGGTCAGCATTGTGTGCATGTTGCTGCCCTCCAGCTCGGCGTTGATTAAATGCAGCGCAATGCTCACGCCCTCTGCGTCCGGCAAACTCGTGCCTGTGCGCAGGCGGACAATCTCCAGCGCTCGGATTCCCAGTTCACTTTCTTTGGGATACAAACGTTTTACGTCGTAAACCAGCGGCATCGCCAGGGCAATCCCCTTTTTCTCCCGCTGGATGGCAAAGGCGATGTGATCCGCCAGGGTAAAAGTAAGGTTGGGGTTCAGTTCGCCGTCCAAAGCGATTTCGGCCTGCTCCACAATATCGGCGCTTGCCAGCACAACGTCCTGGGGCAGCTCCGCCAATGCGTCAAAGTAGCGCGGATCCACATCGTAAAATGTACGATAAATCCGGGAAAGGTCTGTCAACTCATAGGGCATTGTGCCAAACCCCACTCCGCGCCCCAGCACCACCATCTCACGGCCTTTTCTGTCCTGTGCAACCGCAGCGTTGTTGTTGATTTTGCGAATGATTTTCATGCCGGGTGCGGCTCCTTTCCAGATAAAAAAAACCCCCGGAGCGGACTACCACACAGAACAGCTCGCCTTTTTAAAAAGGCGATAACCCTGTACTGCTAGTAGCGCCTCCAGAGGAGTAACGGCTAGTTTTGTTTACGGCCATTATACTACCAAAAGGATGGCCGGGTTGTCCATTCGCAAAACCGACAAAAAGTGATTTTGTTTTTCGTGCATCGTGTTTAAAGTCTTCTGGTCCATCCGCTCCTCAGACAAGTTCGGCTGTCCCCCGCGTCTGACGTATTCTCCCGCATCTTTCCATAAGAAAGACCCCCGCGCAGAACGCGCCGGGGCCTTTCTACCTTCTTTTCTTTTTTCCTGCTTCATGCTATACTGAATTCACAGCATTTCACGAAGCTGCGTCGATTCGATTTTCTGCCTGGGAAATGCACAGAAAGAGGGTGTGCTTATGACAAAGTTCCAATCCCTGAACCAATACCAAAAGATTGTTTTGCTGATTTTGGCCGCAATGACCGCTCTGTTCAGTATATTGTATCTCATCGCATTTTCCCGCAAAGGTTTTGCGTACAAGGACACCATCCTGATCCCAAGCCAGGAAGAGGGTTCCACAGTCTATTCCGGCAAAATTGAGGGCCAGCTGGCGCGCTTTACCGTGTCCCCAGACAAGACGGTCTTATTTCAGTACGGAGATAAAACCTATGGGCCCTATACCGCCCGGGAAGATGCATCCGCCATCCCCAAAGGGAACGACCACGCCGAATCCATGACCGGCATTGAGATTCTCCGCGGCGACGAGATTATGTTCCGGGGCGCAAGGTTAGACCTTGGGAATCTTCGCGTATTGTACAATGAAGATGGCAGCCCGGAAACCCTTTCGATTTTTGCGACTATGAGCGACGGGAGGGTTGTGAACCAATATGGGCACACCGTCGATCCCATGGAGCCCACCGTTTCGGATCTATTGAATTTGATGGCCGGTCCGGAGCTGACCCACAAAGGCGAAGGGGCCGGCTGGTTTGGTGGGGTATTCTTCTGCGTTGTTACCGCCATTTCCATCTTGTTTGCAGACGAGCTGTTCCGTTGGCAACTGATGTTCCGGGTGCAAAATGTGGAGAATGTGGAGCCCTCCGAATGGGAGATTACGGGCCGGTACATCTCCTGGACCGTTCTGCCCGTCGCGGCCATCGTTATTTTCGTAATTGGGCTTAAATGACCCGGCCCCCGCAGCGCTCCTATCTTGTGGAAGTTTCGTATTTATTCCTGCGTCTGCTTTATCCCCAGACGCTCATACTCTTCCGCAGGGGCATCTGCCTCCTGGAGCGCCCGGGCCAATCTTTTCTCCCACTCCGTGCGGTTTTGGTCTGTTAGGATGTTGTTCTGCTCCGCCGGATCCACTCTCAAATCGTAGAGTCTGTCGCCAAATTTTTCCGCGTGGTAGAACGAGAAGGCCGGGATTTTCATGCAGGGCAGACCGTTGGTCATCCGGCAGCCGGGGGTCATCTCTGCCCGGGCCAGCTGCTCTGCCGAGAAAAAGCCGCAAATATTGGTGGGCATCATGGTGTATTCATACAGCGGCCCATTGCCCGGGAGATTCGCCTTGATAAACACATGGTCTCCATCGGTGTAACCCGTGGATTTGCCGTGTACCCCAAACAGGGCCTGTTCCCGGACCGGTTTGCTCTGGGTCAGCGCCGGCAGGATGGACCGGCCGTCCATCTCCCCCATTGGTTCCGGGTCACACCCGAATACCTCCAGCAGGGTGGGCACAAGGTCCACCGTAGCGCACAGCTGGTTGCAGCTGCCCCCTTCCGCCACGCCCGGCAGGTGCAGAAAAAAGGGCAGATGGACGATCTCCTCATACAGGGGCGGAAAATTCTTCCCCAACCACTCATGTTCCCCCAGCAAAAAGCCGTGGTCTGTGTTGACCATGAGGGCAGTGTCCTTCCACATATCGTGGGCATCCATAAAGTCCAGCACGCGGCCCAGATTTTCGTCGCAGAGAGTCAAAAGGGCCGCGTATTCTTTTGCCCCATTTTCCAGAGCCTCCTTATAATCGCCTTCCGGCAGCTGGCCATATTTAGGCCAGAACAAGGTCTCCTGGTCCGGCAGGCCATATCGTTTGCGGTACTGTTCCGGCACATAGAAGGGTTCATGGGGATCAAAGGCTTCAATCTGTAAAAACCAGTTGTCCCGATCTTTGTGCTCGGCCAAAAAATCCAGGCCCGCCTGGAAGGTTTGTACGCTGGGCATGGTTTCCCGGGTCGGCTGCCGGGTCCGGTTGCGGTAATGCTGCTGTAAAGATTTCCCCGTTTTGCTCAGGGCGCAGTAGGGCGCCGGCATTTCCGGCAGAATGTCGCTGGGCACAAAAGCAGTCGTTTTCCTGGCCGCGGAACCCCTCCCAGCTATTGTACCGGTTGTGATAGGTGGCCCCGCCGTCCTCCCAGTAGTGGGAATGATCGGTAACCAGATGGGTATAGATTCCGTTTTGTTTCAGCACCTCCATCACCGAACGGTCAAAGGGTTCCAGCGGGCCCCATCCCCTGCGCAAAAAATTGTATTTGCCGGTATGCAATTCCCGGCGGGCCGGCATGCAGGGCATGCTGCCCCCATAAAAACGATCAAACCGGGTGCAATGTTCTGCCAGGCGCTGGAAGTTGGGCGCCTGAACCCAATCGTTGCCGTAATTGGGCAGAAACTTGCGGGTCAGGGTGTCAAACATGACCATAATGACGCGCATTCCTGTTTTCCTCCTTTCCGTTTTTTCAAACGCTCTCATTCAAAGCAGAGATCTGCGCAATCCAGACGAGCCGCCTCCCGGCCCGATACAGTAAAGTAGACGCTGTGAACCCCGGTCAAGGACGGAACTTCTGTGACCCACACATCACTGTCGGCGGCCAGCTCTGCCAGGGCCGGACCCTCCGGGGCATCCAGATGAAGTGTCACTTGGCCCTGGCCCCGCAGGGTCATGGAGAGGATGACGCAGCCCGCTCCAAAGTCAAAATACTTAAACCCAAATACGCTCCCCGGGCGGAGATTTTCCAGCCAGGAGCGGTAGCCTTCCGGGTGGCCGGGTTCCTTTGCGCCGTTCACATAGGGGATGTCCGTCTCGGTCCGGTGCTGGGGCTGGAGGGGCAGAAGCTGCTTCATCTTTTCCTTGTCGGGGCCTTGCAGGCAGCAGGCAATGCTGGCAGGGTAACGCCGCCCTCTGGCAGGCAGAGGCCCGCCGTTCAGGCCGCAGCTGGTAATCTCCGCCTGGCGGAAGGTTCCATCCGGCTGAAGGAGGATCTCATCGGCACAGCCCTGGCGGCTGAACTGGCCGCCGTGGGTGTGGCGGTGCCAGAAAATATAATATCTGCCGCCGATCTGTTCCATGCCGCCATGGTTGTTGCCCATATAGTACTGGGGCTGCTGATTGCCCTCCCGCCCCAGATCGCCATTGGAGACCAACACCCCTTTATAAGTGAATGGGCCCTCCGGTCTGCGGGACATGGCGTAGCACAGCTCATGGCCCTGGAGGCTGGAATAAACGAAGTAATACCACGCCCCAAAATGCCGGATGCTGGAGGCCTCAAAGAAAGGGTGCTCCGCAAAACTGGTGCCTTGGGCCGTTTCAGGGCCGTTGGCCACACACACCGGCTCCGAGACAATGGTCTTCATATCCTCTGCCAGCCGTACCACCATGGCCCCAGGGATCTTTTCCGGCATTCCAGGGTAATGCTTGGTGGGCGCACTGCCGGAATAGAGATAAATGCCCGAATCCTCCACCAAAACAGCCGGATCGAACCAGACAAAATCCTTGGGAACCGCACCATCGGGGCAGGCAACCTTGCCCCAGTATTCATACCGGCCCGCCGGCTGGTCACAGACCGCCACCGACACAACCCCCGACAAATCCATGGAATAGTACAGATAGTACCGCCCATCGGGGCCGCGTGCCACGTCCGGCGCAAAAATCAGATGGGGTTTGCCCGCCCGGGTGGATAAGGATGGAATCGTGGGGTCCTGCTGCTGGGGGTCCTGCTCTTTGCGATAGATTACCCCTTCGTAACGCCAGTTTCCCAAATCGTCCAGCGGGGCGCTCCAGCCCACCTAATCCCCCAGGCAAAACTCATTTCCGCCGTCCTCGTCGTGGCTGCCGAACACATACAAACGCCCCTCAAAAATATGGGGTTCCCCGTCCGGGACATACTCCCAGGCGGGAAGATAGGGGTTTACCGCGTTTTTTTCATCGAGCGCAACCTTCTTGGATATTTATGATCCCCGGCACCGGATCACGCCCATAACACAGCGCCAGTTTTGAGAAAAAGTCCTCCAGCAAAAAGCGAACGTCCACACTGTCATAGATGCGGATGAGTTTTCCCTCCGGGTCTTCCCGGTAGGTAAAGTCGTCCTGGATATAGGGCGCGCGGCCCGGATGGAAGTTGCCCCGCCAATCGCACTGAAGCAGCGCGGCTACCACCGGCGAATCCCCCAAGTTCCAGTTTTCCCCTTTTCGCAGCGGATAGGGGTCGGCTTCGCTCAGGTTATAGGCTTCGATTTCATCATAGAGATACCGCCCCGGCGCGCCGCAAGGGCGGACTTTCCAAGCCAATTCCGCCATGGTCACTTCCACGGTGCCATAAGCGTTCAGGGGGATCTGCCACAGATTCACCTCCGAGCCAAAAACCACCCGGGCGGCATACAAATCCTGAATCAGATTGAATTCCTTCCCGCCCTGGGGGTAGGCCCCGCCGCCGATCCAGACCACCGTCATCCGCCCCGCGATCTCCGGGCACCGGTTGATGGCGGCGGCCACATCGGTCAGCGCCCCCTGCACCGTAACATACAGGGGCCGCGGGTCCTCCCGCAGAGCCTCCTGAATGATGAAATTCACCCCTTCACTGGCGGGGGCGTCCGCTTCACTTTCCAGAGGGCCCAGACACCCCCGCAGCATGGGCACATCCTCCATGCCGGCGGCCTCCATCAGGATAAGCAATTCCCGATAGCTCTTCTCCATGGTGGTATAGGTCCCGGGAGCCTTGCTCTCAAAATGGGCCGCCACCACTCCCCTCACATCAAAAATGGGGGTCATCAGCTGGTGAAGAACGGCGAACTGGTCGTCCGCCTCGTTCTTCACATCGCTGGAAACAATGAGCCGCAGCTGCCGGCGCATGGGCAGGCGGAGGCCCATCCGGCCCAAGATCTCGTTTCGTTTCACAGCCTTTTCTCCCCCTTATTTCACAAGAAAGTGCATCAGCGCATCCGCCGAGGCCACCGCACCGCCCAGGCGCTTCATATCCTCACTGAACTCCTCGGCCGTGGCCTTGTAGGAGGGCTCGGTCAAAAGTTTTACGATGGCGGCTTTCAGGCTCTCGCAGGTGATGGCGTTTTTATCCAGGAAGGCAGTGCCCAGGCCCAGTTTCTCGATCTGGCGGGCGGTGATGGCCTGCTCCTCCATCTGGGGAATGGCGATCATGGGCACGCCGTAGTAGATAGCCTCGCCGGTTCCGCCCATCCCCGCGTGGGTAATGAACACCGATGCCTGCGATAGAATGTCCAGCTGGGGCACCATCTGGCCTACCTCCACGTTGGCGGGGATGTCCTTCAGGCTGGCGGGGTCGATGGAGCCCAGAGCCGCAAAGACGTTGATATCCAGGTCCCGTACCGCATCAAACAGGATCGGGTAATACTCGGGCCAGTTGTTGAAGGCGGTGCCCAGAGAGGAATAGAGCAGCGGTTTGCCGTTGTCGGGGGCCTTCCAGCTGCCGAAGGCAGTCCGCTTGCCAATCTGGACGCCGGTAAAGACGAAGTTGTCCCCAAAGCTCTCGTTGTGGGGCACCAGACGCTTCTGCATCATCACCAGGTTAAAATCCCCCTGGCCGTCGAAAATTTCTTTCACGGTCATTTTCCGGCAGCCGTATTTTTTCACGAACTCTTCGGCGATCTGGTCGGCCGCCACCCGCAGCGGGTGGGTGGCCGGGACGCTCTCAAAGCTGGCGGCCATGGAATAGGACTCGTTGGAGGGGTAGCTGGTGTAGAGCATCACATTGGGGACATGCAATGCGTCGGCGGCGATGGTGCCCGCAATGCCCGCGAAGTCGTGGACAATGGCGTCGGGCTTATCCTCTTTCAGGACCTCCAGAATGGAGTCGATGGCTCCGCCCGCTTCGTTTAAAAAGAGGAAGGGCACGGTGGCGCCCACGTCCTCGTCGGCGCCGCCTTCCTGCTGGCCGGACTGCTGGGCCATCCAGGAAGGAACCGCCACAAATTTGGCGCCGGTGGGCTCGACGATGTTTTTGAAATTCTCGGTGGAGAAATAGGTCACCCGGACGCCCCGGTTGACCAGCTCGGTCACCAGGGAGAGGGTAGGGTTCACGTGACCGAAAGCGCCCAGAGATACAACTGCGATATGCATAGAGAAACTCCTTTCAAGCAAAATCATTTCAAAAAGGCAAAATCATAACCCCACGTTGAACGTGGGGTTTGCAAAACGGCCCCATAGGGGCCACAATACCA
>OERZ01000040.1_pt1 | contig 24574 bp, 22 predicted proteins | sample 1540151 | NCBI WGS metagenome assembly OERZ01 (sample SAMEA3891880, study PRJEB23780) | metagenome | biome: terrestrial biome; feature: animal house; material: Caecal content | place: Italy | collected 2015-05-05 | reverse complement strand
AATGAAAAACCCCCGCCGCTGGCGGGGCTTTTTTATCCGCGCCGTAGATCAGTGTAAAACCAAAGGGTTCAAGCCGCGGCAGCTCGACCTGCTGCGAACCACAGCGTTTTAGAAACAGCCTCTTTCTGCCCAAGTTCCTTGAATGGAAGGGTGGGTGGGGATAAAAATTTGCCCGACGGAATGAAAAAACAGCCCCTGCAAAGCAATGCAGGGGCTGCTGTTTTGGTTATAGAAAATTATTTCAGGAAGCCGTTGATGATCTGCTCCTCGGCCTCGGCCTCGGTCAGGCCCAGGGTCATCAGCTTGATGATCTGGTCCCCGGCGATCTTGCCGATGGCGGCCTCGTGGATCAGAGCAGCGTCCAGGTCGTTGGCCTCCAGCTGGGGGATGGCCAGGATCTTCGCCTTGTCCATGATGATGGCGTCGCACTCGGTGTGGCCGGTGCAGGGGGCGTTGCCGGTGATCCGGGAGTCAAACTTCTGATAGGAGCTGTCCTTGGCCACCGAGCGGGAAATCACGTCGGCGCTGGCCCCCTCGCCGTTCAGGTTGACGGCGTAGCTGCTCAGGGCGGTCTGGCTGCCGTGGGTCATCAGGCGCTCCCGCACCACCAGCCGGGCCCCAGCGGCCAGGTTGGCCTTGGTTTTCCGGTCGGTGGAGTCCACGCCTTTGATCTGGACCATCTCCATCTCCATGGAGCTGCCCTCGTCCAGATAGGCCTCGGTCACCGGGTTGAGAATCCGTTTGCCCTGGCCGTCGCCGGAACCATAGTGCTTCTCCACGTATTTCACATGGGCGTTTTTGCCCAGATAGAACCGGTGGATGCCGTCGTGCTCGGCGTCCTGAACGCCGCAGTTGTCGATGCCGCAGCCCGCCACGATCACCACGTCGCTGTCCGCCCCCACAAAGAAGTCGTTGTAGACCGTCTCCTTCAGGCCGCTCTCGCTCAGCACCACCGGGATGTGGACGCTCTCGTTTTTGGTGCCGGGCTTGATCTGGATGTCAATGCCGCTGCCGTCCGGTTTCGGGGTGATGTCGATGTTGGCGGTGGTGTTCCGGGCTGCGGTTTTGCCGTTGGCCCGGATGTTGTAAGCCCCTTCGGGGACGGTGTGCAGGTCGGCCACCTCGGCCAGAATTCGCTTTTGAATCTCGTCCATTATGCTCTCCCTCCCTGTTCCAGCACACTGCAAGCCCCCACTGCGGCGGTGGTGCCCAGCAGGCCGGGCAGAATCTCGGCCCGGGGGCCCTGCTGGACCACCTGGCCCTTAGCCAGGACGACGATCTCGTCCGCGATGTTCAGGATCCGCTCCTGGTGCGAGATGACCACAATGGAGCCGTCCTGCTGGCGCTGCTGCATCCGCTCAAAGACCTGGATCAGGCTCTGGAAGCTCCACAGGTCGATGCCGGCCTCCGGTTCGTCAAAGACCGAGAGCTTTTTGCCCCGGGCCAGCACGGTGGAGATCTCGATCCGCTTGAGCTCGCCCCCCGACAGGCTGGCGTTCACCTCGCGCCGGACATAGTCCTTGGCGCACAGTCCCACCTCGGACAGGTAGCCGCAGGCGTCGGTGATGCTCAGCTCCTTGCCCGCCGCGATCCGCAAAAGATCCAGCACCTGGATGCCCTTGAACCGCACCGGCTGCTGGAAGGCGAAGCTGATGCCAAGGTTTGCCCGCTCGGTGATGCTCTTGTGGGTAATATCCTCGCCGTCAAAGAGGATCTGGCCGGCCGTGGGCTGCTCGATGCCCGCGATCAGCTTGGCGAGGGTGGATTTGCCGCCGCCGTTGGGGCCGGTGATGGCGACAAACGTATGGTCCGGGATGGTCAGAGAGATATCCCGGATGATCTCTTTTTGGCCTTTGCCGTCCGCAACGTCAAAGGAAATATGCTTTAATTCCAGCATGGATTCACCTCATTGATACAATGCCTGTTCCGGCGGGAACAGGCGCTTTTTGCCCTAAAAAGGATTATAATAGCAAAAGCCCCCCCTGTCAACAAACACCGCCGGCCCATTGTGGAAAACCCGTGTTTTCCACAGGCGGGAAAACTCCCTTTTCTGGATTGTGGAAAATTTGGCAGCTGGATATTCCATATTGGAGAAATCTTGGCCCGAACTGCTGACAAGACAGAAAAAAGAAAGTTTTCCCCCGCCAAAACTTTCTCGGAACGGCCAAAAGAGGCTTTTTTGCTGCCGAAAAATACCGATTTTGACGGTCGGTTTTACCTGCCGTATAACCAAAGGAAAATTCTGGTGTTGAAAACCTGGTGGAAAAAGTGGAAAACCACCCGGAAAACTCCTGATTTTTCCCAAAAAGGAAGTGGAAAACCCGGTGGAAAAAGTTAAAAAAGCCCCTCGCGGTTGAATGACGGGGCCGATCATGGTACAATGATAACCAACATGGGCCCTTTGTGCCGGAAAGCACGCGGCGCCGATGATTCCTGGATTTTTAGGAGGCGTTCGTCTATGAACTGGTTCGATAAACTCGAGCGGCGGTTCGGCCGCTGGAGCATCCCCAACCTCACCTCGATTCTGGTGGGCGGGCAGATCGTGGTCTATGCGGTGGCCCTCTTTGTCAATCGAAACATTGCCTCCAGCCTGTCCCTCTATGCCCCGGCGGTGCTGTCGGGCGAGGTTTGGCGGCTGGTGACCTTTCTCTTTGTGCCCTCGGGGGGCAGCCTGCTGGGCTTTGTGCTGGAGGCCTATTTCCTCTGGTTCATCGGCACCGCCCTGGAGCGGGAGTGGGGGGATTTCCGGTATAACCTCTATATCCTGTTGGGTGCGCTGGGGGCGATTCTGGCGGCCTTTGTCACCGGCTGGGCCGATACCTATTGCCTGATCCTCTCCCTGTTGCTGGCTTTTGCCGCCCTCTACCCGGAGATGCAGGTGCTGCTCTTTTTTGTGCTGCCCATCCGGGTGAAATACCTGGGGATTTTCTCCGGGGCCATCTTCCTGCTGAGCTTTATCTCGGCGGGCTGGTGGACGAGGCTAAACTATCTGCTCTGCATGCTGGGGTACCTGGTGTTCTTCGGGCCGGTGCTCTACCACAATCTGCGGGCCTGGTACCGGCGGGAGCAGTGGAAGCGGAACAACCGCCGCTGGTAATCACAACCCGATGAAGGAGGCGCGCGCCATGATGCTGGACCGTCTGGTGGGCAATGAGACCCTAAAAGAGAGCGTGGCCCGGATGCTGGAGGCCCGGCGGCTGACCCACAGCCTGCTTTTGGTGGGAGAGCCGGGTCTGGGCAAGGGCTTTGCGGCCCGGTGCATCGCCGCCGACTACCTCTACCCCGCCGGGGGCCCGGCGGCCGGGGCCCTGGTGGAGGGCCAGTGCAGCAAAGCCGTGGCCAAAGCGGGCGACCGCCACAGCGGCCGGGTGGAAACCGGCCTGGTGCGGGAGGCCATCTCTCTGGAAGGGATGGGCAGCGGCGGGCGGTATCTGGTGGGCCAGGTGACCGCCATGCGGCGGGAGATCTTCAACACCGGCCTTTCGGCGGCGGGCCGGGCAGTGCTGCTCTACCATGTGGAGCAGATGAACGAGGAATCCGCCAACGCCCTTTTAAAAGTCATGGAGGAGCCCCCTGAAGGGGTGCTTTTTGTCCTGACGGCGGACAGCCTGGCGGGGGTTCTGCCCACCATCCGGAGCCGCTGCGTCAGCTTTGCTCTGGCCCCGGTGGCCCCGGCTCGGTGCGCGGAGTACTGCGCTGCCCAGGGGGTAGACCCCGCCGAGGCGGTCTTGCTGGCGGAGCTCTACGACGGCCAGATCGGCACGGTACTCTCCGCCGCCCAGGACCCCGCCCGCCGGGGCCGGGTGGAACAGGCTCGGGCCCTGGCCGAAGCGGCGGCCCGGCAGGACAGCTATGCCGCCTCCACCCTGCTGGCCAAGTACGAAAAAGACCGCTCCGGCGGGGCGGCGCTGCTGCGGGAGTTCGGCGCCCTGGCCTCGGCGGGGCTGCGGGGCAGCCCCCACTGCCCCCTGAACGGGGCCCAGGCCGGGCGAGCCCTCCGGCTGGCCGATGAGGCCCGCCAGAAGCTGGAACGGCAGGTCAACCCGAAAATTGTTCTCCAGCTTCTGGCTGCCCGGCTGGGGGAAACCTGACCGAACAAAAAGGCCGGGGAGGGCGCACCTCCCCGGCCTTGGTTCCATTATAAAGTTGTGTGCCCCTCAATGACGGATGCGGCGGCCCCGGCCCGAGCGGCGGCGTCGGAACAGCCCTTGGCCGCCCCCCATCAGGACGGTGGCCACGCTCAGCACCAGCAGGGCGGCCAACAGTGCCGGAAGAAGCAGCAGGGTGGCCTTGCTGTCGGTGATGAAGTCGGATACATACTCCCGGCGGGCCACCAGATCGGTTTTGCCCACCTCGTAGCCGTCCAGATAGACGGTGGCGGTGCCGATCACCTGGCCGGGCTTGACGGAGGCCCGGACCGATTCGGGCAGCTCAAACTGGAAGGTGACCTCGTCCTCGGCGTGGCCGTAGCCGGTAACCTCGGCGGCTGCGTAGAGCTCCACCGCCTCTTCGCTGCGGCACTGGGTCAGGGGCACCGTGGTCAGAACGGTTTCGGTGTCCACCAGCAGCCGGTCGTTGAAGCTGGCGAAAGCCCAGTCCAGGATCTCGGCGCACTCACGGTAGATGTTGTCCAGGTCGGATTTCAGCACCACCAGGCCGTAGGTGTGGCCGTCCTGCTCGGCGAAGGTGACGAAGCACCGCCCCGCCAGGGTGGTAAACCCGGTTTTCATCCCCCGGATGTAGTCCCGGTAGTACTCGTACTCGGGGTTCAGCATCAGGTTGGTGGTCTTGATCTCCCGCTCGCTGGTGTGGAGGTTGGTAGCGGGCAGGGTGTAGGTCAGGTTCTGAGCCGCCTCCATATAGCCGGGCTGGGCGTAGCAGGCCGCGGCAATCCGGGCCAGATCTCGGGCGGTGGAGGCGTTGCCGTAGTCATAGAGGCCGTGCACACAGCTGAAAGTGGTGTTGGTGCAGCCCAGCTCGGCGGCCCGCTCGTTCATCTGGGCCACAAAGGCGGTGAGGCTGCCCCCCGCCAGATCACTGGCGATGACGCTGGCGGCGTCGTTGGCGCTGGCCACCAGCAGGCAGTTCAGAAGGTCAATCCGCCGGACTGTCTCCCCGATCTTGAGCCCGGCGGTGGTACCGTTGGCGTTCTGGATGTCGGTGAACTCCTGGGTCAGGCTGGTGGGGATGGTGACCTCGGCTTCCAGGTCCACCCCGCTCTCGAGCAGCAGCAGGGCGGTCATCATCTTGGTCAGACTGGCGATGTACATGGGCTGATCGGCGTTCTGCTCGAGGATCACTTTCCCGGTGTCCAGGTCAAAGAGATAGATGGCCTCGTCGGGGTAGGTGGTCTGGATGGGCATGGGATAGGAGGCAAAGCCGGGCAGAGCCAGAGCGGCAGCCGACACCAGGGCCAGCGCCAGAGCCAAAGCGCGGCGGAACAGACGAGCAGAAACTTTCATGAGCGGAACTCCTTTTGGGCGGAGCCGGGGGCGGCCCCGCGGTGGATGATACAGAGATAAAACGAAAAACAGGGGCGGACCCCCTGCAAAATCAGTCTCTTTATAAAAGATACCACAAAACCGGCAAAAGAGAAAGGTGGTTTTTCACAATGATTGCTGCATTTGGTGGAAAAATACCCCAGGACAAGGGCGCGGCCTTTGTGGCCGAAAACGCCACGGTGCTGGGAGACGTGACCCTGGAAGAAGGGGCCAACATCTGGTATGGGGCAGTGCTGCGGGCCGACGAGGGAAAAATCCTCATCGGCCCGGGGTCCAACGTCCAGGACAACGCGGTGCTGCACTGCGACCCCGGCGGGCAGGTGGTCCTGGGCCGGGATGTGACGGTGGGCCACAGCGCCATTGTCCACGGCTGCACGGTGGGAGATAACACCCTGATCGGGATGCACGCCACCCTGCTCAACCACTGCGTGGTGGGCAGCGGCTGCATCATCGGGGCGGGGGCCCTGGTGCCGGAGGGAATGGTGATCCCGGACGGCGTGGTGGTCGTGGGGGTACCGGCCCGGGTGATTAAACCCGCCAGCCCCGAACAGCAGGCCGCCACCGCCCACAACGCCGCCGAATACGTCCGGCTGGGGCGGGAACACGCGGCGATTCAGGGTAAAAACAAAGGCTAAAAAGGCCCGGAAAAGCTTTTACACATTCTTCACAGGTTTGTAATCATTTTCACGCAAAAGCTGGGTATACTACAATCACAAAGAAACGGGGCCGCAACCGTTCTTTGTACATGATTCCTCCTCACACCAAAGCAATACCCCATACAATCCCCCCGCGTCGGTGAACCGCAAGCGCCGACGCGGGGGGATTGTCATTGTGGGGGTGATTAAAGCCGCCCGCTCTGTTCATGAACTCGGAGCCAGGCCCAAATCCCTTGACGATGATCCCAAGGGGTGTATAATCAAAATTGTATTTCAAATCTTGTACAGAGTGATTAAAAAGTGGGGCGTTTTTATGTACGAAAAACGAGAGAAGCTGTGCGGCGTCATTGCGGTGGTATACTATATAGCCTATTGGTTTCTCCTCTTATTGTGCGGAAAAGTTCAGGTCCTGACCCAGAGCAGACTTTTTACCACTGTTTTATACACGCTCATATTTGTATTAACCGTCGCTTTTGTCTATCGAAAAGAGCACAGCTGGCGCAGCCTCGGTTTTCCCGGCGAAAAGAACACAAAGACCGATCTTTGGCTCGGGGCTGTTCTTATTCTGGCCGGTATTTGTATTAAGATCTTTCTTGTGTGGAAAGCGTTCGGGCAGCTGACTGAGGATCTCTGGTTTCAAATTCTCTGGACGATTCCCTATTACCTCTTCTATATTGCAGCCGTGGAGGAAATTCTTTTCAGAGGTTTTATCCAAAACTATCTATTCGGGCTGAATCTCAACCCAAAACTGGTATTCTGCCTGGGTGGGATCTTCTTTTCTTTATTCCATCTGCCCTATCAGATGTACAACCGCGGATTTTCTTCCCTGCTGGTATATACCGTACAGATGATCCCCAGTCTGGTGTTTATCTTCTTTGTTCATTTGGCACTGTGTCTGATTGCGAAAAAGCGGGAAAGCATCATCCTGCCCATTGTAATCCATTTTCTGATGGATTATCTTTGATCATAAAGAAAAAAGCGGGCGAAAGCCCGCTTTTTATATTGCTCCGTAAATGCCGCGCACCGAGACTTCTCCGGTAAAGACGTGCTGCTGGCCGCTGTCGGTCCGCACCACCAGCCGGCCGTTTTCGTCGATGTCCTCGGCGATCCCCTCGCCCTGGCCGCCGCCCGGCAGATCGAAGGTCACCCGCCGCCCCAGATTCACGCAGGCGGCCTTGTACGCCTCCCGGAAAGGCGCGAACCCCTCCCGCGCGAAGGTGTAGAGGGGCCGGTCAAAGCCGAAATCGGTCAGAGCCTCCGCCAGAATTTCCGGGTCCCGGGCCAGATCCACCGCCGCCCCTTCCAGCGCCAGGGAGCTGCCGTAGGGCAGGCCCGCCGCCTCGAAATACTCCCGGGGCTGGGCCAGGTTGATCCCGATCCCCGCCATGTAGCCCCGGCCTTGATTCTGGTAGCCGTAGCTCACGCTCTCACAGAGGATGCCCACGATCTTTTTGCCGTTCAAAAGCAGATCGTTGGGCCATTTGATCTGGCAGTTTACCCCGTATCGCAGGGCCAGCTGCTGGTATACCGCCAGGCTCGCCAGCAGGGGCAGGGTCTCCGGCTGGACCAGATCCTCCCGGATCACCACCGTACAGTAGAGGGCCTGGCCCGCGGCGTTGACCCAGCGGTGGCCCTGCCGCCCCCGGCCTGCCGTCTGGCTGGTGGTGTACACCGCCCCCACCGGCCCGAACTCCTCAAAATGGGCTTTGGCGTAGTTGTTGGTGCTGTCACACTCCGGGATATACCGCACTTCGTTCAGGCTCATCCCTTGGGCACCTCCCGATGCTCAGCGCTCAGGATTTTGCCGTTGTCCAGCACCATCACGCCGTAGGTATCCGGCCCGATGTAGCACCGCCCACAGGAACCGGGGTTAAACAAAAAGACCGGTCCCTGCTGCTTGGCGATGGGAATATGGGTGTGGCCGAAGAGGGCGACTTCCGCTCCGCGGGCCGCCGCCGTATCCACCAGCGTATCCGTATCGTATTTAACGCCGTACATATGCCCGTGGGTATAGAAAACAACCACCTTGTCAAAGGCTGCCAGCCCGTCCAGGGGCTCTAAGGCGCCATAATCGCAGTTGCCCGCCACCGCATACGCCCGCAGGCGGGGGGCGGTGGTCAGTGCCCGTTCCAGATCCCGCAGGCCGTCCCCCAGAAAAATCAGGGCGTCGGCGTCAGCCTCGGCTTTCAGGATCCGGCGGATGGCGGGCTCACTGTTGTGGCTGTCGCTGAGAATCACAAGTTTGGTCATGTGCGGGTCCTCCTTTCTCTTTTTCCGGCAGAATTATGCCTCGTCCTCCTGACCGTTTTGGCAGGCCAGCATGGCTTTATACACTTCGCTCTTGGACCAGGGGGTGCCCTGGGCGGCGGTCTTGGCCGCGGCGGTGGGGCTCATGCCCCCCTGAGCCAGTTCCAGAGCCCGGGCAGCCGTATCCTCCAGGGTGGCGGCTTCGTCCGGCTGGGCGGCGGCGGGGGCCCCCGCCATCACCAGGACGTATTCTCCCCGGGGCTCGTTCTGGGCGTAGTACGCCACGGCCTCCCCCAGGGTGGTTTTCTGGATTTCCTCGTGGAGTTTGGTCAGCTCCCGGCAGAGGGTGATGCTCCGCTCGGGGCCGAAGGCCTCGGCCAGATCGTCCAGGGTGGTGCGGAGCTTGTGGGGCGCCTCGTAGAAGATCACCGTCCGCTTTTCCCCGGCCAGCTCTTCCAGCCGCTGGCGCTTCTGGCGGCGGTTCACTGGCAAAAAGCCCTCAAACACCCAGCGGGAGGTGTCCTGGCCCGAGACCGCCAGAGCGGTGACGCAGGCCGAGGCCCCCGGCACCGGCACCACCCGGATTCCCCGGGCCAGGGCGTCCCGAACGATGGCCTCGCCCGGGTCGGAGATGCAGGGCATCCCCGCGTCGGAGCAGAGGGCGCAGTCCTCCCCCGCCTCGATCCGGCGGAGAATCCCCTCCCCTTTTTGGAGGGCGTGTTCGTAATAGCTCACCAGGGGCTTTTTCAGCCCCAGGTGGTTGAGCAGCCGCAGGGTCACCCGGGTGTCCTCTGCGGCCACAAAATCGGCCGCGCCGAAGGTAGCCGCCACCCGGGGCGGCATATCGTCCAGGTTGCCGATGGGGGTGGCGACGATATAGAGTGTACCGGCCATAATTTCCTCCCGTAATTCCCGCCGGGTCATTGGCGGGGCAGTTTGTGGGGATATTTGTCAGTCTGTTTCCCGGTTTTTCGACGGGTTACCCCGGCCGGGGCCATAGAGAGCCGCCCCCGCTTCCAGCAGAAGGTCCGGCTCGATCCGCAGCCCGGTGCGGCGGTTTTTCTGGGCTTCCACCAGAAAGAGCCAGGGGGCGCCCCCGGCCTGGTTTTTCACAAAGGCCAGCCGTTTGGGTTCCAGCCGGTGGGCCCGCAGAACCGCCAGCACCTCGGCCAGACGCTCGGGCCGGTGGCAGAGAGCCAGCTTCCCGCCGTCCTTCAAAAGCCGGAAGGCGCAGGCGCAGACATCTTCCAGGGTGCAGGTCTCTTCGTGGCGGGCAGCGGCCCGCTGGGGCGCTGCGCTTCGGGGCCCGTCGGTAAAATAGGGCGGGTTGCAGGCGCACAGGTCGTACTGGCCCTCCCCCTGGCGGTACTGGCGCAGGTCGGCGCAGACCGGCTGGATGTGCTCGAGCCCCTGGTCCGACACCGCCGCCGCCAGCAGGGCGCTGGCCTCGGGCTGAAGTTCCACCGCCGTACAGGGGCCCCGGTGGCCACGGTCGTGCCATTCCAGGGCTACCACGCCGCATCCGGAACAGAGGTCGGCGGCCCGCTGACTGGGCCGGGGCGTACAAAACCGGGCCAGCAACAGGGCGTCGGAGCCGAACCGGTGGGCCGGCGTGCAATAGATCTTAGTGTTATTATACAAAATCTCGGTGGAATGTTCCATACTGCGGGCGGCCCCATCCTCAAAAAAATTTACCATCTGCGGCCCATAGGATCGCCCCTCTCAGGGGGCGGGACGGGCAAAAAAACAGCAGATCCGGGCGGACCTGCTGTCTTCTGCGTTATCTGTGCCGCTGGAATTACTCAGCAGTGATTGCACCAGTGGGGCAAGCACCCTCGCAAGCGCCGCAGTCAATGCAGCTGTCAGCGTTCACAACAGCGACGCCACCCTCGACGGTGACAGCGCCAACGGGGCAAGCGCCCTCGCAAGCGCCGCAGCCAACACATGCATCAGAAACCTTGTGTGCCATAATAGTACGCTCCTTTCAACCCGTGCCTAAGAATCCATGTAAATAGAGAGCCGGTCCTGCACGGGCAGAATCCGCCTCTCGAGGAATACGATCCTTGAGTGGATTGTAGCAAAGCGGGCCCCAAAATGCAAGCCTAAGTCGGAACCCTTCTCCCGAAAACCGGACATTTTGGCTGATTGCACAAAACGAAACCGGAGTTACTGGGGAAATTGCGCCCGGATTTTGTCAAAAATCACCAGGGCTGCCAGACCAAAGGGAGGGTGGTTTACTCCTCCTCGGGGCTGGCGGAAGCCACCAGAGGGGCCGGATCCCGCAGGCCGGAATAATCGTCGTCCGGGTCGGGGCGGCGGGGAGCGCGTTTGCCGCCCGAAATATATTGGCAGACGCTGGCTTTATAGTATTTGGGGGCCAGGGCCTCGGCGGCGCAGCGCACCCGCAGGTAGCCCGAGATGGGGTTGACCTCGATGACGGTGCCCACCCCGTCGGGGGTGCGGACGGTGCTGCCCACCATGGGCAGGATGCTGTTCAGATACTCGTAGGCGCTCTCCTCGTAGGCCAGGCAGCACATCAGCCGGCCGCAGGCGCCGCTGATCTTGGTGGGGTTGAGAGAGAGGCCCTGCTCTTTGGCCATCTTGATGGAAACGGGCTGGAAATCCTGCAAAAACCGGCTGCAGCAGAAGGGCTGGCCGCAGATGCCCAGGCCTCCCAGCATCTTGCTCTCGTCCCGCACGCCGATCTGGCGCAGCTCGATCCGGGTGTGGAAGATGCCGGCCAGATCCTTGACCAGCTCCCGGAAATCCACCCGCCCGTCGGCGGTGAAGTAGAACAGGATCTTGGAGCGGTCCAGGGTGTACTCGGCTTCCACCAGCTTCATCCCCAGGCCGTGGCGGGCGATGCACTCCTGACAGGTGCGGTAGGCCCGCTTTTCGTCCTCCCGGTTCTGACGCATCCGGCGGACGTCCACCCCGTCGGCGATCCGGGTGATGGGTTTCAGATTTTTGGGGGCGGCGGCGTCCTCCACCGGGCGGGCCGCCTGGACCACCTCACCGCACTCGACCCCCCGGGCCGTCTCCACGATGACGTAGTCCCCCACCTTCAGCTCGGCGCCTGCGGGGTCGAAGGAATAAGCTTTGCCGTTTTCTTTGAAACGGACGGAAATGACATTTTTCATTTTGATCCTCGTTGCATGACAAAAATTGTATGATAAAATGCGTTGCTGCGATTTGGGCAGATTGGCAGATGGAAAGCCATCTTACACTTTAGTATATCACAGCTGGGGGCGCTTTTCCATCCAAAAAAATAGACCGGGGCGCCCTTGCGGGAAGATTTAACAGATTTATCGCTTCTTTCTCTCTTGCAAAGATTGGGGGATTGTATATAATAAGAGTGTTTATATGACGCAGAATTTGTTTTACTCTGCCGACACAAAACACGGCCGGCCCCTGGTCCGGTTCATCAGAGGAAGATTATGGAAAAATATAGTGTCAAAAATCCGTTCACCGTTCTAGTTGGAGTGATTATGGTGCTGCTGCTGGGCTTTGTGGCGGTCACAAAGATGCAGACGGACCTGTTGCCCGACATCAATACCCCCTACCTGATGGTGGTTACCGTATATCCCGGTGCCAGCCCCGAGCGGGTGGAGAGCGAGGTCTCCCAGCCGCTGGAGAATACCCTGGGCACCGTTTCGGGCGTCCAGACCATTACCTCCACCTCGGCGGAGAACTACAGCATTCTTCAGCTGTCTTTTGCCGAGGGAACGGATATGGACAGCGCCCTGGTCAAGGTCTCCAACTCCCTGGAACAGGCGGCGGAGACCCTGCCCGACCTCTGCCTAACCCCCTCGATTCTCGAGCTGAACGTCAACATGAGCGCCCTCATGACTGTCTCGGTGGGCCGGGAAGGCTATGATATCTACGAGCTGTCCGACTTTTTGGACGAGAGCGTCATCCCCTATCTGCAGCGTCAGGGGGGCGTTTCCAGCCTGTCCTCCAGCGGCCTGGTGGATAAGATTGTCCAGGTGCAGCTGAACCAGGATAAAATCGACGAAGTGAACGTTCTGCTGCTGGAGGAGGTCAACACCCAGCTGGCCGCCGCCAAGGCTCAGCTGGACGCCGCCGAGGCCCAGGTGAACGATGGCCGGGCCCAGCTGGAAGCCGCCAAAGCCAGCTTTGGCCAGACGGTTTCCCAGACGGTGATGGATAAGATCGCCGCCGCCGTGGGGGACGCTACCGAGGAGTTCCGCGCCCAGACCCAGGCTCTTTTGGAGAGCATCGACAACCTGATCGCCGTGGTTCAGGAGCCTGAGATTCAGCAGGCTCTGATCGAGGTGCGCCAGGGCCTGCAGCAGATTATGGACCGGATCAGCGCCACCAAGGTCCAGACCATCGACGATCTGATCGAGATTGTGGCCGAGACCCGTGTCCTGACCGAAAAACTCACTGTGGCCCTCCAGAAGCTCCAGGAGCGCCTGGACGCCGAGCAGGGCACGGGCGGCAGCTCCGCCGGCGATCTGATGGATTCTCTCCAGATCACCCAGAGCCTCGAGACCGTTTACAGCACTCTGGAAGGGGTGCTGAAAGCCATGGACTCGGTGCCCGAGATGATGGATCAGTTCCAGGACGCCTACGCCGATTTGAATCAGTCCCAGATGGAGGCGCTGCTGGCCTTCACCGAGGCCCAGCGGATGCTGGCCGACGGCGAGGAGCAGCTGGCCGCCGCCAAAGCCGAATATGAGACCGCCCGGGAGAACGCCCTGGCCAGCGCCGACGTGAACAAGATGCTGACCATCGACGTGCTCTCCCAGCTGATCTACGCCCAGAACTTCTCCATGCCCGCGGGTTATATCGACGACAAAGACGACAACTCCTGGCTGCTCAAGGTGGGCGAGGAGTACGACAGCATCGACGATCTGACCGGCGCGCTGCTGATCAGCGTGGAGGGCGTGGGCGAAATCCACCTGTCCGACGTGGCAGACGTAGTGGTGGTGGACAACGCCGAGGACACCTACACCCGCCTGAACGGCGAGCGGGCCGTGGTTCTGAGCATCTACAAGAGCACCACCGCCAGCTCCAACGAGGTCTCCAACAACTGTCTGGCCGCCTTTGAGGAACTGGAAGCCCGGTACGAGGGGCTGAACATCGTGGTTCTGTCCAACCAGGGCAACTACATCACCATCCTGATCCAGAGCATTCTGGGCAGTATGGCAGTGGGCGCCCTGCTGGCCATCATCGTGCTGGCCTTCTTCCTGCGGGACGTGAAGCCCACCCTGGTGGTCGGCATCAGTATCCCCCTGTCGGTGCTGTTCGCCATTGTGCTGATGTACTTCTCGGGCCTGACCATGAACATTATGACGCTGGCCGGTTTGTCCCTGGGCATCGGTATGCTGGTGGACAACTCCATCGTCGTCATCGAGAACATCTACCGGCTGCGCAGCCGGGGCGTGCCTGCCCCCCGCGCCGCCGTTCAGGGCGCCCGCCAGATGGAGGGCGCCATAATCGCCTCGACCCTGACCTCGGTCTGCGTCTTCCTGCCGGTGGTTTTCTCCCAGGAGCTCACCCGGGATCTGCTGCAGCCCATGTCTCTGTGCATCGGCTACTGCCTGATGGCCTCCCTGATCGTGGCTCTGACGGTGGCCCCCGCCGCCGCCTCCACCGTACTGCGCCAGGCCAAGGTGGTCCGGCTGCCCTGGTTCGAGCGGTTCCAGGAGAAGTACGGCCGCAGTCTGGAGTGGTGCCTCCAGCACAAGAAGCTCCCCCTGCTGGCCTCCATCGCACTCTTTGCGGTCTCGGCCTGGGTGGTCTTCTCCATGGGCATCGTGATGCTGCCTGAGATCACCACCACCGAGATCAAGATGAGCATCACCACCCCCGACACCATGACCCGGGAGGAATCCTACGCCATGGCCGGTGAGATCCTGGAGAAAACCATGGATCTTGAGCTGGTGGATCAGGTGGGCGTCTCCACCGATACCAGCATCTACGGCATCGACGTGGGCATGCTGGGCGGCCAGATTCAGGAGCTGCTCAGCGCCACCACCACCGGTTACGGCAAATATACCTATCACCTGACCCTGGAAGAGGGCGCCAGCAACCGGGACGCCACCAACATCTGCAACCAGCTGGAAGAGCTGATGGCCCAGTACGAGGGCTGCACCGCCAGCGTCTCCCAGAGCGGTATGGAGGATCTGACCAGCCTGCTGGGCAACGGCCTGACCGTCAACGTCTATGGCCCCGACCTGGATACCCTGGAAGAGCTGTCGGAGCAGGTGGTGGAGATCATCAACAGCACCGAGGGCTTTGAGAACGCCACCAACGGCCTGGGCGAGGGCGAGCAGACCATCGAGCTGCAGATCGACAAGGACAAGGCCCGTGCCTGCGGTCTGACCGTGGCCCAGATCTACCAGTCCATCGCGGCCCGGCTGACCACCTCCACCACCTCCACCAATATCACCATCGACGGCTCCACCATGACCGTCAAGGTGGTGAGCGACCTCGATCCCCTGACCGTCGAAAACCTGATGGATATGAGCTTCAACACCTCCAACCTGGCCGCCGACGGCAGCACCGTCTACGAGGTGCATACCCTGCGGGAGTTCGCCACTACCACCACCGGCACCACCCCCAACTCCATCCTGCGGGAGAACCAGAGCCGGTATATCTCCATTACTGCCGACACCGTCAGGGGCTACAACACCACCGTTCAGTCCCGCCAGCTCCAGCGCCAGTTTGACGAGCTGTCCCGCTCGGGCGCGCTGCCGGAGGGTTACAGCATCTCCCTGGGCGGCGAGACCAGCACGGTCAACTACATGACCGAACAGATGGTGGAGTGGATGGCCCTGGCCCTGCCCTTCGTCTACTTTGTCATGGTGGCTCAGTTCCAGAGCCTGCTGTCCCCCTTCATCGTGCTGTTCACCATCCCGCTGGCTTTCACCGGCGGCATGATCGGCCTGGTGCTCACCGGCCACCAGCTGTCCCTGATGTCCCTGATGGGCTTCATCATCCTGATGGGTACCGTCGTCAACAACGGTATTCTCTTTGTGGACTACACAAACCAGCTCCGTCTGGGCGGAATGGACCGCCGTGCGGCTCTGATTGCCACCGGCAAGACCCGTATGCGGCCTATCCTGATGACGGCCCTGACCACCGTTCTGGCCATGTGTCAGCTGATGTTCAGCAACGATATGGCCAGCCAGATGATGAGCGGCATGGCCATCGTCATCATCGGCGGTCTGACCTATGCCACCCTGATGACCCTGTATATCGTGCCCATTATGTACGATATCCTGTTCAAGAAGCCGCCTCTGGCCATTGACGTGGGCGGCGACGAGCTGGACGACGTGCCCGACGACGCGGCCGAGTTCATCGCGGCCAGCCGCGCAGCCGAGGAGGCCGGTTCGGACGCCGAGCCTCAGGTCCGGCCCGACACCCCGTAACGGGGCTTATACAGCCATAAATTTCTTGGACGCCCGGCGGGGCTTTGCCCCCGCCGGGCGTCTTTTTGGTTTGACGGATGCCCTGCCCCGGCCCGAGAGAAAGGATTGGTTCAAAAATTGTGCAATAAAAACAAAAAAATTCCATTCACAAGCCGGGAAACTATGCTATAATAGCGTTGTAGAAGTTGTTTTCAGTGGGTGCACAAAGGCTGTGGTGCACTGGTTTTGACTCGGCGCCGTTCTCAGCGCCGCATCGGCCGGGCAATTTCTTCTCCCACTCGAGGGGGCGCGTCAGCCGCGCCCGTGTTTTATCCCGCTTCGCCCGCCCGAAACGCTCGAATTAGTATGAGGAGGCAAACACGATGGCTAAAATTCAATCGAAGCCCTTTGGAGTCACCAAAGCAGGAGAGAACGTGACCGAGTATATCCTCTCCAATCCCGGCGGGCTGTCGGTCAGTGTGCTGGATTACGGCTGCATCATCAAAAATATCATCGTCCCGGCCAAGAGCGGCCCTCTGGATGTGGTGCTGGGCCATGACACCATGGCCGACTATGAGGCGGATACCGGCACCTACTGCGGCGCCTTTGTGGGCCGCTACGCCAACCGGATCGAGGGGGCGGCCTTCACCCTGGGGGGCAAGAAATACGAGCTGGAAGCCAACAACGGCCCCAATCACCTCCACGGTTGTTTCTCCCGCAAGATCTATACTGTGAAATCCTTTGGAGATACTCTGCTGATGGAGGCCGAGAGCCCCGACGGGGAGGACGGTTTCCCGGGGAACATGAAGATCGCTGTCCGTTATACCCTCACCGACGACAACGCCTTCCGGATGGATTACCGGGTCTCCTCTGATGCAGACACCCTGGTGAACCTGACCAACCACAGCTATTTCAACCTGGACGGCGGCGGAAACGTCCTGGGCCAGAAACTGCGGATCTATGCCTCCCGCTACCTGGAGGGCAACGAACAGACCTGCCCCACTGGCCGGATTCTCCCGGTGGAGGGCACCCCCATGGATTTCCGGGCCGGCAAGCCCATCGGCCGGGACCTGAAGCCCGGCTTCACCCAGACCGAAATCGTGGGCGGCGGCTACGACCACTGTTACGTCATCGACCGGGCCCGGGGGGCCAGCCAGAGCATCTGCGCCTGGGCCACCAGTGAGAAAACCGGTGTTAGTATGAAGGTCTATACCACCCAGCCCGGCGTCCAGCTCTATACCGGCAACTTTTTGCAGGACTGCACCGTCCCCGGCAAGGGGGGCGCCCAGTACGAGAAGTACAGCGGTTTTGCCCTGGAGACCCAGCACTACCCCTGCAGCCCCTCTCACCCGGAGTTCCCCTCCACGGTTTTGCGGGCGGGCAAGGTGTTCCGAGCTACCACCACCCTGCGTTTTTTCACCGGGAAACAGTGCGGACGACTGTAAAAAAGCGCGGATATTCCATGTGCAACATGCCGAAACACAACGGATTAAAATCGGACATGGAATAAAACGGGCAACAAAAATACATAGAGATAAAATCGGCGGCCCTTGCGCCCCGGACCAAAAAGAGGTATCCTCTAGATAGAGCCGGGGGCCCCGGCAAACGACGGATTCCCAACAAAAAGAGACAAGACAACGAGAGGAAGGGGTATACTCTATGGCAATTCTGGTTTCGGGCGGCGCCGGATACATCGGCAGCCACACCTGCGTGGAGCTTCTGAACGCGGGGTACGACATCGTTGTAGCGGACAACTATTACAACTCCTGCCCGGTAGTGCTGGACCGGGTGAAGCAGATCACCGGCAAGGACTTCCGCTTCTATGAGGCGGACATGACCAGCCGGGAGCAGGTGGAGAAGGTCTTCACCGAGTGCCCGGACATCACGGCGGTGATCCAGTTCGCGGCCTACAAGGCGGTGGGCGAGAGCGTCCGCAAGCCCATCGAGTATTATTCCAACAACCTGAACTGCACCCTGAACATCCTGGACGTGATGCGCCGCCACGACTGCCACAACTTCGTGTTCAGCTCCTCGGCCACTGTCTATGGTGATCCCGCCAGCGTGCCCATCACCGAGGATTTCCCGGTGGGCGCCACCACCAACCCCTACGGCACCACCAAGGCCTTTACCGAGCGGATTCTGACCGACGCCTGCGCGGCAGATCCCAGCCTGAATGTGGCCCTGTTGCGGTACTTCAACCCCATCGGCGCCCACAAGTCCGGCCTGATCGGCGAGGATCCCAACGGCATCCCCAATAACCTGATGCCCTACATCGCCAAGGTGGCCGTGGGCAAGCTGGACATCATCCATGTCTTTGGCAACGACTACCCCACCCCGGACGGCACCGGCGTGCGGGATTACATCCATGTGGTGGATCTGGCCCGGGGCCATGTCTGCGCCATCCGCAAGCTGGAGACCGGCTGCGGCCTCTTCATCTGCAACCTGGGCACCGGCCGCGGTTACAGCGTGCTGGAGGTCATCCACGCCTTCGAGAAGGCCTGCGGCAAGACCCTGCCTTATGTGATCGAGGCGCGCCGTCCCGGCGATATCGCCGAGTGCTACGCCGACCCCACCAAGGCCAAGAATGAGCTGGGCTGGGTGGCTGAGTACGGCATCGAGGAGATGTGCGCCGACAGCTGGAACTGGCAGAGCCACAACCCCGACGGCTACCACACCGTCAAAGCTTAATCCGATAACGCAGAACACCCCCGGCAGGTTCGCCCTGCCGGGGGTGCCGCTTTTTCGAGAAAAAGCGGCGCAAAAAGCTTTTCAAGCCAAAACCGCATCCTGCGGTTTTGTGGGGGTTGTCCTATTTTAGCGCAGGAAAAGTGTGGTTACAAAACGGCAGCATCCGTCTTGATGAAGTATTTGGCCCCAGACACACAAGGTTGTAGACCCTTGTGCTTCAAAGACGGGCCATCGTTCGGGCGAAAGAGCGGAAAATGCGGTGCAAATACAAGCGAGCTGAGTTTGCCATATAGGCAAACAATGGGCAAAGTCAGCATCTGGGGAGCAGTCTGCATAGAAAATGGCTGTTTTTTTTGGATCTTTAAACCAAAGATCCAAGCTGTCCTCTGCGGCAGAGGGAGAGAATCCTCTTCCGTGAGGTGTGTCGGCCCGGTGATCCAGCAGAGGGGACAGTTGGATATGATGCGGAGATAAAATTTTCTCAAGGGTTCGGATTGTCTGGACAACGGCCGCCGCCCCGGTTCCATTTCTCCCGAGTTGCTGGACTAGATTATGAAACACCTTTCTCTCCTGCATAGCCCTCATTCCCCCTTTTGAGAATAGGATACCATTCCCGTTTGAGAGAGTCAACAAATATTATACAATTTGAACGCCAAATGAAAACTTATTTCGGTCATACTAATAGCATGATTGAGGTGATTCATTTGGTTGACTTTGGCGAGAAATTGAAACTGCTTCGCAAGCGGTCCGGCTTGTCCCAGGAACAGCTGGCCCAGCGGCTGGGAGTCACCAAAGGGATGGTCTCCAGCTACGAAACCTCTATGCGGATGCCTAGCTATCCTGTGCTGCTGAAAATAGCGCAGTTATTTCATGTTTCGACGGATGTTCTTTTGGGGATGGAATCGGACGAACGAATCGACATCTCTGGCCTGACCGAGAAGCAAAAGGCTCTTGTCTGCGATATTATAACCCAGTTCCGTGAGAGCAATGGCTGAATAAATAAAATATAGACCCCCGGCAGGTTCGCCCTGCCGGGGGTGTTTTCTCTAAAAATCGGAATGTTAAGTTTGGTTGACAGTTTTCCAGCGCCAGATGGTAGAGCAAAAAAAGCGTTTTTGTTATAATGGATGCGAAAAGGAGGGGATGAGGATGGCCTTTCAGGAGAAACTGATCCGAAATAGAAAAAGACTTGGTTTTTCTCAGGAACAGTTGGGACATTTGGTGGGGGTGTCTCGTCAAACCGTTTCCAAATGGGAGCTGGGAGAGACGACACCTGAGATGGAAAAATTGATCCAACTCAGCCGTTTATTTAACTGTTCGATTGATCAGCTTGTGGAGAACTGCTGCAGTAGCCCGGAACAATCCTCTGCCGCCCCGGAGTTAAGCCAAGCGACACTGTGGCATTATGAATACCGGAGCCAACATACCCTGTTCGGCTTGCCCTTGGTCCATATCAATCTGGGATATGGGTTTTGTACGGCAAAGGGTATTTTTGCTTTGGGCAACTATGCCCGGGGAGTTTTTGCGTTGGGTGGAACTTCCATAGGCGTTTTTGCACTGGGAGGGTTGTCTTGCGGGTTGTTTTCCCTAGGGGGCTTTTCGGTGGGATTGATCTTTGCCTTTGGCGGGGTTTCATTGGGAACCATTGCCATTGGGGGATTGGCACTGGGCATATTTGCGATAGGCGGCTGCGCAGTGGGCGTTTATTCCATGGGAGGTGTGGCTATTGCCGGAAAGATTGCCGCAGGAGGATATGCCCGTGGGCCGATAGCCGTCGGGGAACGTGCCTATGGACAGACAGTTCTGCGTATCCGGGAGGGATTCACTCCACAGGAACTTCGAGCCGCAATTCTAGCCCGGTTTCCCGGGACGTGGAAAGTCATTCTCGATTTGTTTTGCAATTTTGAATAAGGATTTCAAAATAATAGTCCCCCCGGCAGATCTATCCCGCCGGGGGTTAACTTTTAGCCTAAGATATTGGGATTATTCATGCTCCTTGCAGGCCAGCTCTTCCACTTCCAGCATGAGGATGGCGGTCTCATTCACCATCTGGGCCGGGTATTCCCAGCCGGTTTTCCCGGTGTAGTGCTCCATCAAACATTCCAGCGCGTGGATTTTCTGTTCCGGGTTCTCCACCCGGCGGATATGGCCCGTCCCGATGACGCTCTGGAACCGGGCCGAGTACCCGGCGGCTTCGGGGGCTTCGTTCAGCTTGTAGTGGGTGTCCAGCTCAAACCCCACCGAGGCCCCTGCCCCGATCAAGTCAATTTTCCTCCCCTCGGCAGCGCTGTGGAAATAGAAAATCCGTTTCCCTTTCACTTCTTCATAGCCGAAACTCAAAGGCACAATGTAAACCCGGCCCCCGTCCCACAGGCCCAGCCGGCAGCAGTCGCTGGTCTGGATGATCTGGCGGATCTTGGCGGGGTCGGTGACTTCCCGGTCTTTTCTTCGCATGGCGGTTTCCTCCCTGTTTTTCTGCGGTCCAGTCCCATATATTGGTTTGAAAAGCTTTTTGCGCCGCTTTTTCTCGAAAAAGCGGCAAACGTTCCCCAATAAAAACGCCCTTCGGTTTTCCCGGAGGGCGCGGTAAGCTCAGAAAGAATCTCAGCCTTCCTCAATGGTGGAGTGCTCCACCACATAATCCATGGCCCGGCGGATGGCCTCGTTCCGGCGCAGGGCGCGCAGGTCGGTCCGCTCCTTCACCTCAGCCAGGGTCTTCTTGGCCTGCTCGGCCTTCTGGGCGAGCTGGGCGTCCAGCTCGGCGTCGGTGGGGGTCAGGCCCTTCTCCTCGGCCAGCTGGAGCAGAGCCATCCGGGCCCGGGTGTTCCGCTCGGCGGAAGCCCGCACCGCAGCGGTAAAGCTCTCCCGGGTCTGATGGGTCTGGCTCAGATACTGATCCAGGGTCATCCGCTGCATCCGCAGCTGCTGCTGGAAGTTCTGCATCTCGGCCTGGTAGGCGGACTCCACCAGCGGGCTGGGCAGCTCGCCCTCGGCGGCGTCGGCCAGCTGAAGGATAATGTTGCTCTTGGCGCGGTTGAGGGCGGCGTTGTGCTTGCGCTCCTCGATCTGCTGGCGGATCTGGGCCCGCAGTTCGTCCATGGTGTCCACCTTGCCGATCTTCTTGGCGAAATCGCTGTTCAGGGCGGGCAGCTGGCGGACGCAGACGTCGATCAGCTTGATCTTAAAGACAGCGGCCTTGCCTGCCAGATCCTGGGCGTGGTACCGGGCGGGGAAGGTCACGTCCACGTTGAACTCCTCCCCTGCCTTGTGGCCCAGGATGCCCTCCTCGAAACCGGGGATCATCTGGCCGCGGCCCAGTTCCACAGCCTGGCTGGTGGCGGTGCCGCCTGGGAACTGGCGGCCGTCGATGTAGCCGGAATAATCAATGTGGACCACGTTTCCCTTGACGGCCGGACCCTTGTGGGGGACCAGCTCGGCGGCAGCCTGACGGCGGCGCTCGATGGTCTGCTCCACCTCTCGGTCGGCGGTGGCGGGGGTGGTGCACTTGGCCGTAAAGCCCTCGGTCTGCTTGAAGGTCAGGGCCGGGCGCAGGGCCACAGTGGCGGTGGCCACAAAGCCCTCGTCCTTCTTGACACTCACCAGGTCATAGGCGGGCTCGTCCACCGGCTCGTAGCCGTGCTCGGCCAGAGCGCCCTCGTACAGGGCGGGGACGTCCCGGTCCATCAGGTCGTTGATGGCGTCGTACCAGAAGGTGTGCTCCCCCCGGTCAGCCTCGATCTGGGCGCGATCGGCCTGGCCTTTTTCAAAGCCCTTGATGGTGTAGCTGTCCCGGGTGCGCTCATAGACGGCCTCGGAGGCAGCCTCAAGCTCCTCTGCGGTCGCGCTGAAGGTCATTTTACAGACGTTGGCTTCAGGCGTTTCCACATTTACCAATTTCATAGGAATACCCTCCATGTTGCCCCGCATGGGGGCTTTTTTCAAAGTTAGACAAAGTTATTATAGCACATATGGCACAAAAGAGGTATAATAAAAACGAAAAAACTCCTCCATTTTGCGGCGGAGCGGGCCGTTTTTGTCCCGCCCGCCAGAAAGGGCGCCCCCACCCGGGCGCGAAAGGTCGGTCAAAAATGCGATTGTTTGACGTTCTGGGCCCGGTGATGATCGGACCCTCTTCCAGCCACACCGCCGGCGCGGCCCGGATCGGCTACACCGCCCAGAAGCTGCTGGGCGAAGTACCGGCCCGGGCCGACATCGGGTTATACGGCAGCTTTGCCACCACCGGCCGGGGCCACGGCACCGACCGGGCCCTGGTAGCAGGGCTTTTGGGGATGCGGCCGGATGACCCCCGCCTGCCCGACAGTTTCGCGGCAGCGGGGCAGGCCGGCATGGAGTTCCATATCCACCCGGTGGAGCTGCGCTCGGCTCACCCCAATACCGCAGTTCTCCAGCTGGAGGGCCGCAGCGGACGCAAGCTGGCCCTGACGGCGGCGTCGGTGGGCGGCGGCCGGATTCGGGTCACCGAGATCGACGGGGTGCCCGCGGACTTCGGCGGGGACAGCAATACCCTGATCATCCACAACGAGGATACCCCCGGCTGCATCGCCGAGGTGACGGTCTCCCTGGCCCTGCGGCGGATCAACATCGCCTCCATGCAGGTGTTCCGGGCGGCCCCGGGCACCTATGCGGTGATGGTGCTGGAGTGCGACTCCCACATCCCCCCTGCCCTGGAAAAACAGCTGGCCCTGGTGCCGGGCATCCGCAAGGTCACCTGCCTGAACGTGGACGAGCCCCAGGAGCCGGGGGTCTGATGCCGCTTTTTCGAGAAAAAGCGGCGCAAAAAGCTTTTCTCTTCTGAACCCTAGATCAAATTACAAAGGAGAAACTCTATGTCCTTTTTATCCTGTGCCGAAATGCTCGGCGCTGCTGCGGAACAGGGAATTTCCCTGGCCGAGGCGGTGATGAGGAACGACCTGGCCGAAAGCCGTCTGACCGAAGAAAAGAGCCGGGCCGATATGCGCACCCTCTGGCATGTGATGCAGGCCACCAGCCGGGATTACGACCCGGCCCAGCGCAGCCGGAGCGGTCTGTGCGGCGGGGATGCCGCCAAGGTGGAGCAGGCGGCCGCAGCAGGCAAGCTATTGGGGGGCGATTACCTGGCGGCAGTCACGGCCGAAGCCCTCAAGACCGCGGAGTGCAACGCCTGCATGAAGCGGATTGTGGCGGCCCCCACGGCGGGCAGCTGCGGCGTTCTGCCGGCGGTGCTGCTGCCCCTGGCCCGGTCGGGCGAGGCCAGCGACGACGACATCTGCGAGGCCCTCTATGTTGCAGCTGGCTTCGGCCAGGTGATCGCGGCCCGCGCCACCCTGGCGGGGGCTGAGGGCGGCTGCCAGGCCGAGGTGGGCTCGGCCAGCGCCATGGCGGCGGCGGCCCTGTGCTATCTCAAGGGCGGCGCCCCGGAACAGTGCGCTGCCGCAGCGGCCATGGCCCTGGGCAACCTGTTGGGCCTGGTCTGCGATCCGGTGGCGGGCCTGGTGGAGGTGCCCTGCGTCAAGCGGAATGTAGTGGGTGCCGTCAACGCGGTGTCCTGTGCCAATATGGCCCTGGCCGGGGTGGACTACGCCATCCCCTGCGACGAAGTCATCGACGCCATGGGCCGGGTGGGAGCGCAGCTCTCCCCTGACCTGCGTGAAACGGGGCTGGGCGGCCTGGCCGCCACCCCCACGGGCCAGGCCATAGCCCAGCGTCTGGCTGAAGAAGGATAATCTGGATCTCGAGGGCCTGCGCCCCATTCGGGCGAGAAATTCCAATTTTTTTTCAAAAAATGCTTGACAAACATTCCGCTGAGTGATAGAATACATTACGTTCCGAATGGAACATATGCGTTGGTAGCTCAGCTGGATAGAGTGACTGACTACGAATCAGTAGGCCGGGGGTTCGAGTCCCTTCCATCGCACCAAGATAGCTCGTGTTTTTACACGGGCTATTTTTGTTTTTCTGGAACTTTCCTGCACTGGCAGGCACGAGAACGGTTCCGGGCCAGCGATCCGGACCGGCAGAAGAAAAACTCCTTCAATGTCTCCTTACCGGCAGCAGAACTATAAAACTTCAAAGCCCCACACAGCAAACGCTGTGCGGGGCTTTG
>OERZ01000039.1_pt1 | contig 24579 bp, 23 predicted proteins | sample 1540151 | NCBI WGS metagenome assembly OERZ01 (sample SAMEA3891880, study PRJEB23780) | metagenome | biome: terrestrial biome; feature: animal house; material: Caecal content | place: Italy | collected 2015-05-05 | reverse complement strand
TCCCTGGGCTGCCTCGGCGCTCTGCGCCGCCGCCAGATAGTCCTTCTGCACGCGGGCATACTGCCGCGCGCTGGCTGCGACGGCATCCAGATCTCGGCTGAGGCCGTTGAACGCCCGCTGTTCTTCTAACAGCGCGGCGTGTTCCGCGCGCTGCTTTTCGGCCCGGATGGCGCTGGCCCGCCTGGCCTGCCCCAGCGGCCTTGACGAGAGGGCACGACAGTGGTACTTGGCCCTTCTGGTGCAGTATTTCGGCCGAGCGCCCCAGTTCATGCCGGACACCCCGGGGGAGGAAGCATATTCCCGGTTATTCGACTTTTTGGCGGAGCAGCCCGGGTTGACCGTCGCTCACCTGAGCGAGCTGGTGCGCACCGCCGGGCGGCTGGGCCTGTCGGCCCCTCTGATTACTCGGATGCTGGAGGTGCGTACCCAGCGATTTTCCACCGCCACTGGTTTTGAGGATTTGGAGCTTGACTAAAGCTTTGTTCAAACACCATTCCGCTGTTTGGAGGTAATTTTATGCAGCACTATGTAGTCATCGACCTGGGCGGCACCCTGGTCAAATACGCACTGGCAGACGAGACAGGTAATCTCACCCAGCAGGGCAAAACCCCCTCCACCTGCTCCAACGCCGAAGAATTGCTGGATCTTCTGGAGCGGGTTGCCCGGCAGTTCACCGTCCCCTACCAAGGGGTGGCCATCTCCATGCCGGGCCGGATCGAAACCCGAACCGGCGTCGCCCACACCGGCGGCACCTTCTCCTTCCTTCATCACACCCCCATCGCTCCCTTGCTCCAACAGCGTTTGGGCGTGCCGGTGACCATCGCCAACGACGGCAAATGTGCCGCCAATGCCGAGCTCTGGCAGGGCAGTATGAGAGATGTAGAAAACGGCGTGGTTATTGTGCTGGGCACCGGGACCGGTGGCGGCTTAATCCTGAACCACCAGGTCTACATGGGCCATACTCTGGGTGCCGGGGAGTTCTCTTTCCTGGCGGTGGATTACCAGCTGCTGCCCAAGGGGATTGCCGACAGCCGCGAGGACCTGACTCCGGTCTGGGCCCATTATATGTCCGCCAAGGGTCTGCTGCGGATCTACCGGGTCCACAAGCACCTGGCCCCGGATACCCCGCTGGACGGGTTCAGCTTCTTCCGGGCCTACGACGCCGGGGAACCGGAGGCCCGGGCGGCTCTGGAGGAGTTCGGCCGGTACGCGGCGGCGGGCATCTACACCATCCAGTCGGTGCTGGACTCTCAGAGAATCGCCATCGGTGGCGGCATCAGCGCCCGGCCCGAAATCATCCAGGAAATCGCCCGGGCGGTAGACCGCCAATATGCGGCCATCTCCTTCACCGCTTTCGGCAAGCCGGAAATTGTGCGCTGCCAGTTCGGCAACGACGCCAACCTGATCGGCGCGCTGGCCTTCCACCTGGCAGCAGCTGCACCCCAGCACTAAAACGAAAAAGGAGGCTGCGGCTTATGGCTCTTGTCCACCTGAATTTTCCCAGCAAGGCCCTCGGAGGCAACACCGATGTAAATATCCTGCTGCCGGATTTACCCCGGGGCCAGTCTCCCGCTGAATTTTACGCCAGCGGCAAAAAATACCCGGTGCTCTGGCTGCTCCACGGCACCTACGGCGATTACACCGACTGGCTGCGGAAGAGCAACGTGGAGCTTTATGCCTGCGAAAAGGAATTGATTGTGGTCATGCCTTCCGCCCTGAACACCGACTATGCCAACTGGCCCGGTTTCGGGCTGGGTTACCAGGCGGCCGACTATCTGACCGAGGAACTGATGCCCCTGGTGTACGGCTGGCTGCCCGCCAGCCCAAAGCGGGAGGATAACTTCATCGCGGGTTTATCCATGGGTGGGCGAGGGGCCATCCAGTATGCCTACTGTCATCCCGAAAAGTTTGCGGCGGTGTACAGTATGTCCTGCGTGCCCCAGGACATCCGCACCCAGCTGGAGGACCCCTTATGGGCCAGCCGGAACCAGAACCGCCTAACCAATGCCGGCGGGCTGGAAGGGTACCTGGCCTCCCCCCAAAACACCTGGGACCTGACCGCCCAAATGGCCGGTCGGGAGGATCTGCCCCGGCTCTATTTCTCCTGCGGCACCTGTGACCCACTGATGTACAAAAATTTCTGTAAATTCCGCAGCTACGCCCAGAGCCTGGGGCTGCGGGCAGAGTTTTTCGAGACCGAGGGTTATTCCCATGAATGGCGCTACTGGGAGCTCTGCATCCAGGATGCCATCCAACGATTCCTTCCCGGGAAGAAAACCGGCGGGAACGCATTTTAATAGGCAGGTCAACAAGATTCCCGCTTGACCCGGCCCCCAGGGCAAGATAGACTAAAACCGAACGCCGGGCTGTCCCCACTGCGCCCGGAGCAAGACAGGAAAATCGGAGGCTGTATGTATGAGTTTTCCCCAAGGATTCTTTTGGGGCGGCGCACTGGCCGCCAACCAGGCTGAGGGCGCCTGGAACATGGACGGCAAAGGCCCCAGTGTAGCGGACGTTGCCACCTATAAGCCCAATCTGGACGTAAAGAATTACCAGGCCCATGTAGCCATCAGTGACGAGGCCATCCAGGCCGCCATGACAGACCCCGACGACCAGATGTACCCCAAGCGCCGGGGCATCGACTTCTACCACCGGTACAAGGAGGATCTGGCCCTCTTCGCTGAGATGGGATTCACCATGCTGCGGGTCTCCATCGCCTGGAGCCGGATCTTCCCGACCGGCGAGGAGCTGGAACCCAACGAAAAAGGGCTGCAATTTTACAGCGAGCTTTTTGCCGAGATGCACCGCCTTGGCATCGAGCCGCTGGTGACCCTGAGCCACTACGAGATGCCCCTGGCTCTGGCTGTCAAATACAATGGCTGGTTGGACCGCCGGGTAATCGAGTGCTTCACCCGGTTCTGTCACATCTGCTTTGAGCGGTACAAAAATGACGTCAAATACTGGCTGACCTTTAACGAGGTGGACAGCATCATCCGCCATCCCTTTACTACGGCGGGTATTATCCCAAGCCGGATACCAGAAGATCAGATGCTGCAAACCTGCTACCAGGCGCTGCATCATCAGCTGGTGGCCAGCGCCCTGGTGGTCAAGGACTGCCACGAGATCATCCCCGGCAGCAAGGTTGGCTGCATGCTGACCAAGCTCACCACCTACGCCCGCACCTGTGCCCCGGACGACGAGCTGGCAGCCCAGGCCAAAAACCTGGAGAACCTCTTCTACGCGGACGTCCATGTCTGGGGCGAATACCCCCGCCTGATTCAGAAGATGTTCCAGCGCAAAGGGATCACCCTGAAAATGCAGCCCGAGGACGCCGCCATTCTTAAAGCCGGCTGTGTGGATTTTGTCTCCTTCAGCTATTACATGACCATGACCGAATCGGTGGATCCCAACGCCGAGCGCACCCCCGGCAACACCGTTCTGGGCGTCAAAAATCCCTATCTGCCCTCCAGCGACTGGGGCTGGCAGATCGACCCCAAGGGCCTGCGTTACAGTCTGATCGAACTGTACGACCGCTATCGTCTGCCCCTGATGGTAGTGGAAAACGGCATCGGCGCCAAAGATACCGTAGAGCCAGACGGCTCCATCCACGACCCTTACCGGATCGAATATTTCCGGCAGCACATCCAGGAGATGGGCCGGGCCATCGATGAGGGGGTGGAGATGTGGGGCTACACCAGCTGGGCCCCCATCGATCTGATCTCGGCCTCCACCAACCAGATGAGCAAGCGCTACGGCTTCATCTATGTAGACCAGGACGACCTGGGCCGCGGCACCCTGGCCCGGAGCCGGAAAGATAGTTTCTACTGGTACAAAAAAGTGATCGCCTCCAATGGTGCAAATCTGGACCCCGATTTTTGAGGCAATTTTGTTCCAATAAACTTTAAAAAGCACCCTGGTGCAGAAAACCCCCGGAGAGGATAATCTCTCCGGGGGTTTTTGTGTTTATTCTATTTTAGGGAGGGTAATCCAACTATTTTTTAAACCTGCCACTTCCAGTTGAGGATCTCGGGCAGATCCTGACCTACTTCGTGGATGTAGTTCTTGTGCTCCACCAGTTTGTCGTTCATCTGCTGGATCAGATACGCGCCCCGGTTGCCCAGCTGGGGCAGATGCTGAACCGCATCCTTGACCAGGTGGAACCGGTCGATCTCGTTCTGGACCCGCATATCAAAGGGGGTGGTGATGGTGCCCTCCTCCTGATAGCCGTGGACCGACAGATTCCGGTTGAACCGCTCGAAGGTCAGCTCACGCACCAGAGCCGGATAGCCGTGGAAGGCGAAGATGATGGGCTTATCCCGGGTGAACAGGGCGTCGTAATCTGCATCGGTCAGGCCATGGGGGTGTTTGGCGCTGGTCTGAAGTTTCATCAGATCCACCACGTTCACCACCCGAATCTTCAGCTCGGGCAGAGCCTGCCGCAGGATGGTCACCGCCGCCAGCGTCTCCAGAGTGGGGGTGTCGCCGCAGCAGGCCATCACCACATCCGGCTCCTGGCCCGCGTCGTTGGAAGCCCACTCCCAGATGCCTACGCCCTGGGTGCAGTGCTTGACTGCCTGCTCCATGGTCAGCCACTGGGGCCGGGGGTGTTTGGAGGTCACCAGCACGTTGACATAGTCCCGGCTGCGGATGCAGTGGTCAAAGCAGCTCAGCAGACAGTTGGTATCCGGCGGCAGATAGAGCCGGACCACGTCGGCTTTTTTGTTGGCGATGTGATCCAAAAAGCCGGGATCCTGGTGGGTATAGCCGTTGTGATCCTGCTGCCAGACGTTGGAGGAGAGGATCAGGTTCAGCGAAGCGATGCTCTGACGCCAGGGCAGCTGGTTACAAACTTTGAGCCACTTGGCGTGCTGGGCCACCATGGAATCCACCACCCGGATGAAGCTCTCATAGCTGGCAAAGAAGCCGTGGCGGCCGGTCAGCAGATAGCCCTCCAGCCAGCCCTCGCACAGATGTTCGGACAGCATGGAGTCCATAATCCGGCCGTCGCTGGACAGGAATTCATCCCCTTCCACAATGGTGGAGTTCCAATCCCGCTGGGTTGCCTCGAAGCACTTGTACAGGCGGTTGGACATGGTCTCGTCCGGGCCGAACACACGGAAGTTTTTGGCGTCGGCGTTCAGCCGGAGCACATCCCGGATGTAGCCGCCCAGCTCGATCATATCCTGCTTTTCCACGGCGCCGGGAGCAGGGATCTCCACTGCATACTGTTTGAAATCCGGGGTACGCAGATCCCGCAGCAGCTGGCCGCCGTTGGCGTGGGGGTTGGCCGCGATCCGCCGGTCGCCGGTGGGCGCCAGAGCCTGGAGCTCGGGGATCAGGGTGCCATTTTCGTCAAACAGCTCCTCCGGGTGGTAGCTCTTGAGCCAGGCCTCGATCTGGCGCAGGTGTTCCTCCTGGTTCGGGGTGCCCACCGTGATATCAATGGGCACCTGATGAGCCCGGAAGGTCCCCTCGATGGGTTTGCCGTCCACCACCTTGGGGCCGGTCCAGCCCTTGGGGGTGCGCAGCACAATCATCGGCCACTGGATGTGGCCCATCTTCTCCCCGGCCCGGGCCCGGCGCTGGATCTCGTGGATCTCCCGGATCACGGTGTCCAGGGTGTCGGCCATCTTCTGGTGCATGGTCATGGGGTCGTCGCCCTCGACGAAATAGGGCTTCCAGGAGCAGCCCAGGAAGAAATGCTCGATCTGCTCGTGGGTCATCCGGCCAAAGACGGTGGGGTTGCTGATTTTGTAGCCGTTCAGGTGGAGAATGGGCAGGACCGCGCCGTCCCCCACCGGGTTCAGGAACTTATTGGACTGCCAGCTGGTGGCCAGAGGGCCGGTCTCGGCCTCGCCGTCGCCCACCGTAACCGCGGCGATCAGGTCCGGGTTGTCAAACACTGCGCCAAAGGCATGGGCAATGGAGTAACCCAGCTCGCCGCCCTCGTTGATGGAGCCCGGGGTCTCGGGGGCCACATGGCTGGAGATGCCGCCGGGGAAGGAGAACTGTTTGAACAGTTTCTTCATGCCCTCCTCGTCCCGGCTGATGTTGGGGTACACCTCGCTGTAAGTGCCGTCCAGATAGGCATTCGCCACAAAAAAGTTTCCGCCGTGGCCCGGGCCGGAAATCAGGATCAGATCCTGGTCGAACTCTTTAATGATCCGGTTCAGGTGAACATAGACAAAGTTCTGACCGGGCACCGTGCCCCAGTGGCCCACGATTTTTTTCTTCACGTCGTCCCGGGTCAAGGGACGGCGGAGCAGCGGGTTATCCAACAGATACAGCTGGCCCGCCGCCAGATAGTTCGCCGCCCGCCAATAGGCGTCGATCTGCTTGCACTCCATTTGGTTCATGGTTCTCTCTCCTTTTCTCATTCTCTCGCACATGTTCTCTCACACATGGGTCAGGGCCTGCCGGACTGCTCTCTGCCAGCCGGCGTACCGCTCGTCCCGCTCGGTCTTTTCCATCCGGGGGGTGTAGCTGTGGCGGTGCATCTGGCTGTGGACCACCGCCGGGTCATAAAACCCGCAGGAAAAACCCGCCGCGCAGGCCGCCCCAAAACCGGACAGCTCCTGGATCTCGGGTACGCTGACCTCTACCTGGGCCATATCGCTCTGGAACTGCATCAGGTAGCTGTTGGCGGTGGGGCCGCCGTCCGCCCGCAGCTCTACCGGAGCCAGTCCGGCATCCTCCGCCATCCGCAGAATCAGGTCGGTGATCTGGTACCCGATGCAGTCCACACAGGCTTTTACAATCTCGGCCCGGCCGGTGGTCCGGGTCACGCCAGTCAAAAGACCGGTGGCCTCGCTGTCCCAATAGGGCGCCCCCAGCCCGGTAAAGGCCGGGACAAAATAGGTTCGGTCCGCCGGGTTCGCCAGCCGGGCCAGACCCTCGCTCTCGCTGTCCGAAGCCAGCAGGGCGGCATCCTTTTTCAGCCAGGTGATAACCGCGCCGGTGTAATTCAGGTTACCCTCCAGCACATATTCCACCTGGCCCCCCAGCCCCCAGGCCAGGCTGGTCACCAGGCCGCAGCGGCTTTTGACCAGTCTCTGCCCGGTCTGCATCATCACCGAGGAACCGGTGCCATAGGTGGCTTTGGTCTGGCCGGGGGCCCGGCAGTTCTGACCCAGCAGGGCGGCGTGGCTGTCCCCCAGCACCCCGCAGAGGGGTACCGGCGTTTCCAGCAGCCCGCCCAGGGTGGTATGACCAAAGAGGCTGTCGCTCATGCAGACCTCTGCCAGGCAGGCCCGGGGCACCCCATACAGGGCGCAGAGTTCCTCGTCCCATTTCAGGGTGTGGATGTTGAACAGCTGGGTCCGGCTGGCGTTGGAATAATCGGTCTTAAAGGCTTTTTCCTCGGTGAGCTGGTACACCAGAAAACTGTCGATGGTGCCCAGGCAGAGCTTGCCCTCCGCCGCAAGATCCGCCGCCCCGGGGACATTCCGCAAAATCCAGGCCATCTTGGGGGCGGAAAAATAGGGCGAAAGAGGGATGCCGGTTTTCTCCTGCACCATGGGGCCCTGCTCTGCCAGCCCCTCGCAGATTTCCTTGGCGCGGGCGCACTGCCAGACGATGGCCGGACAAACCGGCGCGCCGGTCTCCCGGTTCCAGGCCGCCACCGTCTCCCGCTGGTTGCTCAATCCCACCGCTGCGATCTGCTGGGGGCGGACCTCCGCTTTCTGCAAGAGGTCCCGGGCCACCGCCAGGGTGTTGGCCCGAATCTCCTCCAGGTCGTGGCTGACCCAGCCTTTTTCGTTGATGTACTGCCGGTGAGGGCGGTCGGCCCGGGCGGCCAGCTGCCCCGCTGCGTCAAACAGCATGGCTTTGGTGCCCTGGGTGGACTGGTCAATGGATAAAATATACCGTTCCATACTCGTTTTGATACTTTCAGCAATTTGCCAGCAGTTGGGCGGCGGACTTGGCGATTCCGGCGGCGTCCAGGCCGTAGTAGGCAAAGACTTCCTTCGAGGTGCCGGTAATCACCGGGGCATCCGGCAGGGAAAGATTTTTCACCTTCCGGGGGCATTCTTCCCCCACTACCTGGGCCACCATGCTGCCCAGTCCCCCAAAGGGTGCGTGCTCTTCCACCGTCAGGACCACTTTTGCCCCACGAGCCGCCTTGAGGACAGCCTCCCGGTCCAGGGGCTTGACGCAGTACATATCCAGCACCCCGGCCGAAATGCCCTGGGCGTTCAGCAGGGCGGCGGCGTCCAGGGCCGGGCGGACCATCTCGCCGCAGGCGATGATGGCCACGTCGCTCCCCTCGGCCAGGACGGTGGCTTTGTCCATCTCAAAGGGGCAGGCATCCTCGGTGTAGACATCCTCCACCGGGTTGCGGCCCACCCGCAGATAGGCGGGTTTGGTATCCCGGAGCAGCGCCTCCACCAGCTTGGCGGTCTGGAAGCGGTCGCTGGGCAGGTAGACCCGCATATTGGGGATGGCGCTCATGGCCGCGATGTCCTGGGCTGAGTGGTGGCTCATGCCCAGGGCGCCGTAGCTGACGCCGCCGGAAATGCCGATGAGGGTCACATTGGTGTTGGAGTAGGCGCAGTCGATCTTGGCCTGCTCATAGCTGCGGGTGGTGAGGAAGCAGGCCGGGGATGCGGCAAAGGCTTTCTTGCCGCAGCTGGCCAGGCCCGCCGCCACGCTGACCAGGTCCTGCTCGGCGATGCCCATCTCCACGAACTGTTCCGGGTAGGTGTCGGCAAATTTGGTCAGGCTGGCGCTGCCCCGGCTGTCGCTGCACAGCACCACAATGTCCTTGTCGGTAGCAGCCGCTTTCAGCAGGGTGTCGCAGATGGCCTGCCGGTTGGGAATCTTGTTAGCCATTGAGAAGGGCCTCCTTTCGCGCGGCAAAATCCGCGATGATCTGCCGGTATTCTTCCTGGTTTGGCAGATGATGGTGCCAGCTGGCCTTATTCTCCATCAGGGGGCTGCCGTAGCCCTTGGTGGTGTTGGCCAGGATGACGGTGGGCTGGCCGGGATGGTGTTTGGCAGCGGTGAAAGCGGCATCCAGCGCCTCGATGCTGTCGCCGTCCACGCTGATGACGTTCCAGCCAAAGGCCGCCCAGCGCTGCTCCTGGCTGTCCTGTTTCATGACCTCCTCGGTGCTGCCGGAGATCTGGAGCCGGTTGCGGTCCACCACGGCACAGAGGTTATCCAGCTGATAGTTGGAGGCGGCCATGGCAGCCTCCCAGACGCTGCCCTCGGCCAGCTCACCGTCCCCCATCACCGTATACACCCGGTAACTGCGGCCGTCCCGCTTGGCGGCCAGCGCCATCCCCACGCAGACCGGCAGGCCGTGACCCAGAGAGCCCGAGTTCATCTCGATGCCGGGGAGCTTATTGTTGGGGTGGCCGATGTAAGGGGAGCCGAATTTGGAGAACCGCTCCTTGATGTCCACAAGGTCCAAAAAGCCGCAGTCCGCCAGCACAGCGTAGAGGGCCTCCACCGCGTGGCCCTTGCTCAGGACGAAGCGGTCCCGGTTCGGGTCGGCGGTCGTATAGGGGGTGATGTTCAGGTGGTTTTTGTAGAGCACCAGCAGGGTGTTCAATACGCTCATATCCCCGCCGATGTGGCCGCCCCCGCCGGCCATGATGATCTCCACGATGTCCCGGCGCAGATCCCAGCTTTTCAATTCCAGTTCATGCAGTTCCATTGTTATTCCCCCCGCAGATAGGCCTTGACCTGTTCCTCGATGGGGTCGTACAGGTCCGGCTTGATTCCCATGTATTTGCAGGCCTCGTACAGCACCGGCACCACGTCTTTATGGATGCCGACGCAGTGGTGGATGTAGGGGCCCTCCACGATCTTGGCTTCCAGCCGCTTGATGTTTTCCACCTCCACCCAGAGGTAGGTGCCCATCCCCTTGGGGCCATCCACTCCCTTGGCGTTGCCCAGCAGCAGGCTGTATTCACCGTTGTCGCCGTCGAACCGGGCCAGGGTCAGCCCGCCGTGCTTGGCCTCGGCGGTCAGGGCACCAGGGAAGTCGAAGGCCAGCGGATAGGTGATGCAGGGCTTGCAGCCCGCCACCGACAGGGGCCAGGGGCCGCAGTGCTGGAGCAGCTCGCCGTTGGGGATATCCGGGTGACGGATGGTCCAGTCGGCGAAGAAGCTGCGGGTGTCGTCGTTGGCGGCGGCCTCCACCAGCAGCGCGGTGATGGCGCCGTGGATGTCGGTCTCGCAGACCACCGGAATTCCCTTATCGTTCAGCAGGGCATTGGCCGCACAGGGCATAATCCCCAGCTCACTCTGGAGGGCGTTCCAGCACTGGATGGCGGCGGCGTTGCAGTGGTACTTCCGGATCAGGCGCTCCATTGCCACTGCCAGCCCGGCGATGTTTTCCAGCTGGGCATCGGTGACCTTGACCTCCATCTTTTCCCGGCAGTAGGCCATGGTGGCCTGAACCTCGGCCCCCTCCGCGATGGCCTTTTTTACCTCGGCGGTCAGCTCCGGCAGAGGCACCGGGGCCAGCTGGACGTTGAACCGCTCCAGCAGCTCGCCCTCGTTGCACATGGTGGACCAGAAATCATAGGGCCGGGGACCGATCTGCAAAATCCGGATGTTCTTGAAGGTTTTCACCACATTGCAGACCGCCAGGAAATCCCGCAGGCCCCGCTCAAAGGCTGGGTCTTCCAGGCGGCAGTTGGTCAGGTAGGTGAAGGGCACCTGGAAGCGCCGCAGCACCTTGCCGGTGGCGAACAGGCCGCACTGGGTATCCCGCAGGCGGACCCCGTTGGGCTCGGGGCGCTCGTCCAGGGGGCCCCACAGCAGCACCGGCACCCCCAGGTCTTTGGCCAGGCGGGCGCACTCGTACTCGGTGCCAAAGTTGCAGTGGGGCAAAAACAGTCCGTCGATTTTGGCGGCCTTGAATTTTTCGACGATCTTCAGCCGGTCGTTCTCGTCGTAGAGCAGGCCCTCGGCGTTGATGTCGTCAATGTCCACAAAATCAATTCCCAGCTCCCGCAGCCGGGCGGCGGTCAGGCCGCGGTACTTGATGGCGTCCGGCGCCGAAAAAATACTGCGGCGGGTAGGGGCAAAGCCCAGTTTGATCTGTGCCATAGGGTTGTGATCCTCCTTTTCCTGTGTTGGCTGACCTGGATTTTTTCTGCATCCAGTGTAGCACCATCCCCAAAAAGAGAGGGCGTGCTCCTCATGTATCCCGGATTTTCTGCAGATTGCAGAGTCCTTGTGCCGGGACTTTTGACAGAATTCACAAAGTACGGGGCCCACATCTCTTTTTTCACTAAATTATTTAGTAAAATTTTTACACTACGCAAATTGACAGCGCTTTTGGGACGGATACAATAAAAGACAGAAAAGGAAAGGAGCGGTTGAGATGCGTGTTACCGCAAAACAGCTGGCGGAAAAAGCCGGTGTTTCCCAGGCGACGGTATCGCTGGTTCTCCACGGAAAACCCGGCGTCAGTGAAAAAGTCCGCCGCCGGGTGTTGGCACTGGCAGAAGAAATGGGTCTGGAGCCGCACACCAGCGCACCGGCCTCCAACGGGAAAAACCTCCAGCTGGTGATTTATAAACGGCACGGAAAAGTCATGGCGGATCTGCCCTTTTTTGAGCAGCTGACCCAGGGCGTAGCGGGCGCTGCGGCGGAGCTGGGGTATCATTTATCCATCAGTTATTTCTACGGCAACCAGCCCATCCGGGAGCAGATCCAAAGCCTTGCCAGTCAGAACTGCGCTGGGGTGATCCTGCTGGCCACCGAAATGCACACCGAGGATGTAACCCCTTTTTCGGAGCTGAATCTGCCGCTGGTGATCCTGGACAACTCCTTCCCCGCCCTGAATTACGACGCTATTTCCATCGATAATATGCTGGGGGCCTGGCGGGCGGTACATTATCTAATCGAGTGCGGGCACACCCGAATCGGTTATCTGCACAGCAGCGTGGAAATCCGGAATTTCCGGGAGCGGTACAGCGGGTACCTGTCGGCCTGCCGCTCCTTGCCGGAAGATGCCGCTGTGGACTCGGCCAGGCGGATCATTCCGGTGAGCCCTTCCAGCGAGGGGGCCGCCGCCGATATGGCCAAGTATCTGGACAGCGAGCAGCTTCTGCCCACCGCGTTTTTCGCCGACAACGACCGGATCGCCGCCGGATGCTGCGCCACTCTGTTAAAATATGGCTACCGCATCCCGGAGAATATCTCCATCATCGGGTTCGATGATTCTTCCATCAGCGAAGTGCTCAACCCTCCCCTGACCACCATGCGGGTGCAAAAGCAGCGGATGGGCGCTCTGGCCGTGGAGCGGCTGCACACACTGATCTGCACCGCACCGCCGGAAAGGGTCCATATCTCCATTGCGCCGGAGGTTTTGGTCCGGCAGAGCGTCCTAATTCGGGCGCCGCGAACACCAAATAAAAAGCGCCGGATTTAAATTTCATAAAGAATTTACTAAATTCAGCAGGCATTCTGCTTTTTCCTTGCTGTTTGCACCAACCAGCAGCCGCATCCAATCGGCATTTTTGCCAAAAGTTTTGTACACAAGTTCATAATTCGTTCATTTTCAACAGAATCCGATATAATAAAGGCAAGCAAAGCATCCGTCATCCAAGATACTTGAAACGGACGGTGCAATCACGACTGAAAAGGAGAGAATCATATGGCAAGCAAGTATGATGGACTGGCCCGCATTATCATTCAGAATGTCGGCGGCAAACAGAACATCAACAGCATCACCCACTGCATCACCCGGCTGCGCTTCAAGCTCAAGGACGAGAGCAAAGCCAACACCGATGTGCTCAACAGCACCGATGGCGTGATCAAGGTCATCCAGGCCAACGGCCAGTATCAGGTGGTCATTGGCAACCAGGTGGCTGAGGTCTACGACGCAGTCCTGGAGGTCGGTCACCTGCAGGGCGACGGCACCGTGGACGAGGACGGCAACGCGGTGGAGGACGATTCCGGCGAGCGCAAAAAGAACATTGCCACCGTCCTGATCGACATGATCTCGGGCATCATGGCCCCCACCATCACCCTGCTGGGCGCCTCCGGTATCATCAAAGGCGTGCTGACTCTGCTGACCTTCTTTCACTGGATGGATGCCAACAGCGGCGAGTACATGATCTGGTACACCGTTGCAGACGGTTTCTTCTACTTCCTGCCGGTCATCCTGGGCTATACTGCGGCTAAAAAGTTCAAGATGAACGAGTTCACCGGCATGGCGCTGGGCATCTCGCTGTGCTACCCCACCATGGTTGCCCTCAAGGGCGGCGAAGCTCTGGGCACCCTGCTGGAGGGCACGCCCTTCGCTATGAGCTACTACACCACCTTCTTTGGTCTGCCGGTGGTCTTCCCTGCATCGGGCTATACTTCCTCGGTCATCCCCATTGTCCTGTGCTGCTTTGTGGCGGCCAAGCTGGAGAAATGGCTCAATAACCATCTCTCTGACATGATCAAGGCTTTCATTACCCCGGTTTGCGTCCTGCTGATTATGTCCGCCCTGACCTACCTGGTCATCGGCCCGGTCTCCGGCATCATCTGCTCCATCCTCACCCTCGTCTTTGAGGCCATGTTCACCATCCCCGTCATCGGTGCTACCCTGGGCTGCGCCATCGTCGGCGGCTTCTGGCAGGTTCTGGTCATCTTCGGTTTCCACTGGTCGGTCATCCCTCTGGGCTACATCAATCTGGCCAACCTAGGTTATGACTTCATCATGCCCGGCACCTTCGCCACCGTCTTTGGCCAGGCAGGCGCTCTGCTGGCCGTCATCCTCAAGACCCGGGATCAGAAGACCAAAAAGACCGGTATCCCCGCTTTCATCTCCTGCATGTTCGGCATCACCGAGCCCACCCTCTACGGTGTCAACCTGCCCAAAAAGAAGCCCTTTGCCATCGGCTGCATCGCCTCGGCCATTGCCGGCGCTTTTGTAGGCCTGATGGGCGCCAAGCGGTACATTGCCGGCGGCCTGGGTCTGTTTGGTCTGCCCGGCTACATCGATGGTACCGGCGGCACCGGTATGTACAGCATGTGGGTTGTGCTGGCCGCCTCTGTCATGGCTTTCCTGATCGCACTGGTCGCCACCATGGTCACCTACAAGGAGAACTAATCTTCTCATAACCATTGCATTTTCCATCCCGCAGGGGCAGTCCATTCCTCTGCGGGAACTTTTTGCATCATTTGATCCACCAAGGAGGTATGATCCCATGAAGTTGACTGTTTCCGCCGACTGCCGCCATCTGGAACGGGACGGCAAGCCCTTTTTCTGGCTGGCCGATACCATCTGGAGCGCCTTCACCAACATCACCCTGGAAGACTGGGCCTATTACCTCAAGCGCCGCCGGGAACAGGGGTTCACGGTGCTGCAAATCAACACCCTGGCCCAGTGGGACCGGGGCGAAAGTCCCCTGCCCTGGGCGCCTTTCGCTCTGGCGGAGGATGGATTCCCCGATTACAGCCAGCCCCAGCAGGACTATTTTGACCACGCCCGCCAGATGTGCCGGATGGCCCGGGCCGAAGGTTTCACCCTGGCGCTGGTGGTGCTCTGGTCCAACCAGGTGCCCGGCACCTGGGCCAACCATCTGATTCCCCGTTTCGCCATCCCCCGGGATCAGCTGACGGGGGTTCTGACCAAAATTTACGACAGCTTCGACGAGTTCGAGCCGGTCTACGTCATCAGCGGGGACACCGACTTCCCCACCGAGGAAGCCAATGAATACTACCAGGCCGCCTTTGACCTGCTGGCCCAGCGGGGCTTTGCGGGGCTGAAAACCATGCACCTCCGGGGCCGTTTGACCGACATCCCCGACCAGTTCGCCCGGCAGATGGATTTTTATATCTACCAATCCGGCCACAACAGCAGCGGCCAGGCCACGACCTACCTGGCCGCCGAGGTGCTGTCCAACCGGGAACCCCGCCGCCCGGTCATCAACAGTGAGCCCTGTTACGAGCAGATGGGATACAGCCACAATCTCTATGGCCGGTTCGGTCGGTTTGCGATCCGCCGCGCCGCCTGGCAGAGCCTGCTCTCGGGCGCCTGCGCCGGGGTCACCTACGGCGCCCACGGAGTGTGGAACTGGGTTTCCGCCGGTCTGCGCCCCACTCTGGCCCTGGGCGAGGCCTTCGACGCTCCTCAGCCCCACCAGGCAGCGCTTCATTTTCCCGGCGCTTGGGACTATGGCTTCGCTCGGGAAGTATTCGAGACCTACGGCATCGGCACGCTGGTCCCCTGTCAGGAGCTGGTGGCCCACACGTCCCCCGAGATCCGGATGGCCAAAACCCCGGATGAATCCCTCTATCTGATCTACCTGCCGGTGAACACCCAGCTCACCCTGAACGGGGATTTCTCGGGTCGCAGCGTCCGTGCCTACGACCTGGCCAGCCGCCGCACCGCCTGGCTGACCCCGACGTTCCAGGAGGGAGTCACCACCCTGCCCATGCACCCCTTTGAAGAGGATGTACTGCTGATTCTGCGCTGATCCTTTCAGCGGGACAGAAAAACTCCCTGCGGGAATTCCCGCAGGGAGTTTTTCCTTTGCTTTATGATTCAGCAAATCCCTTTTTGAAAGATCACGCAGCCGTAGCGGTGCATCTCGCCCGCTGCCACCACCGCATAGGCGTCCCGGGCCAGGGTATAAAAAGCTTCCCGATCCACCACCCGGCACTTTTGGGCTGCTTCCGGCTCGTATTTTGCCACCACGGCGCGGATGGCTTTGCACTGATCCAACGGCTGCAGCTCTCCCTTTGAGTCTTCCAGCCCCATCAGGATTACCGGGGCCTCCGCCCAATCGTCCAGCGGGAATAGCTGCAAAATTGCATCGGCCAGTTTCTCCGTCGGCAGGCCGTCCGCCCGCACCAGGATACGATCCCGGGCCATGGATGCCGCCGCAAAATTGGCGTCCCCGATCACAAGGGTATCGCCGTGGCCCATCTCGGCCAAAACTTTGAGCAGCTGTGGCGAAAGAAGCGGAGAAATCCCTTTCAGCATTCTTTATTCCCCCTGTTCAGATGGTCGAAGCCAGCGGCTCCGGGGTATCCCAGATCCGATTCAAGTAGTAGCAGACCCGGCAGTCATTCCGGCGCAGTTCCCGGTCAAAGATCCCGTCCGGCGTCAGTTTGCGCAGCAGGCAGAAGCAGGCCCGGCCATCGTTCAGGGCTACATCCTCGGCGTAACCGGCATCGATCAGCACCTGCGCCAGCCCCTCAAAATGCGGGGAACGCCGGGCGTACACCTTTTTGCCGTCCTTTTCGGAAATGGTGGCCACCCGGTCACAGTAGGGCTTGTAGTGCTGCACCCCCTCGTCTGCGTGGCCTTCCAGAATATATTTCAGCGTATCATAATAGCGGTCCACATAGACGGCGTCATGGACTCCGTTGCCGGCACACAGACGGTCGTAGCTGCCCCGCAGGGCTTTCCAGCGGGCCACGTTGCGGAAGGAATGTTCCACCGAAATCCGGCTGTCAAAGAAGTTGCCGTTCAGCTCGTCGCCGCAGAACAGAATACGGGAAGTCCGGTCCAAAAATTGCAGGCTGCCCTGGCAATGTTCCTCGACGTTGAGCACCTCGAGTTTTCGGCAGCCCAGGTCGATGACATCCCCTTCCTTCAAAAAGACCACCGGGTAATCGTCCGGGAAAGTGATCTGGTCCGCCCGCTGTGCAAACTCGGCCATGGGTTTATTGCGGTTGGGGTAGGTTTTTTCGTGCATATACACCACATCGAACAAATAACCATTGGGGGTGTGGTCAAAGTGGCTGTGGGTCAGCAGCATCCGGTAAAGAGGCTTCGAGGGACAAAGGCTCTGGCAAAATTCCCGAATATTCCCGGCCCCCATGCCGCCATCAATCACCACCAGCTCCTCGTCCCCCTCCACCACATAGGAGTAGTCGCCGTCGCTCAGCACCTGCCACACCCCTTCGGCCAGGGGCACCGCCTTGAAATACGGTTCACTCATGGGGCGGATGTCGCCCATCTCATCCTCGATGAGAATATCGCTCATGCAGCTCCAGTCCACCGGCTGCATATTCTTTTTCCATTTCATCGAAAAACCATCCTTTCTTTTCGCTCTCTCCCCTAAAACAATGCAGCCGCCAGCCTGCTCTGAAAAAGCCGCCCGGCGACTGCACGGTAGAGCGCCCCGCGCTCTTATGTAAAGGAAGAAAATGCAAGCAATCGTTTATTTATCCAGCAGGGAGTCACTGAAGGTGAGGTAAGACGCAATCGCGCTGCCAAAGAAACCTACCAGCACGCCCACCAGAATTCCCACGCCGCCGGGCAGCAGGGACACAAACATGGGCATGGTATAGATGCTGATGCCGCCCAGCTGGATGGTGCAGTCCGCCCCGGCTATTGCGATGATGGCGCCGCCGACGCCGGTGAAAATGCTGGCGCAGAGGAAGGGGCGCTTATATTTCAGGTTGACGCCATAGATGGCGGGCTCGGAAATGGTGCCGAAGATACCCGAGATAAAGGCGGCAATGCCCACATCTTTCAGGTCCTTGTTCCGGGTGCGCAGTGCAACGCCCAGCGCCGCACCCGCATGGGCAAAGGTGCAGGGGAAGGTGGCCGGCAGCATCCGCATATGGCCGGTGGTCATCAGGTTGTTCAGCTCGATCATAACCAGCGGGAAGTGCAGGCCCATCATAATCATCAGAGACCACAGTGCGCCCACCACAAAACCGGTGACCGGGGGAGCAATCGTCATCAGGAAGGTGATCCCGTCGGCGATGGCGCCGCCCACCACATCGGTAACCGGGCCAATGACAATCAAAGTGACGGGGATGGTCACCAGCAGGTCCAGCAGCGGTACAAAGATATTGGCCACCACCTTCGGGACAATCCGTTTCCAGAATTTATCCACCAGCGCCAGCAGCATGCAGCCAAACAGCACCGGCAGAACCGTCTGGGGATAGCTGATCAGGCTTACCGGGACCCCTGCGAAGGTCACCGCCTCACCGGCACTATACATAGCGGTAAGATCCGGATAAACCAGCACACCGCCGATGACCATGCCGAGGAACTGGTTCACGCCAAACTTTTTGGCCGTACTTGCGCCCAGAATGATGGGCAGGAAGTAGAAGAACGCATCGCCCATGGCATACAGGATGCGGTAGGTGGTGCTCTCGGTGGAGAGCAGGTTGAGCATGGGGAGCATGGCGCACAGGGCTTTCAGCAAGCCGGCAGCCGTCATGGCAGGCAGGGTGGGCAGAAAAGCGCCCGAAACCATATCCACAACGACGTCCAGCGGCCGCTTCTTTTTGAGGTCTTCTTCCTCGCGGATCGCCACTGCCCCTTCCAGGGTGACGCCAGGCAGCCGGCCCAGAGCCTGGTAAGCGTCGTCCACGTCGCTGCCGATGACCACCTGATACTGGCCGCCGGCCTGTACCACGCTGACAACCCCTTTGATCTTCTTGATGGCGTCGGTGTTAGCTTTGTTCTCGTCCTTCAGTTTAAAGCGCAGGCGAGTGATGCAGTGGGTCACAGAGATGACGTTCTCTGCGCCGCCGATCTGTTCCAGAACATTTCTGGCCAGCTCGTCGTAGTTCTTCTTTGCCATGAAACTTCTCCTCTCTCTTATAAAAACGGCTTTATGCCTCTTCGGCCGTAACCAACAGCAGCCAATCGCCGAGCCCCGGTTTGGCGGGCGGAGTCCAGCACCCGCTCTGCGGCGTCACCGGCTCGTCCCAGGCCCGGCTTTCCCCGGTTCGGGGATCGAACCATTCCGCCCGGTAGGGCTCATCCCGCAGCCCTTCCAGGGTGATGGATTTGCGGGTACTGTCCGCATAATAGAGCACCAACCGGGTGGCGTCCCGGTTCAGGGTGACATAGGGCTGCTTTTTGGCAAAGGGGCTGAAGGACTGTTCCTCCGCCTGTGCCCCATAGGGATACAGCTCCCAGAAATGCGCTTTTTCATAAAAGCGCCGCATATAGCCCATCTGTTCCCCGCCGGGGCCGTCGATGGCCTCCGCCCAGGTAATATCAAACCGATTGAACAAGGACATGGGGTTTGGCTGACCTTTTTCCCAAACTACATCCCAAATGCCCTGTGCGCCATAGGTATAGCCGCAGCCGCCCGCCTGAATGGACATGTAGGCCACCCGCCGGAGCATGTCCGCAGTACAGAGGCGGGTACCCAGCTCTTCCAGGGTAGAGCAATACTCATAGAGGGCCTCCCCCTCCACAAAGGGCTTGGGATGTTTTTGGCAGTAGGAGGTATAATCCCGCAGGCTGATGGGATAGTCCCCATGGCCCGCCTGGTTGAGGGCAAAATCAAACCAGGATTCGTCCTGATAATACTCCGCAAAGGGGCGTTCGTTGGTGTAGTGGACCGTTTGCAGCTGACCATAACCATCCAGCCGTTCGATCAGCAGCGCCACCTCCCGCCAGCCGTCAATCCGCTTTTGGCGGGCCTCTCCCCCTTCATAACCGGCGGTCTCACCGGCCAGCGTCCACACCATGGGCAGGGCACCGTAGCGGGCCACCAGATACCGCGCCAGATTTTTCTGGTGCTGGATGTCATTATCAATGGACATAAACCACGCCTGGCCCAAAGCATTCACCAGCCCCAGATCCGCCAGGTACTGCATCCGGCGGTCCAGTTCTTTCTGGTAAAACGCCACATTGGGTAGATCGGAGGGGCTGCTTTCGTCCCAGTACCGGCCGTTTCCGCCCATTGCCCGATCGCTGCGCAGGTTGGTCTGATAAACCGTGTATCCCTGGCGGGCCCGGCGGTCCGCCATCCCCCGGAACATGCTGTCCATGCCAGGGTGGTTGGACTCGTCCCATTTTTCGCGGCAGGCAAACTCCCAGTGAGTATCTCCCAGCCAGAAGAAGGGGGTGCCGTCTGCATAACACAAAAACCGGCCATTTTCCGCCACCCGCAAAAAACCGTGCTGATAGATGGCCAAATCCCCCTCATAGGGCACCGCTTCCACCGTCCAGGCAGCGCCATTCAGACCGGTTTCATCGGGAGCTTCCAGCCGGGCCTGCCAGACCCCCAGCTCGGTGGGCGCAAAGGAAACCTTGTAGTTGTCTGCGCCGTCCCAGTATGCCTCACGGCGAATTTTCCGCCCCGAAGGAGCGGTAAACTCCGCCCAGATCTGCATATCCAAAAAAGGGTTTTGGTAAGACCGCTGACTTTGGAAATCAAAAATCCCCGCGCGCCAGAGGGGCAGAATTTTGGGGTTGAGCATAAAATCCTCCTATCTCATCCAGATTTTGGGCCGCTTGCCGGCGGGGTTTGCCTTGTCTTTCCGCCGTTTTGTTCGCGCCCTTTCGACGTTCTCAATCTATCACGAACAGATTTAAATAGCAACAAATAATTTAGTAAATCAACTTAATATTTTGCTTAATTTCATCTATTTCCATGAATCTATATTTCTATTGTTCGTTTTTTATGGTAAAATAAGCTCAAATCAAGGGGCGGGCTACAGTCCCCGCATTTCATCTGCGATCATTCTTTCATCCTCTCGATTGGTAGAACGGAGGCGTCTCCATGTCTGTTACTGCAAAAGAAATTGCCCGTCAGCTGGGCCTATCCGAAGCCACCGTCTCTTTCGCTCTGCGGGGCAAAAGCGGCGTCAGCACCCAGACCACCCATCGTGTTCTGGAAACCGCCCGTGCCCTCGGGTATGATTTTTCCCGGCTGAACTCCCCCAGCCGGCGAACCGGCAGCATCTGCGTGGCCTACTACAACAAGCACGGCATCTTTGACAACCCGTTCTTTATGGCGCTGCAAAACGGGGTGGAAAGCGCCTTTAAAGAGACCACCTATACCCTGACGGTCTCCTACATTGATACGGCGGAAAACATCCGTGACCAGCTGGAACTGCTGATCTCCAAGGGCTGTGACGGGATTCTTCTGTATGCTACCGAATTGACCCGGGAAGAGTACCAGCCCTTTTTGGATCTGCGGATTCCAGTGGTGCTGCTGGATTCCTCCCTGCCGTCCCAGCAGACCGACTGTGTCGTCATTAACAACGAAGAAGGGGCCTACACCGCCACCAATTACCTGATTCGCAAACGGCACAGCCAACCCGGTTATCTGCGCTGCCGCACCCGGCTGTACAACTTTGTTCAGCGGGAACGGGGATACTACCGCGCCATTCAGGAGAACGGATTTTCTGTCTCGGAATGCATCATCCACGATCTGCCCATCAACTGCTCCGTCTATCGGGAACTGAAAGAACTGCTTCGCTCTGACTGCCCCATCGCCAGCTGTTATTTTGCCGACAACGATTTTATCGCCCTGGACGCCATCCGGGCTTTTCAGGAATTTGGGTATCGTGTCCCCCAGGATATCGCCGTGGTGGGCTTCGACAATCTGGCCGCCTCTGCCCGCTCCACCCCGCCCCTCACCACCGTGAACGTCCCCAAGGAATACATGGGCAAGCTGGCCGCCGAGCGGATGTTGACCATTCTCTCGGAAAAAGAATTTCATCCCATCAAATTGGAAGTTTGCACCCAGTTGGTCAAACGCGGCAGCGTGTAATGAAAAAGAATGCCCGGGCCGCCTCTCTCCCCTGCACAGGGTAAAAAAAAAGCCGCACACTCTCTGGAATGTCTGAACCGCCCCATATTGTGCGGACAGTACAAAAAAGAGGCCTGCAAGGGGTAGAACAAGCGAATCAAAGACTGGCCTGGCGAAGCGAGAGCGGAGCCAGGCCAGTCTTTGTCTGGAGGCGCTCGTGGTTGTAGAAGTGGATGTACTCGTCGATCAGATCGTTGGCCTGCTGAAATGTCTTGAGCTTTTGGCGGTAGATGCATTCTGTTTTCAGGATACTGAAAAAATTTTCGGCCATTGCGTTGTCATAGCAGTTTCCGCGTCTTGACATCGAAGGCGTAATGCCGTAAGATTGAGTCAGCTTAAAATATCCGTGTGAGGTATATTGAAAGCCTTGGTCGCTGTGGAGCTGCAACTCCCCAGCGACTTTCTCTTTCTTCATGGCAAGGCGAATGGTGTCCAGCACCAGATTCACCGTTTGCTGGGTTGCAGTCTTGTAGGCCACAATGCTGTTGTCGTATAAATCCCGGATCATGGACAGGTACAGGACACCTTGTTCCGTATGGATATAAGAGATATCTGTGACCCATTTGCTGTTAGGTCTTTCTGTGTGGAAATCCCTATTCAGCAGATTTTCATATCTGTGAACCTGCTGTCCAAGCTGCTTCCACTGCCTGCGTCTGCGTATTTCAGACAGCAATCCGTTTGTTTTCATAAGTCTGAGGACAGTTTTAGGATTCCTGTGACAGCCGTTTTTGTCCAGCCACAGATGCATCCGGCGATAGCCATATGTATTTTTGCACCTCTTCTGCTGCCGGGCGATCTGGTCTATAATCGACTGATTTGGGTTCGGACGGTTCAGATTGTGGGTATAGGCGTAGTACCCACTCCGGGAAACACCAAAGAATTTGCACATCCGCCAAATCGGATACTCTTCCCGATAACGGTAAATCACGGCATATTTCGCCTTTGCTCTCACTTCCTTCCTGTGGACCGCAGAAAATCCCGCAGCAGTTCATTCTCCATTTTCAGCCGTTCGATCTCATATTTGTATTCTGCAATGCTTGGCTCCCGGATTTCGCCTTTCCTGGGCCGTCCCTTGGGTTTTGGGGGAACTCCCGCTGCAAGTTTTCGCTGCTTTCGATTATATCGGGAAAGAAATCCACGCATTTCCTTATATGTGAATCCCAGCTTCTCTCCAATCTGACGCAGAGTCATTCCCTGGCTGCGAAGCTCTATTATTTCTTTCTCGTGTTCCTGAATGTGGCTGTATTTTCTGGGCATAGCAAAGACCTCCTGTAGTAGTTTTATTCTACCACAGGAGGCCTTCTTTTTTCATTGTCTACTTTTACTGGAGCGGTTCAGTCAGACTCCCTTATTTTTTCATTATATATTTTCCTCTGGTGGAATGAACTCCAGCAGATCACCGATCTCACCGTGCAGGACTGTGCAGATTCTCGCCAGATCCGTTGCTGCGGATGGTTCCGTACTCCTCCGCGTTCTCACACAAGGCTGTCTTAGCGCCCACTTTTACGCCGGTCATTAAGGTTCTAGTCCAGAACTCTGGTTTTGCCATCAGGAAGCTAAAAAGTCGCGCATCCACTTGTGCAAATCTTCCGCATTGGTAATCAGCCATATCATCACAAACAGTACCAAAAAGAGGCTCACAACCGTAACAGTAAAGATGGCAAGCTCTGTCCAGCGGGCCTGTATCGCGCAGTAAATGCAGCACCCTAAACCCAGCAGCAATAACGGGGAGATTACATAGGCTGATGCTTTGTAAAGCAGGGTCCCCAAAATACAAAACATCCTCAACAGTAAAGCAACTGGCCAAACAAGAATTTTTAAGATCATCTTCATGGAATACTCCCCCCTTTTTCTGATTTCAGTATATAGAGCATCGCCGCATCCTGCAAGGATTTCGACAATATGTAGCACGATATAGCATTATCTGCTATACCGTGTTTGCTATTAAATTCCAGCCAGCTCTGTTAGGAGGTCCTTCTGCTGCTGCCAGATAGCATCCAACCGCCGCTGCAAATCCTCAATGTCTGCCTTGTAGATATTTCCGGTTTCATTGGCCTTTTTGGCGTACTGGTTCAAATTATTGCTGCAAATGCGTAACAGGTAGTTCAGTTCTTTAACTTCGTCCAGATCAAGTCGTACACAGTAGCCATCCAGTGCCATCTTACGCAGATAAGCACTTCGATTGAGAACTCCCATATCCAGCATTTTACGGTGAATCTGTTGGCGTTCCTCTGGGGATATCCGTAGCTTAATCATCTCAGATTTTTCCATCATCGATCTGGCTCCCTTTTCTTATGAGTCGAGGCTTTAGCTGCTGGCTGCTTCGGCCCTTGTCTCAAATGCTCCCGCACGGAAGTTCGGGGCTGGCGCTGCTGTTCCTCCCGTACCAGATCAATAAAGCCGTTCAAGACAGCCGGGTGACATTCCAGCGCATATCCGAGGCGGACCGTATCGGAATTGTGGTTGGGGATCGTCCTGGCCCAGTCCTTGTTGCGGCGGGAGTAGCGCCCATCCCAGTCCTGGAGCTGGACGGTATTGGCAAGGACCAGCGCAACCCGGTCCATACCATAGGTTTCAATTACACCTTTCGCAGCGTCATGGCCGAGATGCAGTCCATCGAAATGTTCCCGCACCGCCGCTTCAATGGCTTCCTTACACTGGACATTGGCCCGGTTGGATGCCCGGTATTGGTCCAGCTCTCCATGCTCCCGTGCATAGTCGGCACCATGCTGATAGATGGACTCTTTTGCCTCCGTCTGCATGGCTTTGACCTGCTCTGCCCGGTTTTCAAAGCAGGCCCAGACCTCCTCCATATGGCTGGACTCCATCTTCTCATACTGGTGAAAAAGGTCACCCAGCGGTGTGGGAGAGGCCAGCAGAGCAGCGGCCTGGCTGTTGGTCAGATCGTTGTACTCCAAAGACAGCAGAAAGTCCTCCCGCACCGTGTACTCATAACTGTGTTCCAGGATTCTCTCGGGCGGCTGAGTCAGCAGCCAGCCCTTGAACTGCTCCTGTTCTGCAAACATTTTCTTATAAAGGGCCGTGTTCAGTTCTTCGTTGGTCATCGGGCATCCGCCTCCTTTTCGTGGGTTTTGGG
>OERZ01000035.1_pt1 | contig 25645 bp, 19 predicted proteins | sample 1540151 | NCBI WGS metagenome assembly OERZ01 (sample SAMEA3891880, study PRJEB23780) | metagenome | biome: terrestrial biome; feature: animal house; material: Caecal content | place: Italy | collected 2015-05-05 | reverse complement strand
TCGTGGGCAGCGGCAATTTTCGCATCCGCCTCGTCGAACTGCCCCTGCTGGGCCAGCTCGATGGCCTCCATGGCCAGGCTCCGGGCCTCGCCGCTGTTGACCACCAGGTTCATCACAATCGCATCGGTCAGATTCTCATCCATCTTGTTTTTCTCCTTTCTCAAAAATCCCATCTTTCGGGGGGCGGAGGTTCGTCCGGCCCCTCGTTCTGGGCTGAGTATAGCGGGGTTTCTCCGCCTTGTCACGGGTTTTGGGACCGAAAAAATCCTGTCAAACGGAAGATAATTCGTTTTTTGCGGGTAACGCTCTGTTATTTCTTTTGTGGATTCTGCACAGGAATATTCTTTTGAGTTGGGAGATTTTTACATTCGGAGGGGCGCGTTGTTTTTTGAATGGACGGATTTGTTTTTCTCCCCTCCCCTGCAAAAAAACGCCGCTCTGCTTTTGGCAGAGCGGCGTCAGCCGGTTTTTGCGGGATTATTCTTCTTCGTCCATCCGGGACTGATACAATCTCCGGCCCAGGATTTCCAGCAGGCAGATCACCGGGACCTGACTGGTGAGCTGGAACACATCCTGGATGCGCAGGTCGGTCATATAATAGTTAAAGTTTAAATCGCTGATCTGGGCCAGGGTACAACTCGAGCTGTTGGTGATGGAGATCAGGGGGCAGAGCCGCTCTTTGAGCTGGCGTGCCATGTCGATGACCTGCTGGGTCTCCCCCGATACCGAGAGGGCGATGACCACCGTTCGGGAGTGGTTGGTGGTGCAGGGCGCAATGGGGGTGAAGGGGTCGTCCACAAAGGTGGAAAAATACCCCACGTTGCAGAAATACCGGGCCCCATACCGGGCCAGGGTGGCGCTGGTGCCTACCCCAATGAAGAGCAGCTGGTCGGCAGTGCGCAGTACCTGGACCGCCTGGTCGATCAGGGCCTGGGAGGCAGGCAGGGCCAGCCGGTTCAAATAGTCCTGGAGGGCCGAGATATCCAGGTCGGCGATGTCCTTTTTGTCCTTGAGCAGCTCCTGTTTCAGCAGCAGTTTGAACTCGGTATAGCCCTCGCAGCCGAACTTTTTGCACATGTGCAGCACCGTGGTGGTGGAGACATGGGCCTGGGCCGCCAGCTCCCGGATCTTCATGTAGATGACCTTTTCCCGGTTTTTGGAAACGTAATTGTAAACCGACATCTCCAGCGTGTTCAGGCTCTGGATCTCCTCGTGTGAAAACAAAGCGGTTACCCCCTTTTCCCGCCCGGCAGCGGGAGGAATAATTTTCAAAACCAAGTATACCATACTTTAAGCCGGGAGTGTACAAAAATCGCATGTCAGAGGGGAAAATCGGGTTTCCGCCGGCGAGCAGCGTTCTTGTCATTTGTGGGGGGAGCGTGTATAATAAATGTATAATCATGAAAATACAGTGGACAAAACCATCCGCTGCCTTTTGGCATAGGCGGCCGCCGATCGGGGAGGTGATCGACCATGGAAACGATGCAGCACAAATTGTTATTACGTTTTGTAAGGATTCTCAACATCGCTCTGGCGACCCTGCCCTTTGGGGTGTGCTGGTATCTCGTGTATGCTCCGCAGATGGCGCAACCCTATTACAACAAGGGCAACTGGGCCATCATCGCCCTGTTCTGCGTGTTGTATATTACATATTGCCAGATCTACGATGGACACCGAATCAGTCTGAGCCGGATCTCGGAGCTCATCGGTTCTCAGATGCTGGCTCTTTTGCTGGCCGATGCGCTGATGTACGGAGTAATCTGGCTGTTGACCAAATACATTCCGCCGGCTCTCCCCCTCCTGGCCGCCCTTTTAGCCCAGGGGATTTTAGCCGCGGCGTGGTGTTTGTGGGCCCACCAGTGGTATTTCCACACCTTTGCGCCCAAGCGGACGGCGGTGATTTATGATTTTCGGGAAGGATTGGAGGATTTGATCTCTGCCTATGGTCTGGAGAAAAAGTTCTCTGTGATCGAGACGGTGGATCTGCGCGCGGCGCTGGCAGAGGATCTGGCTCTGCTGGAACGGGTGGAGGTTGTTTTTCTCTTCGGAGTTCACTCCCACGAACGGAATATAATCCTCAAACAGTGTATAGCCCAGGGGGTGGAGGTCTATTTGATCCCCACCATCGGGGATGTGCTTATGAGCGGGGCCAAGCGGATGCACCTGTTCCATCTGCCCATCCTGCGGGCGGCGCGGTATAACCCCGGGCCGGAGTATCTGTTTGTCAAGCGCGCCATTGACCTGGCGGCATCGGGGTTGGCCCTGGCGGTGTTTTCCCCAGTGATGCTGGGAGCAGCCCTGGCCATCCGCTGGACGGACGGCGGGCCGGTGTTTTATCGCCAAAAGCGGCTGACCCAGAACGGCCGGGTGTTTGAGGTGCTGAAATTCCGCAGTATGCGGGTGGATGCCGAAAAGGACGGTGTGGCCCGGCTTTCCACCGGCAAGTCCGACGACCGGATCACCCCGGTGGGGCGGGTACTGCGGAAATACCGTCTGGACGAACTGCCCCAGCTCATCAACATCCTGCGGGGGGAGATGAGTTTGGTGGGCCCCCGGCCCGAGCGCCCGGAGATCGCGGCCCAGTACCAGCAGGAGCTGCCTGAGTTTTCCCTCCGGCTCCAGGCCAAGGCAGGTCTCACCGGTTATGCGCAAGTATACGGAAAGTATAATACTACCCCCTACGACAAGCTGAAAATGGATTTGATGTATATTGCCAACCCCAGCCTGGGGGAGGATCTTATGATCATCTTTGCCACCATCAAGATCTTGTTCCAACCCGAGAGCACCGAAGGAGTAAACGACGGGCAAACCACGGCGGCGCAATAAAGGGAAAATCAATGAAGAAATTTTTGATTGTTGCACATTACAGCCGGTTTCTCCTGCAGTTCGAAGCAGAGCAATGAGCTGGTGGAGCTGATGCGGCGGGAATCGTTTGAGGAAATTCACTGCCAGACTCCTGATGGCAGGGGCACTGGACCGGCGGGCGGCAAAACGGTTTGATCGAGAGCAGGAAGTTCAGAAGATGATTTATTAGAAGTACTTGAGTTAAAAAGGAAGATGGGCATGAAAAAGATTCTGGTGGTGTCCTGTACCCCCTGGAACGCAAACAACAGCGTGGGGAATACTTACGCCAACCTGTTCGATGGGATGGACGACTGCATCATTGCTCACATTTACTGCGCCGATGGGGCCGATAATGATCCCAAAGTCAGCCGGGCCTACCAGATCACCGAGAAACAGCTGGTTCTCAATCGGTTGGGGCGGCTGCCGGTGGCTGGGGGCGAGGTGGCGGTCCAGCAGATCGCCGACACCGGGGAAACTCTGACCGGGTGGGAGCGGTCTTTCATGAGTTTTGCCAAAAAACAGCGGTGGATGATCTTGTTCTGGGCCCGGGAAGCAATCTGGAAATTGGGCCGGTGGAACAACGATGGTCTGGCACAGTTTATCCGGGAGTTTGGCCCCGATCTGGTGTTTGTCAACCTCTACGACAACGTATATATGAATCGGGTGGACCTGGCGGTGCAGCGCTTGGCGGGGGTGCCCATGGTGGGGTATATCTGGGATGACTATTACACCCTCCACCAGTTTTCCCTCTCCCCGTTCTACTGGGCCAACCGGCTGTATTTTCGGCGTTTAGTGCGGCGGGTCATCGACCGGTGCAGTCGGCTGTATGTGATTTCTGACCTGCAAAAACAAGAGTACGATCGCATTTTTCAAAAAGACTGTCACCTGCTGACCAAGGGCGGTGTCTTTGAGGGAGAGCATCCGGCGCCCAAAGCTCCGGGACGCCGTCTCCAGCTGCTGTATACCGGAAACATCGGCGCCGGGCGTTGGCGCTCCCTGGCTTTGCTGAGCCGGGTGATCCGGCGGATCAACGCTTCCTGCCCGGCGGGCCAGGGGCTGGAGCTGACCATCTATACGGCTACCCCGGCGACCCGGGCCATGAAACAGCAGCTCAACTGCCCGGGCGCTGTCCGGCTGGCCGGCAGAATCCCCTATCGGGAGGTGGCTCAAAAACAGGCCGAGGCGGACCTGCTGGTCCATGTGGAGCCCACTGGCCTCGCTCATCGGTGGGAGTCGCGGCTGAGCTTTTCCACAAAACTCATCGACTATATGCAGTCTTACCGGCCTATTTTGGCCTACGGCCTGCTGGAACAGGCATCCTTGGCCCATTTAAAGGCGAAAGATGCAGCTTTTGTGGCCACAAATGAGGCCGAGCTGGAACGTACTCTGCGGGAGATTCTGGCTCGTCCGGCCCTTCTGGAGCAGTACGCGGCAAAAGGCTGGGCTTGCGGCGCGGCCTGCCACGACATTCGCCGAATCCATGCCCTGCTGCGGCAGGATTTTGAGGAGGTTTGCAATGCGGGTTGTACAGATTAACGGTTCTTACGGTATGGCCGACAGTACCGGCCGGAACACTGCCGAGCTGCACCAGTATCTTCTGGAACAGGGGGTAGACAGCTGGGTGTTTGCCTTTAAACAAAGCGGCGACGCTTCCGAGTATCGGCAGGTGGAGGTTCTGGCAGAGCCTTTTTCTCGTCCGGTCCACGCCCTGCTCTCCCGGCTGACCGGGTTGCAGGGGTATTATTCTGCGGGGCCCACCCGGCGGCTGCTTCGCAAGCTGAATTTTCTGCGACCGGAGCTGGTGGTGTTGGGGGTGCTCCACAGCAACTGTATCTCTTTCCCGATTTTAATGAACTATTTGGCAAAAAAGAAAATTGCGGTGGTGCTAGTGCTCCATGACTGTTGGTTTTTTACCGGGCACTGCTGCCACTATACCGCAGCCGGGTGCAGCCGGTGGGAGACGGGCTGTGGCCACTGCCCCGCCCGGCGGGAGTGGAACACCAGTTGGTTTTTCGACCGCTCAGTCCGTTGTCTTAAGGATAAGCGCTGCTGGTATGCGGCGCTGGACCGGCTGGCGGTGGTGGGAGTTTCGGAGTGGATTACCAATGAGGCCCGCCGTTCCATTCTGAAAAACGCAGTGGAGATCCGCCGGATCTACAACTGGGTGGATACAAAACAGTTTCGCCCCCGAGATCCGGCTCCCCTGCGGCAGAAGCTGGGCCTGGGAGAAGAAAAAATGGTGCTGGGGGTGGCCTCTGTCTGGAGCGAAGGAAAGGGGCTGGGAATGTTCATCCGGATTGCCCGGGAGCACCCGGACATGGTTTTTGTGCTGGTGGGCCGAATGGCAGAGGGGATTCCCCTCCCCCCGAATCTGCGGGCAGTGGGCTTGGTAAAGGACCCGGAAGCACTGGCGGAATACTACGCCGCCGCGGATCTCTTCGCCAACCCCTCGGTGCAGGAGACCTTCGGCAAGACGACGGCCGAGGCTCTGGCCAGCGGGACGCCGGTCCTGGTGTACAATACCACTGCCTGCCCCGAGCTGGTGGGCGAGGGCTGCGGTCGTGTGGCGCCTTTGGGGGATGAGACGGCCTTTTCGGCGGCGATTCCGGAGCTTCTGGCTCAGGGAAAAGAGAAATACGGGCCGGTTTGCCGGGCGTTTGCGCTGGAGCGGTTCGGCAGGGAAAAATCGTTGGCCGAATATCTGGATTTGTTCCGGGCGATGGCCCGAGGATGAGGTCTTATGATACTGCTATATACCTTTTTGGCGGCGCTGGCGGGTTATTATATCTGCTCGGTGCAGGCCGAGAGCCGGGGCCGCGGGCGGGATTTTGTCGAGGACTCCGCCTACCAAAAGCGGGTGCTGCTGGGGCCGTATGTGGTTTTGTGCATCTGGTTGGTGCTTTTGGTTGGGCTGCGGAGTGACTCCACCGGCATTGATACCTGGAACTATGTCAACAACTACAACCAGTGCGTCGCCTATCCCAACTGGGACGCCTTTAGGAGCTTTTTGGAGTCGCAAAATTACCGTGAGTGCCTGTACTGGATGAGCCTGTATGGGATGGCGAAGCTGGGGGTGCCTGCCTGGGGGACCCGCTTTGTCTATGGCGCGATCGCGGTGGTGCCGGTGCTGGTGTATATCTACCGGCGGTCGGAGTCCCTGCTGCTGAGCATTTTTTTCTATCTTTCCCTGTCCTACTACGCTTTTGCTTTTACGGGGATCCGGCAGAGTGTTGCCATCGGTTTGATTGTGCTGGCGTATCTGCAATACGAAAAAAGAAGATGGGACCTGTATCTGATTTTCTCGGTGGCGGCAATTTTCTTTCACATTACGGCAGCCATCTTCCTGCCGGTGATCCTGCTGCGCTGGGTAAGGATGAATGAGATCACAGCATCTGCCTGCGTGCTGGGGGGTGGGGCTCTCTATCTGTTTCGGGGTCCGATTGTGGATTGGCTGGAAAGGATTGCGGAGAAAGATTACTCCGCCGATATCGGCGGGGGAAACCTCTATGTGCTGTTTTTGATCGGCACGGCGGTGCTACTCTGGATTTTTCAGTGGAGATGGATCAAAAGCGAAGAGGATCAGCTCCTCTTCTGGCTGGCCTGCATGGCGGCGGTCAGCTATGCAGTGGTCAAGGTCAGCCCGGTGTATATGCGGGCGACCTACTATTACCAGATTTTTCTGTTGGCATCCCTGCCCAATATGCTCAATTCCATCCCCGACGGGTTGACCCGCCGGTTCGGCAAGCTGTGTTATGTGGCGGCAGGAATTTACTTTTTCTTCTCGATGGTGGCCTTTAGCTACCGGATTACCCCCTACGAGTGGGTGCTGTGGTAAAAGAAACGAGGGTTTACATGGGTAAAGTCTACTATTTGGCCTGGCTGACCAGCCCGGGTACAGAAGTAAAAGATTTTTTAATAAGCCCTGCTGGTCAAAATAAAGCTTGGTATATTGCGGGCAAGCTGGCAAAAGCGGTCCCCGGTCTGGAGATTATTTCTCTGGCGGAACGTTCCGCCCGGTGGGGTTTTTTCCCGGCCCAGCGGGTGCTCTGGGGCCAGGGGGCGTACTTCCGCAGTTTCTGGGGGTTCGGCAAACCGGGCCGGGTGACCCGCCGGCTCCACCGGTGGCTGCGGCAGGCCCAGTTGGCCTGGTTTTTGGCTGGGCTGGGGCCGGAGGATACGGTGGTGGCCTATCACTCCCTCCTAACCGCCGAGATCCTGCTCCGTGCCAAGGCAGCTCGGGGGTTCCGGCTGGTGCTGGAATTGGAGGAAATCTATCAGGATATGACCCCCTGTACTCTCCGGGAGCGGGCAGCGGAGAATTCCATAGCCCAGGCAGCCGATGGGTATTTGTTGGCGGCTTGGTCTTTGACGAAAAAAATCCCGGCGAGGCGGCCCTTTGCAGTGATCAACGGCAATTATGCCCTGCCGGAACAAGGAGAATCTGCCATTCCGGCTTCGGATGGCCGGATTCACTGCCTTTACGCGGGGACCTTTGAACCTGCCAAACAAGGGGCACGGATTGCTATAGAGGCAGCGGAATTTCTGCCCGAAAACTACTGTATGCACATCGGAGGCTATGGCACTCCCCAGCAGGTGGAGGAGGTGCGGGAGCGGATCGCCCAGGTGCAGACCCGCTCCCGGTGTGAGATTCGATACGAGGGGTTCCTCACCGGTGCCCCGTACGAGGCGCTGCTGGCCCGGTGTCAGATCGGGCTGAGTACCCTGGTCCCAAACGAAAAATTTTCCGAGCTCTGTTTCCCCTCCAAAATTTTGGTTTACCTGTCTCACGGACTGAACGTGGTCTCAGGGAATACCCAAGCGGTGCGGGAGTCGGATGTGGGGGATCTCCTGAGCTACTACCAGAGTCAGACTCCCCAGGCGGTGGCGGCGGCCATCCAACAGGTAGAACTGGGCTGCGCTGCCGACCCAAAGCAGCGGCTGCGGGCCCTGGACGAAAAGGCCGGGCGAGAGATCCGGCAGCTGATGGAGCGAGTACAGAATATGTAATAAAAAACAGGGCGGCTTTTGGGTTTTGTCCCTGTGGGAGAAACAATGCAAAAAATGGAGATCTTTCAAAAATTCCGGCAGCTTTCCGATAAGGACCGGATTCTCTTTCAGAACATTCTGGGGGCTTTTGCGGTCAAAGGGCTGTCGTTGGTGGTCTCCCTCTTCACCCTGCCGGCCTATATGCGTTTTTTCAAGGATCAGAACGTGTTGGGGGTGTGGTATACCGTCTTGTCGGTGCTGACCTGGGTTCTGAACTTTGACCTGGGGGTGGGCAATGGCCTGCGGAACAAGCTGGCTCTGGCCCTGGCGGTGAACGACCAGGAGCGGGCCCGGCAGGTGATTTCTTCAGCCTATTTTATGATCGGCGGATTGATGCTGGTCCTGACGGCGGCAGGGCTGACCCTGATTCCACTGGCAGACTGGAACGGCTTCTTTAACGTGGAGGCGGACCTGATCTCTGGTGAGACGTTGGCGCAGGTGGTGCGATATGCATTTATCGGGATTGCCCTCCAGTTTTTCCTCCGGCTCATCAGTTCGATCCTCTACGCGCTGCAAAAGTCAGCAGTGAATGATGCGATTTCCCTGGTCACCAGTGTGTTGCTGCTGACCTTTGCGCTGTTGGCCCCGGCCGCCGCCCCCGCCGACAGCCTGAAACTTTTCTCTCTGGGGTATGTGTTTTGTGCCAACCTGCCCCTGGCGGTGGCTACGGTGATGGTGTTTTGGGGGCCGCTGAAAAAATGCCGGCCCGGCAGCCGGTGGGTCAACGTCTCCTGTGCCAAAGGGGTACTCTCTCTGGGGGGAATGTTCTTTTTCTGCCAGATTTTCTATATGGTGATCGCCAATACCAATGAGTTTTTCATTACTCAGTACACCGACCCGACCAACGTGGTGGAGTACCAGATTTACAATAAGCTCTTTACCCTGGTCGGCACCATTTTTATGCTGGGGCTGACGCCGGTATGGTCGGCGGTGTCTAGGGCGGTGGCCGAGGAGGATTATCTCTGGCTCCGGCGGGTTAAACGGCAGTTACTCTGGCTGACAGCCGCTGCGGCCGCCGCTGAGTTCGCGATCCTGCCATTTTTGCAAATTCTGGTGGATTTGTGGCTGGGGCCGGAGGCCATCGCCATCCAATATGACTACGCCCTGATTTTTGCGCTGTTCGGCACAGCCATGATTGCACAGAGCACCGTCTCGGTTATTGCCAACGGCACCGGGCGGATCAAGCTGCAAATGCTCTGCTATGGCCTGGGAGTGGTGGTGAAAGTGGTGGTAATCGACCTGGGCTGTCGCCTTACCGGCGAATGGATCGTGGTGGTGCTGGCCAACGCCCTGGTTCTGCTCCCCTACTGCATCCTCCAGCAGCTCGATCTGACCCGATATATCCGCCGAAAACTCTCGGAAAAACAGGCGGGACCCGCCGGGGTTTAAATGGCCCCCAGGGCCCTTTCAGGAAAGGAATGAAAATACTATGTCTGACTTCAACAATGGAACCCTGCTCATCACTGGCGGCACCGGTTCTTTCGGCTCCACCGTCCTGAAACGGTTTCTGGATTCGGACCTGAAAGAGATCCGAATCTTTTCCCGGGACGAGAAAAAACAGGACGATATGCGCCACAACCTCCAGGCCCAAAATCCCGACCTGGCCCGAAAGGTGAAATTCTATATTGGGGACGTGCGCAGCCCCCAGGCCGTGCGGGACGCCATGTGGGGGGTGGACTATGTCTTCCATGCGGCGGCCCTCAAGCAGGTGCCCAGCTGCGAGTTTTTCCCCATGGAGGCGGTGCGCACCAACATCGAGGGCACCGATAACGTCCTCCACGCGGCAGTGGAAGCGGGGGTCCAGCGGGTGGTCTGTCTATCCACCGACAAAGCGGCCTACCCCATCAACGCCATGGGCATTTCCAAGGCAATGATGGAGCACGTGGTCTACGCCAACGCCCGGGTGGCCGCCGAGCGGGGAGGCACCGTCATCTGCTGCACCCGGTACGGCAACGTTATGTGCAGCCGGGGCAGCGTGATTCCCCTCTTCATTGACCAGATCCGGGCGGGAAGTCCCATTACCATCACCGACCCGGAGATGACCCGGTTCCTCATGAACCTGGACGAGGCGGTGGAGCTGGTGCTCTTCGCTTTCACCCACGGAAAGCCGGGGGATCTGTTCATCCAGAAATCGGATGCTTCCACCATCGGGGACCTGGCCCGGGCGGTGCAGCAGCTGTTTGGGGACACCGGCACTCGGATCATCGGCACCCGCCACGGGGAAAAGCTCTATGAGACCCTCATGACCCGGGAAGAGCGGCTCCGCAGCGAGGATATGGGCCAGTATTTCCGGGTGGCGGCGGACAACCGGGACCTGAACTACGACAAATTTGTGGTGGAGGGCCAGGTGAACACCATGGCGGACGAGGCCTACACCAGCCACAACACCCGCCGGCTGGACGTAGAGGGAACCGTGAAGAAAATTCTCACCGCCGATTATGTGCAGCAGGCGCTGCGGGAGGAGGCCGGGCAATGAGAATACTGGTGACGGGGGCCGGGGGCTTTGTGGGTAAAAACCTTTTGCAGAACCTGCGGGCCATCGCCGAGGGTAAAAACCGCACCCGACCGGGGCTTTTGATTGAGGAAATCATGGAGTATCACCACAGCGACGGTCCGGCCCGGCTGGAGGAATACTGTGCCCGGACGGACTTCGTCTTTCACCTGGCGGGGGTCAATCGCCCGGAGGACCCGGCGGAGTTTCTCGCTGGCAACCGGGACGCCACTGCCGCCCTGCTGGAGGCCCTGGACCGGCAGAAAAATCCCTGCCCGGTTCTCTTGGCCAGCTCCATCCAGGCCAGCCTGACCGGCCCTTACAGCCAGTCGGAATATGGCCGGAGCAAGCGGGCCGCCGAGGCTCTGGTCTTCGCCCATGCCTCCCGCACCGGGGGGCGGCCTTTGGTATACCGCTTCCCCAACCTGTTCGGAAAATGGGGCCGCCCAGACTACAACAGCGTGGTGGCAACCTTCTGCTACAACATTGCCCGGGGCCTGCCCATTCAGATCCGGGACCCGGAAGCCGAGCTGGAGCTGGTGTACATTGACGATCTGGTGGAGGAGATGCTGGACGCACTGGAAGGGCGGGAACACCGGTGTGAGTGCCGGGGGGTGGAAAACCTGCCCGACCCCGCCGGGGCCTATTGCTGTGTGCCGGTCTCCCATCGGGTGACCCTGGGGCGGATCGCCGAGCTTTTGAGCCGATTCGAGGTTCTGCCCCAGACGATCTGGATGCCGGAGATGGGGCCCGACTCCTTCGAGAAAAAGCTCTGCGCCACCTATCTGTCCTACCTGCCCCCTGAGAAAGCCTGTACCCCCCTGCGGATGAACTGCGACGAGCGGGGCAGCTTCACCGAGCTGCTGCGCACCCCCCGCAGCGGCCAGTTCTCGGTGAATGTCTCTCGGCCCGGGGTCACCAAGGGCCAGCACTGGCACAATACCAAGTGGGAGTTTTTTGTGGTGGTGTCGGGCCACGGCCGGGTGCGCCAGCGCCGGCTGGACAGCGGCGAGGTCACCGAGTACGACCTCTCAGGGGAAAAGCTCGAGGCGGTGCGGCTTCTGCCCGGCTATACCCACAGCCTGGTGAACCTGTCCGACACCGAGGATCTGATTACTGTGATGTGGGCCAACGAGCCCTTCGACCCGTCCCGGCCCGATACCTGTTTTGAGCCGGTGTAACCCCGGCAAGTAAAAGGGAGTGGATTGTTTATGCGCAAAATCAAGCTTATGACCCTGCTGGGCACCCGGCCCGAGATCATCCGGCTTTCGGCGGTCATCAAGAAATGCGACCAGTATTTTGATCAGATTCTGGTGCATACCGGCCAGAACTATGACTATACTCTCAACGGGATCTTTTTCAAGGACCTGGACCTCCGGGCGCCGGACTATTACCTGGACGCCGTGGGGGCCGATCTGGGCGAGACCATCGGCAACATCATCGCCAAGAGCTACCGGCTGATGCAGGAGCTTCAGCCCGACGCTCTGCTGGTCCTGGGGGATACCAACAGCTGTCTGGCGGCCATCTCGGCCAAGCGGCTGCACATCCCCATTTTTCACATGGAGGCAGGCAACCGCTGCTTTGACGAGTGCCTGCCCGAAGAGACCAATCGCCGGATTGTGGACCACATCGCGGATGTCAACCTCTGCTACTCGGAGCACGCCCGCCGGTACCTCAACGCCGAGGGGGTGGCCCGGGAGCGCACCTATGTCACCGGCAGCCCCATGGCCGAGGTACTCCGGGCCAATCTGCCCGCCATTGAGCGGTCGGATGTGCTTCAGCGCCTGGGCCTGGCGCCCCGGTACTATATTCTGCTCTCGGCCCACCGGGAGGAGAACATTGACACGGACGAGAATTTCCAGGCACTGTTCAACTCGGTGAATGCCCTGGCCCGGAAATACGACCTGCCCATCCTCTACTCCTGCCACCCCCGCAGCCGCAAACGGCTGGAACAGATGAATTTTGTCCTGGATGAGCGGGTCCAGCTCCACGAGCCTCTGGGGTTCCACGACTACAACAACCTTCAGATGAACGCCTACTGTGTGGTGTCCGACTCGGGGACCCTGCCGGAGGAGTCCGCCTTCTTTGCGGGGGCGGGGCATCCCTTCCCGGCAGTCTGCATCCGCACCAGCACCGAGCGGCCCGAAGCCATGGAAAAGGGCTGCTTTATCCTGGCGGGGATTACCCCGGGCGGCGTGGAGCAGGCCGTTCAGACGGCGGTGGAATTGCAGGAGAACGGCGACTTTGGTCTGCCGGTGCCCGATTACACCGAGGATGTCTCGGTCAAGGTAGTGAAGCTGATTCAGAGCTATGTGGGGGTGGTCAATACCATGGTCTGGCGCAAACGCTAAGGAGGCGCGTGCATGAACCAAATCGAGCTGAGCAACCAGACCGTCCTCATCACGGGGGCGGCGGGATTCATCGGGGCAGCCCTGGCGGCCCGTCTGCTGGAGGATGCCCCCGGGCTCCGGGTGGTGGGGCTGGATAACCTCAACCCCTACTACGACGTGCGGATCAAGCAATACCGGCTGGCCGGGCTGCGCTGCCGCTCGGGGTTCGTCTTTGTGGAAGGAGAGCTCAGCGACAAAGTCCTGGTGGACCGGCTGTTTGAGGAGTACCGGCCCGCCCTGGTGGTCAATCTGGCGGCCCAGGCCGGGGTGCGGTATTCCATCACCCATCCGGACTGCTATATCGAGTCCAACATCCAGGGATTTTATAACATTCTGGAGGCCTGCCGTCACTCCTACGACGGGGGCCGTCCCGGAGTGGCCCATTTGGTTTATGCCAGTTCTTCCAGCGTCTATGGCGCCAACACCAAGATCCCCTACTCTACCGAGGACAAGTCTGATAGTCCCGTCAGCCTCTACGCTGCCACCAAAAAGAGCAACGAACTGATGGCCCGCGCCTATGCCAAGCTCTATGCGATCCCCTCCACCGGGCTGCGGTTTTTCACCGTTTACGGCCCGGCGGGACGCCCGGATATGGCCTATTTCGGCTTTACCAATACTCTGCGGGCGGGGGGCAAAATTCGCATCTTCAATTATGGCAACTGCAAGCGGGACTTTACCTACATCGACGACATCGTCGAAGGGGTGGTGCGGGTGCTCCGCCGCCCTCCTGCCCGGGTCACCGGGCCGGACGGACTTCCCCTGCCTCCTTACGCCCTCTACAACATCGGGAATAACCAGCCAGAGAACCTTTTGGACTTTGTGGAGATCCTTCAGCAGGAGCTGGTGGCGGCGGGAGTGCTGCCGTCGGATTTCGATTTCGAGGCCCATAAAGAGCTGGTGCCCATGCAGCCCGGCGATGTGCCGGTGACCTACGCCGACACCAGCGCCCTGGAACGGGAGTTTGGGTTCCGCCCTTCTACCCCGCTGCGGGTGGGGCTACGCCGGTTTGCCCAGTGGTATAAAGCGTTTTATTTATGAGCCGGAGCTCTCAGTACCGGGTACTTCGCCGGGGGCGGTCCGCCCCGGACAGGGAGACAAACAGGGCGCCCACAGCGGCCCCCAGGGCGTTGCTGACGATATCGTTTACATCGCAGGTGCCCAGATGGGCGGCCAGCTGGATGGTCTCAATGGCTACCGAGAGGGCCAGCCCGAACAAAAAGGCAGTGTCCACCCCCCGCAGCCGGGCCGGGCAGAGCCGGAACAGCAACAGCCCCGCCGGCACAAAGAGCAGCAGGTTCAAAAAGGAGTGGCCGAGCGCCCCGATCCCGGCGCCTGAGAGCGCCCGCAGCAGGTTCTCAAAGGGAATCAGTTCCAGGGCAGCCTGGCGGGACTCCCCCAGCCGGGAAAACAGGGTGATGAAGAGGACTACCACCAGGTAGCTGCCAAAAAGCCCGGCGGCCCGGCGGTTGATCTGGCCCCGGGCGCGCCAGAACAGCCGGGCCAGATGGGCCCCGGCCCCGATGGCCCAGAGCACCAGGAAGCCATAGAGGATCAGCGGTTCCCGCCCGAAATAATCGTAGAGCAGCCAGGCAAAGCCCAGACAGCAGAGATACAGCCCCAGGAAAACCCCGGTCAGGACGGGCAGAGCCCGTCGGCTGGGCAGGGTTCGCCCCGTGGCCCAAAGGGCTCCGCCCCAAATCATCAGGAAAAAGAGGGCCCAGAGAAAAAAGGTCATTTGGTTCATCATACGAGTTTCTACTCCGTTGTTGCAAGGATTGCACAAAAGTGCCGCAGGCCCGCCCCGTAAAACCGGACGGCGGGCCTGCGGTTTTTATTTTGTTTTTCAGCGGTTGCCGTATTCAATGGCGGCTGGCGGACCGGCCATATTTTTCGGCGGAATTTTTGGCGCTGCGGCCCGAACCTGAGTTGCGGCCGTAATGGTCGTAGCTGCCGTAGCGGCTGGTCCGGCCCAGGGGTTTGGCCCGGTTGACGATGCAGCCCAGAGGTTTGATGCCCGATTTTTCCAGACGGTCCAGCGAGTCGCGGATGGCGTTCATGCTGGAATAGTCGAACCGGATGACAAAGAGAGCCGACTGGGCGATCCGGTTCAGGCTCAGGGTCTCGGCCACCCGGCCCACCGGGGCCGAATCCATCAGCACATAGTCGTAATTCTGGGCCAGATCCTTGATCAGGGTCATCATGGCGTCCCCCAGGGGGATCTCCTTGGGCTCCAGGATGGCGGGCAACAGATCCAGGTAGCCGGTCAGGTTGGTGACTGCCTCCTCGGCGGTAGCCTCGCCGCGGTAGAGGGCGTTCAGGGTGTGGTTGTAATCCACCTTATCCAAAAACAGCCCGCCCAAACTGGGGTTGCGCACGTCCAGATCGATCAAAAGGACCTTGTGTTCCAGATCGGACAGCTGAACGGCCAGGTTGGCCGCAATGTGAGTTTTGCCCTCGTCCGGCTCGGCAGAGGTGATATAGATGCACTGATGTTCCCCGGGGCCCAGCCGGTTGTGGAGGATGTGAGCCGCCGAGACAAAACTCTCCCGGACGTTGGCCCCCACAGGGTCGTCGTCCTCCACCAGCAGGGACTGCCGGCGGCGGAAGTATTCCCGGTTTTCGGGTACCTCCCCCAGGATCTCCAGCCCCAGAGAGCCCTCGATGTCCCGGGTGTTGACCACCGTGGGCAGCAGCAAAAATTTCAGGAAGCTGAAGCCCACACCCGCAGCCAGGCCCAAAGCGGCCATATACACCCACATGGAGGCGTTGACGCTGCCGCCAATCCGGTATTTTGCTTTGGGCTCGTTGACCACCGACACACTGCCGATCTTAAGCGTTTCAATCAGGATGTCGGGGGCCACCTCGTTGATGGCGTTCAGAATCTCGACCCCCTCTTCGGCGCTCCGCCAGTAGAGGGATATCTCGATGATCTGGGTGTCGCGGTACTGGGTGAGCACCAGATTGTCGTAGATATCCGCCTCGGCGATGCCCACCAGCTTAATGTTCTGGACGGCCGCTTTCAGGGTGCGGTCGCTCTTGAGGACATAGATCACCGAGTCCACCATGTTTTCGGCCAGATAGATGTCGGTGGAGTCAGGGCTGCTGGTCTGGGAGGTAAAGCTGCCGTCCGCCGTCTGGGAGGTAACGGCGATGGCCGAGGTGATGATATACTCCTTGGACATCTCGCCCTGCATATAGGAGACCATGGACAAGAGGATGCCGATGGCCAGGCCGGCGGCGGTGGTTCCGCAGATCAGCCCCCAGTTTTTGATCAGTGCGTGGAGAAAATCTCCCAGGCGCAGGTTTAAGTGTTCGTCTTGCATGCAGTTTCTCCCTTATGTGATTCAGCGGTCCCGTCCGTCTTTTCTTCGGTTCCAGAAGGAGCGGCGGGGCTTGCCGTGGGTCGCGGATTTCCGGCCGCGGGGCTTTTCCGCCCGATAGGTGTATTTCTGCTCCGGTTCCGCCGTGGGTTCCGGCTTCGGCTCCTCCGCCGGTTCCGTCACGGGTTCCGGGGCCGGTTCTTCGGCGGGGTCCGTCCCAGCTTCCGGCGCGGGCTCTGTGGGCGGCTCTTCCGTGGGGATCGGGTCGGGTTCGGCGGGGGGCTCCGGCCCGGAGGGCGGCCCGTCGCTGCCCGCCGCCGTGACCAGTGCGGGGGTCCGCACCGGCAGCGCTTCGGCCCGGCGCCGGCGGTGGTGCACCAGAAGAACAATTCCGCCTGTCAGCGCAGCCAACGCCAGCAGAATCACACCCACGCCCGGCAGAGTCCAGACGGGAATATGGATGGTTTGGATCTCGGCCATATCCTGGATTTCGATGGCCCGGCGCTGGTCGTTCCGGCCGTCCAGCACCACAAAGTAGGCGCCCGGCTCAAGGCCTTCCAGAGTCTTGGCCATGCCGGTGGAATCCCAGACTCCCACAAGTTCATCCTGTGCGTTGTAGAGGGCTACGTTATGGTCCGAGACATGGCTGCGGAGAACCCGGTCCACTACGCTCAGTTCCACCCGGATGATCCGGTTGGTGATGGTGTATTCTTTCTGGACCTCTTCTTCAATCCGTCCGTCCGGCGAGACGGTAAAGACCAGGTCCGCCTTGCTGAAGGTGTAGTTTTCCTGGCTGCTCAACTGGCGCAGACGATAGGTGGTGCTCTTTTCCAGGTTGGTCAGCACCAGCTGGCCCCCGGCGTCCGAGACCACCGACACACCGCTGCCGCCCTCCCGGGCCAGCCAGAAGGAAGCCCCCTCCAGCCCGATGGTGGGATACAGTTCATCCGATACCTGGAGCAGTACGGTGGTTTTCTCACAGGAGATCTGATGCACCGGGGGCTGCACCCCGGTCTTTTTCTTTTTCACCGAGACTTCCATCGGTTCGGTATCGGCGGCATAATACTGGGGCACAGTGGATTGGGTCAGGATATAGTCCCCCAGGTACAGCTCGATGCTCTCGCCGTAGCCGGAGCTGTCGCAGAGGATCTGGTCCACCGTCTGCCCGGCGGTGTACCGCAGGGTGCCGTCCTTGGTCACAATGTCCTCAGCGGCGGTGACGTCATAGACGCCCCCGGCCACCGGCTGACCGGTGTCGGCGTCGATCATCCGGATTCGGATGATATTTTTCGAGGGGGAAAGTGGGACCACCACCACCAGGGGCTCGTTCCAGTCCCGGTCCTCGTTGGCGACAAACCCGATGTTGCCGGCGGAGTCATAGCCCTCCGGCTCGTTCAGCTCGTGGAGGAAATATTGCCCCAGCTGGACCTTTTCCGGCAGGAAAAAGACGCCCTCGCTGGTGGTTTGGTACTCCCGGTATTCGACCCGGCGGGGGTAATAGGTGTTGAGGAACTGAAGCCCGCCGTCCTGGGTGTACAGTTCAAACCGGATGCCTGCCTCCTTGATGGTGGCCTCGGTCTCAGAGTCGATCACCATGACATAGACCGCTGTCTTGCCATTGCCCTCTCCCTGGCCGTAGCCGCCTCCGCCGCCGGCCACCGGGTATTCGTATTCGTCCTCGTGGTCGTCGCCGCCGCCCCCTCCGCCGTCGTCGTCCCACTCGCCGTCGCCGTCCCAGGCGCTGGTTTCGTCGTCCTCCCAGCCGCCATCTTCGGAGCCGCTGCCCGCCAGACTGGTGGAGGAACCTGGGTAGGGGTCAATCAGCTCTTCCTCCGGGATTTGGATGATATAGAGCAGCAAGAGCATGACCACCAGCAGCAGAATCAACAGCAGAGCCGACATCATGTCGGCGGTGGACTGCCAGTAGTTGAGGGGCTCGCCGCCCGATTTTTTTCGCAGTTTACTCATAACTTAACCAGTTTCTCAAATTCCTGCAAAGACATGGGCTTATGCAGGTAATACCCCTGCCCCGCTGTGCAGCCGGCCCGGCGGAGCACCGTCATCTGCTCGGAGTTTTCGATGCCGGAGGCGATCACCGGCAGGTGGAACTTTCTGGCCTGATCCAGTGCCGCCTGCAACTTTTCAGCGCCCCGGCGGGATTCGTCCGAGAAATAGCGCAGATCCAGCTTGAAGGCGTCGGTCTTGGAGTCCTTGAGGGCCATCAGCCCCATGAAATCGTCCCGGCAGCCGTCGATCGTCAGCCGGAACCCCACCTGACGGAGGGCGTCCCCCACGTCCCGGGCGGCTTCCTCACACTGGAGATAGGCATTTTCGGCCATCTCCAGCTCCAGGTAGCGGGGCGGGATGCGGTATTTGTGGACCAGATCCTTGAAAAACTGAATCAAATCGATGGCCATCAGATCGGTTTTGGAGATATTGATGGAGATGGGCACCGGCCGCAGCCCGGCGTCGATCCAGCCCCGAATGGTCTTGCAGACCGATTCCCAGATGTACTGGTCCAGCTTGGTGATAAAGCCGTTGGCCTCCACCACCGGGATAAAATCGTCCAGGGGCACAAGGCCGAACTCCCCGTGTTCCCACCGCATGAGGGCTTCGCCGCCGATGACGGCCCGGGTGTTCAGGTCACAGATGGGCTGGATGTAAAAGATGAATTCCCCGTTTTTCAGGCCCTCCCGGATTTCGGGCATCATCCGCAGTTCGTTGCCGGGGTCCAGAGAGGCCGCAGCGGCCGCAGCGGGCATATACCCCTGCTTTTTGGGCAGCCGGTCCAGCCGTTCCAGAATCAGCTGGATCTCTTTGCCCCGGCGCAGGCGGGTCTGCTCGGCGGTGTTGGGAAGGATGTACAGATGGAAACTCTCCACAAACAGCCCCAGCTCCCGCACCAGCAGGTTCCACAGCAACTTGTAAAACAGGTTGAACAGGATGGAGAAGATGACGCCCACGATGGAGGTATAGAACGCCACGTCAATGCCCCGCAGCACCGTCTGGATGCTCAGGATGGTAGCGTCCACCGAGCTGAAACTGATGCTGCTGATGCCCAGCACCAGGCCCAAAAAGGTGCCCAGCAGGCCCAGCGCCGTCATGGTGCCGGGGATCTGGCTGACCACGCTCTGCCAGCTGCGCAGGGCCAGGGCTTCCTCGTTGATGGTGTCCTCGATGTCACTGACAATCTGGTCGTTTTTCTGCTGTTCGCTGACCTTGGCGCGGTAGAGCTCGAACAGGCCGTCCAGGGTTTTCTGGTGAAAAAAGTATTCCAGCTGCTGCAGCGCCACCCAGGGGGTGCTGGCGCTCACATCCCGCAAACCTTCGATGTTGGCCCGGGCGGTGCGCAGCCCGTCGATGTACAATAGGGTGGGGGTCATCCCAAAGCCGAACCCCAGCAGCAGGATCAGGCACATCAGGCCGATAATAATCAGGGACAGGATATCCGGCGTAAAGGCCAGCGCCAGCGCGCCGGCAGCGGCCAGCAGCAGGCCGATCAATACAAGTAGTTTTTTCACCTGGTTCACTCCTTTCGGTGGCTGGCCATTTTGGGGCGAGCCTGAAACGGAAAAAGGCTGCAAACGCCCCGGCCGGCGGCAGGGGGGCTTTTGCAGCCTGACAATCTTAGCAGCAGCCTGCCGTAGACTCATAGCTTTGCGTCGCCGCCTTTCGACGGCTTTGCTAAATATTGGGGCGGATAGGACTTAGCGGGACGGGGCGTACAGGCGCTGGAGCACCGGTGCGGCCTGCTGGAACTGTTCCAGCAGCCGGGGGTTGAACGCGCCGCACTGGCCGTCCAAAATCATTTTCAGGGCCTGGTCGGGGGGCAGCTCTTTTTTATAGCAGCGGGGGCTCACCAAAGCGTCATAGACATCCGCCAGGGCCACGATCTGGGTCCACAGAGGGATCTCATCCCCTTTCAGGCCGTCGGGATACCCCCGGCCGTCCCACCGCTCGTGGTGGTGCAGGGCGATGTCGTAAGCGTAGCGGTAAGCGGAGTGCTCCTTCATCTGGGGGATGCGGGAGAGCAGCTCGGCGCCTTTGACGGTGTGGGTTTTCATGGTATCGTATTCTTCCGGTGTCAGGCGTCCCCGTTTGTTGAGGATGGCGTCGGGAATCGAGATTTTGCCCACGTCGTGGGTGATGGCCCCCACTCCGATCAGGTTGATTTCCTCTTCTGAGAAACCCTCCCCCAGCGGGGTGTTCCGGAGCATATAACAGGTGATGTCGTGGATTCGCCGGACGTGCTCTCCCGACTCGTCGCTGCGGAACTCGATGGCGGTGGCCAGGGCCTCCACCATTCCCATGCCGATCCGGGCCATGGCCTGGGCCTGGTGGAGCAGCTGGTCCCGCTGGCGCTCCACCTCGGCGCCCAGCCGGCGCCGGGCCCGGAACAGTTCTACCACCGAATCCACCCGTCGGCGAACGATGTAGGGCACCACCGGTTTCTGGATGACGTCCATCACCCCCAGCTCATACGCCTGGCGCAGGGTGTCGCTGCCGGTCTCGGCAGTGATGAGGAACACCGGGATCTGTTCGGTCAGACCCCGGCGCTGCATCCAGCGCAGGGTGTCCAGGCCGCCCATCCGGGGCATGACCACATCCAGCAGAACGGCGCAGAGGCTCGTTTTGTACTGCCGGATCAGCTCCAGCGCTTCTTCGCCGTCCTTGGCTTCCAGGGTGTCATAATCCGATTCGAAGAGATTTACCAGGATGGCGCGGTTCAGCTCCTGGTCATCCACGATCAGAAGTTTTTCGTTTTGGGTAGAAGATAGGGTCTCCATTTTTTCCTCCTGAGGAATTCAACGGCCAGAGGGAGCGCTGTTCGGGACAAAACCGGGGCCCGCGGGTTCGCTGCTGCACACAGGGGGATCGGGAGGTTAGTCAGGCGGACAGGCGGCCTGTTGTTTTTGATAAAAGGCTCTCTTTTCCGCATACATCCCGTCGTCCATTGCCCGCAGAAAACCGTCCAGATCCTCTGAGGTGAAGGCCGCTGTCCCCAGAGAGAGGGAGAGCCGATACGGCGCGCGGGATTCGGCGTTGCAGCGGGCCAGCTCCTGGGCCAGCCGCTCCCGCACCCGCTGGGCCTCGCTGGGCGGGGCGTTTTCCAGCAGGATCACAAACTCGCCCCCGCCGTACCGGGCCACCACCGTCTTGGGGGAGACACAGCGGCGGAGAATCTGCCCCACCAGGCAGAGTACCCGGTCGCCCTCGGCGTGGCTGTATGTGTCGTTGATCTGCTTGAACTGGTTGATGTCCAGAAGGATGCCCTGGATGGGCCCGGCTTTGCGGCTCCGCTCCGAAAGATAGTTCAGATAGCGGATCAGGTAGTTGCGGTTGTACAGGCCGGTCAGGGCGTCCAGGTAAGATTCCTCGTTCTGTAAATTGATGTACAGGGAGGTGAGCCCCAGGGCCACCGACACCCAGATCAGGGCGAGGCCGTAGTGGAACAGCTGGAGCAGGCTGCCCAGATAGATGGGCAGCAGAAAGAGCAGCACCGGCATGAACAGGTATTTTTGCAGCTTTTTTTGCTGCCGCCAGACCAGGACCGCCCCGCAGGTCAGATAAAAATAGGTGACGAGGTAGTTGATCAGGACCAGAGGCCGCCGGGTATAAATGTTCTCGGGGCTGATCTCGAAAAAGACGGGGAAAAACAGGTTGGCGAAAGCCAGCAGACAAAGGATCGCCGCCGGTGCTGCCAGCCGGGGGATCATCCGCCGGAGCCGGGCTGTACTGCCGCAAAGTTTGTAGTCCACATAGCAGACCCACGCAAAGGAGAACACCGCGTTGAGAAAAAAGAGCAGACAGTTGGCCAGGATGGCCAGGGCCCGCGCCCCCCAAAACAGGGTGCCGTCCAGCATAAAGGAGAGGGTCTCCACCACACAGAGGGCCAGGTTCAGCCAGCACATTCCATAAAAGAGCCTGCCGTCCAGAGTTCTGGGCCGGGCCGGGTGGCGTTTGCTGAACAGCAGCACCAGCAGCAGGCAGATGCCCAGGCCATTGGCAATTAGGATGGCGGGCAGATTCAGAGGGGCGTCGGGGTGCGCAGCGGGCACAAAATAACCTCCTTTTTGGCGGGCCGGGGCCTCGAATGGCGATCGCAGACAGAAAAAAGACGCTGCAATAAAAAAGATATGTATATATTTAATCAAAAAAGAACTATGCAGCAAGGAATTTTATATTGCTAATTATATCATTTTTTGCAGACGGTGTAAAGTTGTGCACCGTACCTCGATTCTCTTGACAGAAAGTGAAATTTATGATACTTATGAACTGTTAAAATCAACGATTTCGGGGCTTTGCCCCGGCAGTTTGCCAAACTTGTCGAAAGACAGGGACGGAAAGCCCAGGTGTCTAACCGAATGTGTTTATTCGCAGGATCGACCGGCTGCGGGGGACCGATGGTCCGGCACAGAGAGGGCATTTGGCGGGAACAGCCGGGTGTATGGCCGTATGACTCTGCGAACAAAAGCAGGAGGGCAGCCGGAGCACCGGCCGCCCTCTTTTTCTTTGGGCATGAGCCGGGGCGGCCGGCTGTATGTATGGTTTTGGATGGGCGGCTGCCCGGGGGCGGGCCGCTGCGCTGAGGCGGAGGATACTGCATTGAAAAAAAGGGATCATTCCAGTCAGGTGCCGTTGGGGCAGATCCTGAGCTGGATCTGGGCCCGGGCGGGCCGGACCAAATATGGAGTGTTTGCCATTGCGCTGGCCCGGATGTGGCTGGCGCTCAATGGGGTGCTGTTCCCGCTGGTCTTCAAACGGGTGGTGGACGCCGCCACCGAGGGCCAGGGCCGGGCGTTTTTGTGGGGGTTCGTGCTGTACGGGGGGCTGCTTTTTCTCCAGGACGGGCTGATGAGCGGGCTGTTCCACATCAACCAGCGGGTGGTGTTCCGGCTGGAAACCAACCTCAAGGGCTGCCTGTACGAGGGTCTGCTCCGCACCCAGTATTCCTCCCTGAACCAGCATTCGGGGGGCGAGCTGAACAGCCGGCTGAACAGCGACGTTTCCCTGGTGGCCAATGGCCTGGTGAACATTGCCCCCGGGCTGCTGGCGCTTCTGGTCCGGATGGGAGGCGCGGCCCTGGTGCTCTATTGGTGGGAGCCCTCTTTTTTGATGGTCTACCTGGCGGCGCTGATTCTGCTGGGGGCGGCGGTGGCGGTGCTGCGCCGCCCCATGAAAAAACTTCAGCGGGCGATGCGCCAAAAATACGACGAGGTCCAGGCGGTGCAGCAGGATACTCTGAACTACACCCTGATGATCCAGACCTTCCTGGCCCACGACAGTGCCGCGGCCGCCTGGAAACACCAAGTCGAAGGGCTGAAACAAGCGGTTTACCGGCAGAATAATTTCTCCAACCTGATGCACACCGGCTATGCGGTGCTGAGCGACCTGGGGTATCTGGGGTGCCTGCTCTGGTTTGGCGCCGGCGTGCTGAAAGGCCGGGTGTCTTACGGCACCCTGGTGGCGGCCCTCCAGCTGGTGGGGCAGATCCAGAATCCTTTTGGGAATCTGACCACCCTTTTTTCCTCCTGGTTTGCGCTCCAGGCTTCGGCCGAGCGGCTGATGGAGCTGGACGCTCTGCCCAAAGAGCCCCTGCGCCCCGATGCCCCGCCTCCCGCCATGGAGGCCATCGAAATTCAGGGCCTATCCTTTGATTACGATGGGGTGCCGGTGCTGGAAGATGTTTCCCTGGAAATTCACAAGGGGGACTGCATCGGGTTTGTGGGCGGTTCCGGCGCGGGCAAGAGCACCCTGCTCAAGTTGCTTTTGGCGCTCTACTCTTTCCGGGCGGGCAGCGTAGCGGTGCGGGACGCCCAGGGCGTCCGGGAACCTCTCTCCCCTGCCACCCGGAACCTGTTTGCCTATGTGCCCCAGGGCCACAGCATCATTGCGGGGACCATCCAGCAGGTGGTGGCTTTCCGGTACGACAAAACCGACTTTACCCCCGAGGAACAGGCCCGGATCCGGCAGGCCTGCGAGGCGGCCTGCGCCGGGGAATTCATCCAGGGCCTGCCCGGCGGGTACGAGGCCCGGATCGGCGAGGGGGGCGTCGGCGTGTCGGAGGGCCAGCTCCAGCGGCTGGCCATCGCCCGGGCCCTGTACTATGGGGCGCCGATCCTTCTGCTGGACGAGGCCACCAGCGCCCTGGACGAGGCCACGGAGCGCCGGGTGCTGGAGAACATCCGCGCCCTGCGGGACCGCACGGTGCTGGCGGTAACCCACAACCCCCAGGCGCTTTCCATCTGCAACCGCGTCGTGCGGGTGAAAGAGGCGAAACTGTATGAAGAAACATCCCGTTGAACTGCCCCCGCTGGAGCCGGGGGTGGCCTATCTGTTGGCGCTGCTCCGGGCGGCGCTGCGCAAAGAGTGCCCGCCTCCTCTGCCCCAGGGGCTGAGCTGGGAGCGGGTCTGCCATGTTGCCCGGGCCCATCGGGTAGAGAATATGGCCTTTGGGGCTGCCAGAGAGCTGGTCCGGCGGCAGGCGCCGGAGGTTGCCCGGCGCTGGGAGGAACTGTGCACGCAGAACCAGGTCCAGACCCTGACCCAGCAGGCCGAGGGTGCCCGGGTTCTGGAAGCGCTGAACCGGGCCGGCATCCCGGTGATCCTCCTCAAGGGCTCGGTTCTGCGGCGGGTTTATCCCCGGCCGGACTGGCGGCAGATGTGCGATCTGGATTTGTTTGTGGGGGAGAAAAATCTGCCCGCTGCGGCCGAGATTCTGGCGAGTCTCGGATTTCGGGCCATCGAGGACAAAAACGATCACCACCAGAGCTACGACAAGCCCCCCTATCTTCATGTGGAGCTCCACACCCGGCTGGTTCACCGCAGGGACCGGCAGCTGGACTTTTTCTCTAACCCCTGGTCCGAGGCCCAGCCCGCCGAAGGGGTGCCGGGAGCGTATATCCTGAGGCCCAACGCCTTTTATCTCCATATGCTGACCCATATGTTCCTCCATTACGGCGCGCAGGACTGCACCATCCGGGCGGTTTTGGATGTAGCTCTGTTCCGTTCGGTCTGGGGATCACAACTGGATGAGGGGGTTCTCCGCCAGGAGTTTAAGCGGCTGCATCTGGCCTGGCTGGCCGGGGCGGTGGAGCAGCTGGCGGAGAGCTGGTTCGGCCCGGAGGCCCCCCAGCCGGTGCCCCCCGGGGCGGAGGAAGTTCAGTGGAACATCTGTTACCCCTGCCTTTACGGGACCTATGGCTCCAGCCAGGCCCTGATCAAAGCCCAGAGCGGCGGGTCAAAGCTGGCCTTTATTGGGCGGCGGGTCTTTCCGCCCCTGTGGCAGCTGGAGCGTGCCTATCCCCTTTTGCGCCGGTGCCCGGTGCTGCTGCCCTTCTGCTGGCTGCACCGGCTGGCCAAGGGGCTGCTGGGCCAGCGGGGGAAAATCCACCGGGAACTGGGGTCGTTCCGGCCCCCAAAACTCTGAAAACCCCGTTCAAACCCAATATCCTACAACTTGCGCCGGAGTAAGATGAAAAAAATTGCCGCCCCTCTTGTAAAATTTTCATCGGATACTATAATTAAAAAAGTAACGGCGGCCGGCCAAGGGC
>OERZ01000033.1_pt1 | contig 27624 bp, 25 predicted proteins | sample 1540151 | NCBI WGS metagenome assembly OERZ01 (sample SAMEA3891880, study PRJEB23780) | metagenome | biome: terrestrial biome; feature: animal house; material: Caecal content | place: Italy | collected 2015-05-05 | reverse complement strand
CCGGAGGACTGAACCCAGGGCCTAGCTTGTGCCTATATGTTGAAAATTTTTGTATGCACCCGCCAACGAATGGGAATAACTTTTATGAAAAAGGCATAATTAGAGCAAAAGAGCCCGGATTGGATTGGGAAAACCGACAAAAATACAAAAAGCCTCTGTACAAGCGAGGCCCCTTGCGTTAAAATAGTTGCAATGTAGCAGGTGTGGCACACAATTGCATCACCAAAAACGATAAGAGATAGGAGCGTTTTTACTATGTATGTGAAAGAAGTTACCGTTGAAAATCAGGTTGGTCTGCATGCTCGTCCGGCTACCTTTTTCATCCAGAAGGCCAATGAGTTCAAGTCTTCGATCTGGGTTGAGAAGGAAGAGCGCCGTGTGAACGCAAAGAGCCTGCTGGGTGTGCTGAGCCTGGGCATCGTGGGCGGCACCAGCATCCGCATCATTGCCGACGGTGTGGATGAGCAGGCTGCTGTGGATGGCCTGATCAAGCTGGTGGAGTCCGGCTTTGCTGAGTAATCCACACAAAGGATTGTTTTGGAGAGAGGGCGGGAACCTTGTTCCGCCTTCTTTTTTATTTTCGGCCCCTTTGGGGCAGAGTAGAGGGGAGGGGGTGCCGGAATGACCAAAGCCGAACTGTACCAGAAAGCCTGCATGCTGCCCATGCTGCCCGGGGTGTATATCATCCGGGACAAGAGCGACACCATCATCTACATCGGCAAGGCCAAGCGCCTGCGGGTGCGGGTGAGCCAGTATTTCCGGGAGGGGGTGCCCCACGACAACAAGGTCACCCAGATGATCGCCCACGCCTATACGTTCGATGTGATCGTCTGTCAGAGCGAGTTCGAGGCCCTGGTGCTGGAAGCCAGCCAGATCAAGGCCCACACCCCCAAATACAACATCCTGCTGAAAGACGGCAAGGGCTACTCCTATATCAAGATCACCCGGGAAGAATGGCCCCGGCTCTCCTTCGCCCTCCAGAAGGACGAGGATGACGCCGAGTACATCGGCCCTTATACCTCGGCCTTCGCGGCCCGGGAGATGGCCGAGAGCGCCATGGACGCCTTCCTGCTGCCCCGGTGCAATAAGCGCTTTCCCCAGGACATCGGGAAGGGCCGCCCCTGCCTGAACGCCCACATCGGCAAGTGCATGGGGGTGTGCAGCGGCAAAATCAGCTGCGAGGAGTACAACCAGGCGGTGAAAAACGCTGCCCGGCTGATCCGCTACGGCAAAAAGGAGATCCTGAAAACCCTCCACCAGCGGATGGAGGAGGCCGCCGAACGGCTGGAATTTGAGACGGCGGCCCTGCTGCGGGACCAGATCGCCGCCATCACCAAGCTGTCCGCCGGGCAAAAAGTCGTCGTGGACCCCGACGTGGAGATGGACGTCATCGCCCTGGCGGGCACCCCCCGCAGCGTCTGTGCGGCGGTGCTCCGGTTCCGGGAGGGGCGGCTCACCGACAAGCGGGAGTTTGTCTTTCACGACACGGCGGACGTGGACGCGGTGCGGGAGGAGTTCCTGCCCCGGTATTACCTGGACGACGAGCAGGTGCCCCGGGTGGTGGCGGTGGACGCCCTGCCCCCCGACGCCGACGCCCTGCGCCAGGCCCTGAGCGAGAAGCGGGGGAGCGAGGTCCAGCTCTACATCCCCCAGCGGGGGGACAAGGCCCATCTGATCGAGATGGCCCACACCAACGCGGTGGAGCGTCTGGCCCGGGAGAGCGGCCGCTACGCCCGGGAGGAAAAGCTGCTGGACGAGCTGGCCCAGGTGCTGGGGCTCTCCGCCCCGCCCCAGTGGATCGAGAGCTACGATATCTCCAACTGGGGCGATGGTTCCAGCGTCTGCGGCATGGTGACCTTCCGGGAGGGCAAACCCTATAAACCCGGGTACCGCCGGTTCAAGATCCAGACCGTGGCGGGGACGGACGACTACGCCTCCCTGGCCGAGACCATGACCCGCCGGGCCGCCGAGTACGACAAATACGCCGCCCTGGCGGCAGAGGGAAACCCCAGCGAAAACGCCTTTGGAAAAAAGCCGGATCTGTTCCTCATGGACGGCGGCAAAGGCCAGGTCAGCGCCGCCCGCCAGGCCCTGGCGGGGACGGCCCTGGCGGACGTGCCCCTCTACGGCATGGTGAAGGACGACCACCACCGCACCCGGGCCATTGTGGACAGCGCCGGGCGGGAGATCGCCATCAACATGAACCGGGGGACCTTCACCTTCATCACGGCGATTCAGGACGAGACCCACCGTTTTGCCAATGAATACCGCAAACAGCAGATGAAGAAAAAGAGCTATTCCTCCACCCTGACCGAGATCCCGGGCATCGGCCCCAAGACCGCCAAAGCCCTTTTGACCCAGTTCAAGACGGTGGGGGCGGTGAAGGAAGCCACCCCCGCTGAGCTGGCCCAGACCCCCGGGGTGGGGGGCCAGACCGCCCAGACCATCTACGATTATTTCCACCCCGCAGAAGCAGGGGAATGAGAGAAGAAAAAGCCTCCGATCTAACGATGCTGTGAAGATTATAGATTGTGTTTCACAGGGGGATATGTTATACTTTACAAAACAGAAGAACCGGAATAAAACATGAAAGTTCGGCGCGAGGCAGAGCAAAGGATTGCGGCCCTGGCCCGAAAGTGAAACCGTCCCATCTGAAATGCGTTTTCAGAGAAGATAAAAGGAGGAATCACAAATGTATTACGCCAACTGGAGAGAAAACGGTTCAAAAAAGAGGCGCCGCTGGCCCAAATGGGTTGCGGGGGCGATGGCGGCGGCGGTGCTGCTGGGGGCCGGCTGGATGGCGGTTCAGCCAGCACAGCTGACCGCTCCGACCCTGAACCAGGAGAGCCGACCTGAGACCGCCGTAGTCCAGCTGCTGGGGGCGGCGCAGACGAAACCCGGACAATCCGGCTTTGTGGCCCAGACAACCAGCAGCAAAACACTGGTGGCGGACGCCCTGGAATCTGCGGGGGTAAAGCATGGCGCCTCTGAATTTATGGGGCTGGAATATTATACAGATACCTTATCGGTGGGCAAAGAGGAGCAGAGCGACGGCTTTTTGGTGCGTTCCTTCAGCGGCAGCGCGTCCGACTACAACGCCCTCAAAGCCTATGTGGATCTGCTCTGCTCGCAGTACGATTTTGCGTTGGTGGGTACGCCGTATTACAAGAAGATAACGGACACATTTTTCGAGTTCACCCTGCGGTATACGGGGTCGGCTTCCCTCTCCGGCCAAAAGACCCCGGGCACCTTTGTGGATTATGAGGGGAATATGATGATCTACGGCACCATTGATGGGAACCGGCTGAAGGGCGCGATCTGGTACGACCGAAAGCTGACAACCTATGATGGCGGCTACCGGTACGGGAAATCGTCGGTCCAGACCGATCTGGTGGGGGATTCGATTACTGCGGGGCTGTATCGTATGTCCAACGGCAGTTATGCCACCTCCGACGGCCGGCTTCAGGCGGCGGTGGGCCGGGCTGTCCTCGTTCAGGATGGCAAATCCTCGCAATGCACCGCCACATATACTTTTTCCGCTGATTCCAACCGGCAGGAGATCCTTGTGACGGATAAAAACGGGATTCCGCAGATGAAATTCTATTTCCCGGCCACCTACACCATGACGACCGGACAGATTTATGCAGAATCTGAGTTTATCATCGAATCCAGTTACGCGGTAAAAGACGGGGGCCGCTTTGACCGGATGCCGGAATATACCTGGCCCTCCATGTTCGCCCTGGCCCACGGGGGAGAATACGTTGTCCCCGTTTTGGGAATGTCTGGTGATATGCAGCGGGTCAATGTGCGGGTCATGTACTCAGACGACTCGGTGAGCGTATTTTATGCCTGCGCCCAGATGGACAGCGCGCCCTATCAGATAGAGGCTTTGATCGCTGCCCGCCCCACAAAGGCGGCGGCCGGGCAGCAGGCTTCGGGTGGGTCGTCCAACTGGTGTTCTGCCTGCGGCGGCAGCGGAAAATGTTCTTCCTGCGGCGGCTCCGGCAAGGTGCGCAAGCTGCTGGCCGGGACAGGGGAGTGGGTCCAGCAGGACTGCACCTCCTGCCGCCCTGCCGGCTCCGGCAACTGCCCCTTCTGCGGCGGCTCCGGCACAAAATAAGAGGCGCGGCCTAAGACTTATTGATTCGTTGAATATGAAAAAATCCGCAGGCTCTGGGCCGAAAACCGGTCCAAAGCCTGCGGATTTGTTTTTTAGCAAGAGCGCCGTTGCGGCGGTTCAGGACTCGGAAGAAATGTCGGTGCCGAAGTACCGCTCCGAGATCTCGGCCAGGGTGCCGTCGGCCCGCAGCTCCTCAATGGCCTCGTCCAGGGCGGCCAGCAGGGTGGCGGTTTCCTCGCCTTTGCGCACCGGGATGCAGACCTGAGAGGCCTCCTCGGTCAGGGCCACGATCTTAAAGTCCGCCTCGGGGTGGACGTTCAGATAATCGTAGAAGGAGACGTCGGCGTTGAGGGTGGCGTCCACCCGGCCCGCCACCAGCATCTGGATGGTCTCGTCCAGGGTGTCGATGCCCAGGACCTCGGCCCCGTAGGACTCCGCCAGGGTCATATAGGTGCTGGCGATGCTGTTGGCGGTGGTCTTGCCCGCCAGATCCTCGAAGGTGGTGATGTCGGCGTTGTCCGACCGGACCGCCAGGGCGGTGTGGATGTAGCCGTAGGGGACGGTGAAGTCGTAGGTCAGGGCCCGCTCCTCGGTCAGCTCCACGCCGTTGCAGACGATGTCATACCGGCCCGAATCCAGACCGGCGAAGAGGCCGTCCCAGGCGCCCTCCACAAACTCGGCCTTGACCCCCAGCTTTTCGGCCAGGGCGGTGGCGACCTCTACGTCGTAGCCCACCAGTTTGTCCGACTCGTCGTGGTAGGTCCAGGGAGACCAGGCGCCTTCGGTGGCCACCACCAGGGTGCCCCGGGTCTGGATGGCCTCCAGCAGGTCCACGGGGGCCGGCCCGGCGGCGCTGGAAGCGCCGGCTGCGGTGCTGTTGGAAGCCGAGCAGCCGCTCAGCTGGACAACCCCTGCCGCGCCCAGAACGGCCAGCAGGGAGATAAAGGTTCTTCTTTTCATGGCAAAATATCCTTTCTTTGGTTCAATCGGCAGAGGGGGCGGCGGTTTCTTCCGGGTGGGTGATCCGCCGGAGGAAAGCCCGGGTCCGCTCCTCTTTGGGGTGGGCGAAAAATTCTTTCGAGGGGCCCTGTTCCACCACATGGCCCCCCTCCATAAAGATCACCTTGGAGGAGACCTCCCGGGCGAAACTCATCTCGTGGGTGACCACCAGCATGGTCATCCCCTCGGCGGCCAGCTGGCGCATCACCGCCAGCACCTCCCCGATCAGCTCGGGGTCCAGGGCGCTGGTGGGCTCGTCAAAACAGAGGATATCCGGGTGGAGCGCCAGCGCCCGGGCGATGGCCACGCGCTGCTGTTGGCCGCCCGAAAGCTGGTGAGGATAGTGGTTGGCACGGTCGGCAAGGCCCATTCGTTGCAGCAATTCCCGGCCTTCGGCCTCGATTTCGGCGTTGATCTCCTTCTTACGGGCCTTGTACTCCGGCTGCTCCTGCGCCAAAAGCTGCTTTGCCAGCATTACATTCTGCAAGGCGGTGTACTGAGGGAACAAGTTGAAGGACTGGAACACCAGCCCGAAATGAAGCCGTTTGCGGCGGATTTCTGCCTCCCGCTGGGTTGAGGGGTCGGCCGCATCAAAGAGAGTTTCCCCGTTCACCAAAATCTGCCCCCGGTCAGGGGTCTCGAGGAAATTCAGACACCGCAGCAGGGTGGTTTTGCCGCTGCCCGACGAGCCGATGATGGCCAGCGCCTGGCCTTTTTCCAAATTAAAACTGATATCCTCCAGCACATGAGTGGCACCGAAGTGTTTTTCAATGTTCTTGACTTCCAGAACCGGCATAGCGCGCACCTCCTCAGCGGAAATAATCCAACTTCTTTTCGACCCAACGGAACAGCAGCGTCAAAATGCCGTTGACCACCAGATAAAACACGGCTGTATAGAACAGAGGCCAAATCATTCCTTTTTTAATGTAGGATTCCCCCATCCAGATGATTTCATATACCGAGATGACCCGCACCAGGGCGGTATCCTTGACCAGGGTGATGAATTCATTGCCCATAGGGGGGACGATCCGCTTGATGACCTGGAGCAGCGTGACCTTAAAGAAGATCTGGCTCCGGGTCATGCCCAGCACCTCACCGGCTTCATACTGACCTTTGGGGATGGACTGGATGCCGCCGCGGTAGATTTCGGAGAAGTAGCAGGCGTAGTTGATGACAAAGGAGAGCAGCGCCGCCCCAAACCGGGGCAGAAGGGGCAGGTCAAACAACAGGCCGGGACCATAGAAGATAATCAGAATCTGAATCATCAGGGGAGTGCCGCGGACCACCCACACCACCATGCTGACAAACCAGCGCAGCGGCGTCAGGCGGCTCATGGCGCCCAGGGCGATCACCAGACCCAAAGGCAGCGCAAGCAGCAGGGTCAGGGCAAAAAGTTGCAAGGTAGTGCCCAAGCCCTCCAGCAACGTTAGGGTGACGGACAGCAGCATAACGGATTCCCTCTCTTTGCAGATGCTTATACAACAGAGAAACATTTGCCCCAGCTCTGCGGATGCGGTTCCGAGGCAAATGTTTCAAAGGCAGATGTTTTCTTTACTTCTCGATGACAGACTCCTGGACGCCGTAGGTGGTGGCAGTCTCCATAACAGTGCCTTCGTCGTAAGCTTCCTTCCAGAAGGTGTTGAATGCATCGGTCAGGTCAGAGCCCTTCCGGAAAGCCACACCGTATTCCTCGCTGTTCAGCTGAACGGTGTAGGTCAGGTCGGGGTAGCTGGTGCCCTCGCCAATCATGGCGCCCGCCATCAGCAGATCGATGACGCAGGCATCCGAAGCTCCCGAGGCCACTTCCATCAGGGCGTCGGCCTGGGTGGTCTTGGATACATAGGGAATGCCCAGCTCATCCAGCTGTTCAGCACCGGCCGAGCCGTTTTCAACAGCAAAGGTCAGTCCCGACAGGCTCTTGGTGTCCGTGTAGTCGGCTGCCTTGTCGGCAGGTACTACCACTACCTGGCCGTTGTTGCAGTAGGGATCAGACACCGAAGCGCCATTGGTTACCTCATCGGTGATGGTCATGCCGTTCCAGATTACATCCACCCCTTTGGTGTCCAGCTCCATCAGCTTATTGTCCCAGTTGATTTCCAAGAACTCTGCCTCTACACCCAGGTATTCTGCGAAAGCCTTGGCCATATCTGCGTCAAAGCCGATCCACTCGCCATTTTCGTCCCGGTAATCCATCGGGGCAAAATCGGTCATGCCCACCACCAGGGTGCCTTTATCCTGGACATAGGCCATATCGCTGTCTGCGGCAGCGCTGGCCGATGCAGCTGCGCTGGCTGCCGACGAAGAAGCCACGGTGCTGGACGAACCACCGCAGGCCGCAAAGCTCAGAGCCATGGCTGCGGTCAGGATCAAAGAAACTGCCTTTTTCAACTTTCTCATGATGGAATCCTCCTTATCTCCGGCCTCGCCCCCTCGGCGTGGGCCTTGCCTTCACTTTGCCACTCTAAAGTGATACAGTGATAACATAATGAGTTTTAACACACTGTTCTAGTATTGTAAAGACGAAAGTAGCAGTGCGGGATGATTTTTGGCTTTTTGACCAAGAGACTGGAAATAAATATGTGCGTTTTCTGTGATTTGCACCAGAAGGCGAAAATAAAAAACGGCCCGAGAAAAGTGAGATGGGGTTCCGATCTTGTTTATGCTGTAATATGAGACTGAACCAGCCTCAATAACCAGGGCGTGGAGGAAAGGCAAAGAAGTGTCAATGGTCAGTTCGCTTTGCCAATTAAAAGGAAGCGTGTATGAAAGATGAGGCCGCATTTGCTGTCAGCGTGCTTGCAACCATCTGATGGTGCAGTGCCGAGTAGAGCGCCTGCTCAAAGGGGATGCCTTTTGCTGTAAAGCGGTCCTCAATGAGGCCGCCGCTGGTGACCGGGTGGCGCAGCATGGCGTCTACTTCGTTGAAGGTCAGTCAGTACTTCACACAGGAGCCAAAGGCTTCTTTGTAGTGGTGATAAAAGTCGATGCCGCGGCGCTTGGGGGAGTTGGCTTCGGACCCGGCATGCAGCGCCTGTTCGAGGTCTGCGCTGGAATACGCGAACTGCCGTGTGTAATCCGCTACGCCTACATTGCGGTAGGGCAGACAGCCCTCGATGATCATGCCTTTGCCGCCTTCCTGCCAAGTACCTTATTGCCGTTCATGACACCGTAGTCGGCCATAGGGATTACGTCCACGGGGATGCCCTTGGGGTCACAGTTCTCCTTGGCAGCGGATAATGGTGGTATGGCGTGGCGCAGGCGTCCCACTGCGGCAGGATATTGATCTGCAGCACCCGGAAGCCCTGTTCCCGGCGGCGCTTGAGGTAGAAAACCCACTCCTCGGAGCCTATGTTGGTAAAGGCGCTCCAGCAGGTGTCCGCCAGATAAAAGAACGACCTCCCGCCCTTTCTCTTCCAGCATCCGCAGCAGCTCGGTCTGGCTGCCCTCTGTCAAAAAACGAATGCTTTCTGTGGAGGAAAAGCCCATTTGACGGTATCTTTTGTAGTTCAGGATCTGGCTGATGTCCTGTAAATCGTAGAAGCGGTAGTTGCTTCCCTCCTTTTTGCCCGGGGAGAGCAGGCCCATCCGCTCGAGGGAACGGATGGTCTCGGGCGGGATATTCAGCATTTTGGAAACTTCACCAATTTTATACTTTTTCATATTCTGCTCCTGTTACGAAACAAAGGCTGGTTCTTCTGAATGAATATTCAGGGGTGAACCCACAGCTTCTCGCTCTTGAATGAAATTTTTACAATAGTCAATGATCTGTGCGGACCGTTCCGTTGATAAGCGTGGACACAAAAAACCAGCGTAAAAAGGAATGTCAGGGGCCAACGGGATGGCAACTACTTGATCCGACTGAGGATACATGCGTTCCGGTATAATAGCCACTGCACGATATGCCAGAACGTCCGGTGCATAAGAGAGAAAATCAGATGCCGGAATAAAATTCTCCAACTGTTCGCCGCCAGGCATTTCACAGAGTCGGTTCAAGTGGTCAATCCACGGGCGTCGGGATGGAAGTACGAAAGTTTCTCCTTTCATATCGGCCAGAGAAAGAGAAACTCGATTCGCCAGTGGGTGATCCGCCGATAGAACCAGATAATGGCGCTCCTGATACAGGGACACGAAACGGATCCCGTGCCTTTGCCAGAGAGAATTGTTTTCGCCAAAGATTAAATCGGCTTTTCCTGAACTGATTGCTTCTACTACTTCTGAAGGCGAAAAACGGGTATAAGTGATATGGAGATTCGGGTTTTGGTTGTGCAGCTGTTTGGAAAGCCAGGCAAACATATCCGTTGGCGGGGGCCCGAGATACCCTATGCAAAGGTTTTCGTCCAAACAACGGGTGTTCAGCTGTTGGACCGCATTATCCCAAATTTGCAAAATCTGATCTGCGGCTTTTAGAAGTTTTTCGCCTTCCGCGGTCAGGGTGATCCCCCGGTTGCTGCGATGGAACAGTTGGCATCCGACTTCGTTTTCCAGCGTTTTAATCTGTTGTGTAACGGCGGATTGAGAGATGTATAACCGCTCTGAGGCCAGAGAGAAACTATGCAGTTCTGCGGACAAAGAAAAGCACTTGAGCTGTCGAAAGTTCAAACAAATCCCTCCTATTGTTTTGGTATAAGGATCGCTTATACCTAGTATTGCATTTTTGTTCTTCACTTTCAATACCAATTGTTTGATAATAGGTTATCGAATGAAGGTTTCCTTGAGGAGGACAAAGAAAATGAAAAAGGCTGTATCCAGAAGACATTTTATCAAGCAGGCTGCACTTGGTGCGCTTGGGATTGCGGCTGCGGGTGCTGCATCCGGCTGCAGCTCAACTGCTGTGACGGCTGAGTCGGAACCGCTGGTTTCCGGGTTGACCTTTACACCGGGCACTTATACTGCAAGCGCCACAGGAAAAAATGGCCCCGTCACCGTCACTATGACCTTTGACGAGACCCGGATTACCGATGTGGTGATTGATGCCTCGGGTGAAACCGCTGGGCTGGGAGATACGGCAGCAGAAAAGCTGGCCGAAATGATCCAGGCTGCACAGACCTGCAGCGTTGATACCGTATCGGGCGCTACCGTAACCAGCGATGCAATTAAGACGGCCGCCGCGGATTGTATGAGCCAGGCTTCCGGTACGACGGTTGTTGTTGCCGCCCCTGCAGAAGAAGAAAAAGATGTAGACGAAGAAGCCGTTGAAATCGCCGCGGCTGTTGGTATTTCTGCAAAAGAACTCGCAGCCTCTGAGGCGGAAGCCTGCGAAATTACTTCGTTTGCTGCGGAGTATACCGCAGATGTCGTGGTTGTGGGTGCTGGTACCACCGGTATTCCTGCTGCGCTGGCTGCGATTGAAGCAGGTGCTTCGGTCATTGTGCTGCAAAAACAGGATATGGTCAACGCACAGGGAATGCTTGCTGCGCGCGTTGTGAAAACAGAGAGCGATCCTGTCGGCATCGCAGAGTATGTGCATGAACTGCACTCTACTTACGATCATCGCGGCGATTTGAAACAGCACTGGCTCTATGCCAATCGTTCGCAGGAAGCTCTGGAGTGGTTCGAGGAAAAACTTGCAGAGGCTGGGTTTACCAACTATACCGAGAGCGACAGCAAAACACATGTCTATGAGGACGGAAACTGCCATGTAAAAGGCATTCTCTTTTCGGGGTCCATGCAGGAACCCATGAGCGCGCTGGTCCCTGTGATGGAAGAAAAAGGCGTGGAGTTTTTCTTTGGGACTCCGGCTGTTCAGCTGATCAAAAAGGACAATGCGGTCGCAGGTGTGGTTGGTAAGAACGGTGATGGCTACATCCGTTTTACTGCAAACAAAGGCGTCATTCTCGCCACGGGCGATTACCAGAACAACGATGCCATGGTAGACCGCTACACCCCCGATGCAAGCCCGTTCCCTCGCAAACAGGCCAATAAAACGGGCGATGGACATTTGATTGGTATGCTCGCGGGCGCTCAGATGGAAAAAGGCACCCATTGCAAGATGGTGCATGGCGGCGGTGCAAGTGTATTGCGCGAAGAGCCCCTGCTGGCTTTGAATTTGAACGGCGAGCGCTTTATGTATGAAGACATTGAATATGGCGACCGCGCTACCATTCTGCGCGATCAACCCGGCAACCAGATGGTTTCTATTTTTGACGCCAACTATTCCGAATATGTCTACGGATGGGGCAGCGATCCCACCGTGCCGACGGTGGCAAATGCTTCTCCTGAGAAGCTGGCCGCTCTGGTAGAACAGGGCGTAACGCTCAAAGCCGACACGCTGGAAGAACTCTTTGAATTGGCTGGGCTGCCCGTTGATACGGCAATGGCTTCTGTGAAACGGTATAATGAGCTCTGTGCACAGGGTCAGGATCTGGATTTCGGTAAAGCTTCAAAATATATGAAGCCGGTGGATACCGCTCCTTTCTATGCGCAGCCCCGTAAATTTGAAGTATCGGCGCTTCCTGCGGGTCTGATCGTCAACGAGAATGGGCAGTGCCTTGATAAAGAAAATGCCCCGATCCCTGGTCTGTTTGCGGCGGGTAACTGTTCTGGCTGCTTCTATGGGGACAACGACTATTCGCTGTCCACCATGGGCTTGTCCATTGGCCGCTGCATTACCTTTGGATATTTGGCTGGTTCCTACGTTGCGCAACTGTAACCTGTTTTAAATTATAGTCTTAAAGAGCGGTTTCCCCGATCAAAAGGGGGGGCCGCTCTTTTGATTTGAGAGAGTTTCAATTATAAAAAGGGTGCGTCCCGAAAGACGCACCCCATAAAAGGAACTTTTGGCAGGACGTTTCCAAATTGGGAAAGACCTGCTTTTATTGGATTAATACTGTGCAGAACTGCCTTTTTCGAGCATACGACGGAGGGCCGCCCGGAACAAACCGAACCCCAAGAGGAGCCAGAGACAGGATAGGCTGGACAATGCCCAAAATGCCCGGCCGAATCCAGCGTTCCGGATGGATTCCACGCACCAGTAAAAAGGCATTACACGGGCAGGGAAAGAGAAAATCTGCGGGATAGCCTGCAAAGGGACAACGGCACCTGTAAAGAAAAGGGTAAAATAACTTACTGCATTTACCAAAGCGTTTGCTTTTTTATAAAGCAGGCTTGCACCGCCAATCATGCAGCCCATGCCAGCTACCCCCATTAGAAAGAGTAGGATAGAAAGAAGTGAGACTGATACAGAGACTTTCCGGTCGGGCTGAATCTGAAAAAACCAGCCGATTAAAAGAGAAACCGCCCCCAATTTTACTGTTTCTGCCAGCAGCCGGACAAACATCCGTGCCATCAAAATGTGCTCAAAGGAACACCGGGTAAGCATCAGTTGTTCCAATGTTCCAAGGCGGATTTCTTTTTCTACGATGCTGCAAGCAGTCTGAAGTCCAACCGAAGCATAGCGCCACAGAATCATTCCAATCCAAGCATAAAAGAATGACTGACCCGGGAATAAATCCCTGGCCATGCCGGTAAAGATTCCCAAACAGATGAGCAGAAGGTCGAAAAAGCTGATCACCTGGTCGAACTTATAATACCGAATTTCACGCAGAAGACGCCCAGCTTCCACACGGAGTAAACGAACAAAATCCATTCCTTGTCCCTCCCGTCAATAGCCTGCGGTGGTTCCGCTGCGATAAACCCGGTTCAGGCAGCGATGGAATACCCATACGCCGCCGCAAAGCCAGACCAGAAATTCCAATGTCAGCATAAAAAGGCAGAATGCCAGAGAGTCTGTTTGACCCATCAGGATCTGCCCAATCGCCTGATTGCTCCAATAAAATGGAAAACACTGAATCAGGAACTGGACTGTAGGGGGAAACGCGCTGATTTCGATGGTAGTTCCGGAAAAGAACAGGATCAGCGAAGAAGAGAGGGAAGCCAAGGAGGATGCCTGTTTGTATATAAGGGAAAATCCCGCAATGATATAGCCGGCACCATACATGGCCACCAGGCTCCAAAAGAAAACCGCAGTTGAAAGGAGAAAGCGCATGGTTGCAACCAGTGCAAAATCAATCCCGAAAGACCACATACAAAAAGCGAAAACCAGCAGCCCCTTGCACAGATCAAACAGAATCTGTGCGGCAATACGGAATCCAAAGGAAACTGCCAGCGGGATACGGGTCATCAACAGCTGCTCCAGGGTTCCTTGCTCGATCTCTTCTTCCATCAAAAGACTGACAAGATCAATAGCATGGGTGCCGAAATACCAGTACATCAACCCAAATAGAAACAGAAGTTTGTCAACGGCGGTGCTCTGGTTTTTGGAAAAGGTGAAGAAGAGCCCGAAAAACATAAAGAATACATTGATATTTCCCAACAAGTAGTTAAACCAGTAATTCTTTACATCCCCAAAAACGCGGAGACATTCGGCCCGCAGCAGTCGAAGCGCATTAAGCATGACCCATCACCCCCTTATAAATTTCAGCGACAGACTGATTGCATTTTTCAATCTGTACCAGTTGCGGGGAGGTGATATGATCGGCCAGCCAAGGGGCATCTTCGGTTTCAAAGATCAGAATGTCGTTCTGCCGCTGTTGGATTTGGGCATCAGCCGGGATCGATTCTTTCTGGATCTGCCAAGTGACACGGTATCGCGTGTTCTTTGCTTCCTGTTTGAGTTGTGCCAGGGAGCTGTCACAGCTGATTTTTCCGTGATTCATAAAGATTAGCCGACAGTTCAGCTGCTCGATTAGATGGATATCATGGGTTGTAATCAGAATAGACAGCTTCCGCTCCTGGGCCAGGTCCTTCAGCAGTTGGATCACAGATTCAGAAGAGAGAATATCCAGCCCAAGAGTGGGTTCATCCAAGAGCAAGATTTCCGGCCGCTTCATCAAAGCCACCGTAATTGCCAGTTTTTGCTGCATTCCACGGGAGAAGGAACTGGCAGGGACATCACGAAACGCTTTTAAGTCAAATAACTGCAGATACCGCTCGGCATCAGTCTGAATTTGTTTTTGATTCAGGCCATTTAGAATCCCGAAGTATTGAAGGTTTTCGTAGGCCGTCAAGTAATAATAGATGTTCCGTGAGCCTTCCAGTACGGTACCGCACTTGCGATGGGCGTAAGCGGTGTCCTTAACAGCAGAAACTCCGTCAATCAACACATCGCCGGAATCTGGTTTTAACAGTCCGCAGATTGATTTGATCAGCGTGGTTTTGCCTGCACCGTTGTTGCCCAGGATGCAGAGGATTTCTCCGCGGTCCACCGAAAAGCTGACATTTTTCAATGCATGGGTAGTTTTGGTGCGGGTGGAATACGATTTGCTCAAGGCGCATATATCAATTTTCATTTTAGCATCTCCATTTAAATTGGTTTTTATATGGTTTGCAGATGACTTACACCGATGAAATCTGCAAAAGATTTAAACGATAAAACAATTTAGAGATGCACCAGAAATCACCCTCTTTCATAAATAAGATTTTTGAACTTGACCGTGTTTGGACAAGAAAAATGGTGTAAGTGCTCGAGCTGATGTGAGATGCTAACAAAAATAGATGGTGAAAATTATACTATAGAAAACCGCCAGCATCTATAAAAATGGAATGAATAAATGAAAAACAGGATTGAATGCAGAAAAAGTGTTTTAAGCCAAAAGGAGAACCGCCATGAGCGAAAGACTAGGCCGATCATCCAGGAAAAATATTGCTCCCCCTATACAGGCTGCCGCCAACCACCTCTTTCATCATGGGACGGATAGGGGCTTTTGTTTCATAAAATCCTTAGTTTAACGCAGTTTCATGGAAAAATATTCCCTCGTTTGTTATAATAAAACAAAATTGCCGTTTTAAGGACAACTTATGGTTGATCCAAAGGAAAAACAAGAGTTGGGGGATAAATGAGATGATGAAAAAAGTAGGCGCGTTTTGCGCGGCGGTCCTGATCGGGCTTTGCTGCGCCGCCTGTTCCGGCGGCGGGGAGACAGTGTTAGGTGAACCAATCAACCAGCCCCAAGGGGAGCAGGCAGAGGAAACAGTTTCATTGAGCGTCTACCTGCCGGCGCAGTATGCCGATCCAACGGTTCATTACCCGATCTATGAAAAGCTGATGGATTACCAGGAAGCGCATCCCAATCTCACCCTGGAATTTATTTCACCCAAAGGGGTGAATTACATGGAAGAACGGGAGGCCATGATTAGCCAGCTCAATGCGGAAATTCTTTCAGGCGGCGGCCCGGATCTTTTTATCATGGAGGGTTACCGCACCACAGAAATCAATCTCTTCCCGGATATTGAGAAGGCCATGGTAAATGGAACCTTTCTGGATCTGACCGAGGCCATGGAGAAACAGGGCCTCTCCAGAGAGGAGGATTTTTATACGGCCGTGCTGGATGCAGGCCAGTGGGAGGGAAGGCAGTATATTCTGCCTCTTGGTTTCTCTGTTCCGCTGATGATCAGCGCAGCAGATGTGCTGAACGCCAGCAGCTTCAGCTTGCAGCGGGCCATGTACAGCATGGACTCCCTGCTGACCGAGCTGCTGCGCATCCATGAAGAACAGCCGATTCTGGTTATCACCAGCATAGATCCGCTGGATGTCCTGGCGCAGCCGGTTCTGGATTACGAAGCGCATCAGGTAAGGCTGGATACATCTGCCGTCCGCCGCGCGCTGGAACTGGAGAAGATTTTCCGCACCGGGGATATCGCCTACGATCTTGCCCGCGGGCTGTTCAATGATACAAACCCTGCGCAGGTTCAGGATGAATTTGCCGAGGGCGTGCCGTTTGCTGCTCTGCGGTACAGCAGGTTCAGCATCAACCTTTTGCGGCAGTGCCAGGCATTGGGGATAGAGCTATCGGTCATGCCGATCCCCAATGAGGAGGGGACCATCACGGCAAAAATCGGGTCCTATGCCATGGGCAACCGCAACACAAAGTATCCCGAGGAAGTCGCAGACCTGCTGCTTTATCTTGTCAGTGAGGAATGCCAGTCTGCGGCTGCCTATGCAGATTATAATCAGCTTCCCATCCGAAAAGGATGTATGCAGGCTTGCTTCGATGCACAGTATCAGTTCTCCATTTACGATGCTTCCAGAGAGAGGATGACCGAAGAAGGAATTGCAGAGCGGCAGGAAAGGCATGGCGTTCCGCTGGATGAGGCCCGAATCAAGCAGTTGGAAATCATCTGCGATCAGGTGACGGCTGCACATTACCAGACCATCTGGTATCGTGGTGTGGATTTGGGCCAAAGCGAAACCGGTGAGAATGTGGCGAGCTATCTGCATATGCAGTACTGGAACGACGAGATATCCCTGGATGAACTCATCGAAATTCTCTCGTCCAAAATGCGCCTCTACCTGGATGAATGAGGGGGCAGCCATGAAAAGACGAGATATACGGAGCTGGCTGCTGGCTTTGCCCGCCCTGATTGCCTTGGGGGCGGGGTATCTGTTCCCTTTGGGGATCGCCTTATACAAGAGCTTTTTTGCAGGGATGAGTACAAACTTTGTCGGGTTTGGAAATTACACAGACCTGTTCGGGAATTACGCCTTTGGTTTGGCGCTGAAAAACCTGCTGCGGCTGTGGTGCATTGCCGTACCCCTGAATTTGGTACTGGGAGTCCTGCTGGCGGTGCTCTGTGTGGAAGCAGCAGGGCCACGGTTGCGGCTGGCCTTCTTTTTTCCGGGTATCCTGCCGGCGGCCTGCGTGGTGATGCTGGCCACCGAAGGGGCCGGCCTGCTGGGCTGGGAAGATACCTGGACTTTTAATGAAGAGTCGGCTTTGGTTTGGCTGGCGATTGTTTTATGGAAAACACTGGGCTATACCGTTCTGATCTGCGCTGCCTTTCTGGAATCAATTCCGGGAGAAATCCTGGATGCCGCCAAACTGGACGGAGCCGGGTTCTGGCAGTGCCTGTTTCGGGTGCGGCTGCCCTTGATCGCCCGGGGGCTGGGCCTCTGTGTGGTGCTGGTGATCTTCAACGGCTACCGCTGCTTCCGGGAAGCGTATCTGATCGGCGGAGAACACCCCCACGAGGAACTGTACAGCTTACAGAATTTCTTGCAGAATAACTTCTCCAACATGAACTATGCCCGGCTGGAAGCTGCATCCATTCTGGTGGTGCTGGGGGTTTTTGCAGTGGGGCTTCTCCTGGCGGCTCTGTGGAAGTGGATGCAAAGGAGGCAGTCATGAGAGAAAGACATAAAATTATCCCGGTGGTTTTGGTTTTGCTGGCGGTCGTTTTCCTGCTGCCCTGCCTGCTGCTGGTGCTGCCGCTGGCAGGAAAGCCACTGGAGGCCCTCTGGGGTGCCGTGACATCGCCCGACTATTTGCAGGGATATGGCAACACGTTGACCCTTGCCATCGGCAGTGTGGTTTTACAGACGGCGGTGGCGATGCCGGCTGGTTATGTTTTGGCCCGGAGCGTCTCGAGCCGTGTCAGACGGATCTGCCTTGTGTTCTGCGGGTTGCTGATGCTCCTGCCGCAGCAGGCGCTGATGCTGCCCCAATATCTGGTGCTGCAAAAACTGGGTTTGCTGGATACCCTGGCCGGTCTGCTGGTGGTGACGGCCTTTCAGCCCTGGATGGTGCTGCTGCTCTGGTTTGGCTCTAGCCGTATTGACCGGGAAATCTTTGACGCGGCTGCCTGTGATGGCGCGGCCGGAATGACCTTTTCTCGGCGGATTTATCTGCCTTTGATGGCGCCTTATCTGGCAACCGCGGCGCTGCTGTCCATGGCGGAAAGCTGGAATTTGCTGGAGCAGCCCATGATCTTTTTGCAGCAGAAAACCCATTATCCGCTGTCGATTCTGCTTTCCCGGCTGCCGAAAGCGGACCCGGCCCAGAAACTCTTTGGGGGCGTTTTGTTCCTGCTGCCGCTGGTGGTTGTCTTTGGTGTGATCTGCGGCAGAATTCGTAAAAACTCAGGCAATCCGTGAAGACGTGCTCGGATAAACCCGCATATGGAGCGGGGATGCCGGCTTTGACTGCGGCTCTCCTGGTGGGCGGGATGGGAGATCTCCTGAGCACCCAGAGATGTGAGTTGGATATGGATTGCAGGGAAGGGAATATGGTATAATCAAAAAAACGTACATTTTGATTGCGGGGTTTTTATTATACCGTGAGTGGAAATATTGGTATGGATAAGCTCCCGCTGTGCACGAGGTTGGGTGGAACAATTAGAAAGGGAGGTGTCTTATCTATGAGAATGAAGTGGGACATTCTCCGGCCTTCTTACCGCTGGCCAGGACCCTTTTGATCGAGCAAACCCCTGACATTGTGAAGCTGCAGTGCCAGGGGTTTGCTGTTGCCATGCTTTATACGAATAAATTGTAATAGAGTTAAAGTATGGGACGAGTCAATGGAATTCTTTTATCATAAGACAGACAGGAATTTGCCTGTATTGAATTGCCTGAAGGGGGAGTATCCAGATGAAACAACGGTTTTTGTGAAGCTTACCGCAGCAGCCTCTTTCACAGCTGTAATTTGCGATGGTTGACGGTTTGCGGGGAAAACGAGTGAATAGAAGGTGAATTCCAACACAGTGAAACTTTGTTTTAAAAAATGTGTGCCTCTTCTACCTGAACAGCCCAAAGTCTGAAACAGAGTGAATCCAGTGAAGTTGCGGAAATAAGACGCTGTTTGGTATAATTATGCCAGACGAGGGAGCGATCCGGAGCGCATCCCTTCCATACAAACGATGTGAAGGGAGTTTCATGATGAGTAAAAATTACAAGCAGATCGCCCGAGATGTCGTGGCTGGCGTCGGCGGTGCAGAAAATATCAAGAATCTTTATCACTGTCAGACCCGTCTGCGGTTTGCCCTTGTGGATGAAACCAAAGCGAACAAGGAAGGCCTGGAACGGTTGGACGCGGTGAAAAAGGTGATTCTGAACGGCGGTGTCTTTCAGGTGGTCATCGGTACCGATGTGGCGGAAGTCTTCGATGCCATCCAGCCTTTGCTGAAAAATCAGCCCGGTGACCAGGCAGTAGCCGCCCCCGCCCAGAAAAAGAGCATCTTTGAGCGGGTGATTGACTTTGTAGCGGGGGTATTCCAGCCCATCATCCCGGCCCTGTCTGGCGCGGGTATGCTCAAGGCCCTGCTGGCGCTGCTGGTGGTCTTTAAATTGGTCGATTCCACCAGCCAGACCTACGCTATCTTCAATTTCTTCGCAGATGCTGTTTTCTATTTCCTGCCCATATTGTTGGCTTTCACCGAAGCCCAGAAGCTCAGGTGCAATCCGATTCTGGCCGCAGCGGTGGCCGGTATTATGATGCACCCCAACTGGGGTGCCATGGTCTCGGCAGGGGAACCGGTCCGGTTTTTTGAGCTGATCCCATTCCATCTGGTCAGCTATACCGGCACTGTTATCCCCATTATTCTGGTGGTATTTGTCCAGGCCTATGTGGAAAAGGCTCTGAACCGGATCATCCCCAAATCCGTCAACCTGGTCTTTGTCCCCATGCTCACCTTCCTGGTGATGGGTACCCTGGCCTTGTCTGTTCTGGGGCCCATCGGCAGCGTGGTGGGCGAGTATCTGGCGCTGGTCTTTAATTTCCTGGCCGAGAATGCCAGCTGGGCCCCGGCTGTCCTGATCGGCGGTCTGCTGCCTCTGATGGTGATGTTCGGCCTTCACAACGGCGTTGCTCCTCTGGGTGTAATGCAGATGGCCGAGCTTGGGTATGACAGTATTTTTGGCCCGGGCTGCGTCTGCTCCAACATTGCCCAGGGTGTAGCCGCTCTGGTGGTCAGCCTCCGCACCAAAAATACCAAGGAGCGCCAGGTGGCCACTTCCGGCGGCATCACCGCACTGATGGGGATCACTGAGCCGGTACTCTATGGTGTCAACCTACCCAAGAAATACCCTCTGATTGCCGCCATGATCGGCGGTGGATGCGGCGGCCTCTATGCTGGCCTGACCCACACCCACCGTTTCGCCACCGGGTCTTCTGGTCTGCCGGCGGTACTGCTCTACATCGGCGACGATACCATGGCCTATTTCTATAACATTATTATTGCTCTGGTGATTACCGCTTTGGTCACCGCGATTGTCACCTACGTTCTCTCTCTGAAATTTGAAAAGGCGGAGGAAAACTGAGATGGCAAACAAATTCCCGGAAGGCTTTCTCTGGGGCGGCGCCACCGCTGCCAACCAGTGCGAGGGTGGCTATGACGCCGATGGCCGGGGCCCCAGCATCATTGATCTGATCCCCTGGGGGCCGAACCGTACCGCCGTTACCAAGGGCCTGCTGGACCCCCGCACCCTGCCGGCAGGGGAGTATTACCCCAGTCACGAGGCCATTGACTTTTACCACCACTGGAAAGAGGACATCGCCCTTTTGGCTGAGATGGGGTTCAAGTGCTACCGGTTTTCCATCAGCTGGACTCGGCTGTTCCCCACTGGGGAGGAGGCTGAGCCCAACCCGGCGGGTCTCGCTTTCTACGACGGCATTGTGGACGAGCTGCAAAAGTACGGCATAGAGCCCCTCATCACCATCTGTCACTTCGAGCTGCCGGTTTACCTGCTGAATCAGTACGGCGGCTGGCGCAGCCGGAAAACGGTGGACGCCTTTGCCCGGTACGCTGAGGTGCTGTTCCGGCACTTCAAGGGGCGAGTTAAATATTGGATTACCTTCAACGAAATCAATATGCTGATGCACCTGCCCTTTGCCGGTGCAGGGGTGTGCTTTGCACCAGGAGAAGACCCGGAAAAGGTCAAGTGCCAGGCGGCCCATCACGAGCTGGTGGCCAGTGCCCGGGCAGTCCAGCTGGGCCACGCCATCGACCCGGAGGCGAAAATCGGCTGTATGTTGGCTGGCGGTACCTACTACCCCTGGAGCTGTGACCCCGAGGACGTACTGGCCGCCATAAAGCAGGACCATGTCAACTATTTTTTCAGCGACGTACAGGTGCGGGGGCGGTATGCCTCCTACGCCCTCAAAAAGATGGAGCGGCTGGGGGTTACCCCCCAGATGGAACCCGGGGACCTGGAAACCCTGGCAGCCGGTACGGTGGATTTTGTTTCCTTCAGCTATTATTCCAGCCGGTGCACGGCGGCGGATCTGGCAAAGACCGGGGCCGCCATCACCACCAATGCCGCCACCACCCTCCGCAATCCCCATCTGCGGTCCAGCGAATGGGGGTGGCAGATTGACCCCACTGGTTTGCGGATCGTCCTGAACAACCTCTATGACCGGTACCAGAAGCCGCTTTTCATTGTGGAAAACGGTCTGGGCGCCCGGGACACTCTCGAGCCGGACGGGACCATTCAGGATGATTACCGGATTGATTATCTGCGCCGCCATATCCAGGCTATGGAGCGGGCCGTCAACGAGGACGGCGTCGAGCTGCTGGGCTACACCAGCTGGGGCTGCATTGATCTGGTGTCCGCCTCCACCGGCGAGATGAGCAAGCGATATGGTTTTATCTATGTGGATATGGACGACGCTGGCCGGGGCTCCAAACGCCGCATACCGAAAAAGAGCTTTTATTGGTACAGGCAGGTGATCGCCACCAACGGCGCAGACCTGGGAGAAGCCTGAGCCAAATCAATCGACAAGACCGCCCGGAATTGATACAATAACTGTATCAGTACAGGCGGCTTTGCCGCTGGGAGGTGTTGTGTGTGAATTTGATCCAGCGGGTGGAAGAAGCAACCGTACTCTATGGCGGCGGAACCCGAAAAAATATCGGCGAGTTCATCCTGCGGGAAAAATCCCATCTCTATCGCTACTCCATTCAGGAGATTGCAGACGCCACATATACGTCCAAGGCGGCACTGGTGCGGTTTGCCAAGGAGCTGGGGTTTTCGGGCTGGAGGGCGTTCCTCAAGTCTTTTGTGGAGGAACAGAAATACCAGGAGTCTCACTACACCGATGTGGACCCGAATTTTCCCTTTACGGCCCAGTCGAGCCGCCAGGACATCATCAACCAGATTTGTTCCTTGCAGGTGGAGAGCATCCTGGATACAGCCGACCTTTTGGATAGCGCACCTTTGGAGGAAGCGGTGGATTTGCTGAAACATTCTCAGCGGATCGGTCTGTTCGGTATTAGCCCCAACAGCTTGCTGGGAGAGCTGTTCGCCCGCAAAATGCTGAGCATCGGCCGGGTGATCGACATTCCCGTCCAGGGAACATTTGGTTTGCTGGCCAGTTCTCTGCAAAAGAACGACTGCGCCATCGTGATCTCCTATTCGGGCAACAGCGGCACAAAGGAGACAGGGGCTATCCTGCCCATTTTGCAGGCCACTGGTGTGCCCATCGTCGCCATCACCAGCGCAGGGGAAAATCTCCTGCGCAGTGCGGCGCGGTATACCTTCAGCATCTCCTCCCGGGAGCGGCTGTACAGCAAAATCTCCACCTTTGCCACTGAAAACTCGATTCTCTATATCTTAAATGTTCTTTTTTCCTATTACTTTGCCCAGAATTACGAGGAAAATCTGGATCGCAAACTAAATACAAGCCGCCTGTTGGAACAGGAGCGCCGGACCACCAGCCCCGACTTGCTGGAACAGAAAAAAGAGCAGGAAACGTGAAAGGAGTTTTCCCATGAAGATCCAGAAAAATCAAAAAGGGCAAGCCGTGCCTGGCCCGACTCAGCTTATGGGGCCCGAAGCCTTTGGCCCGCGGGCAGATACGGTTCTGCGCTGGATGGGCAATGCCAGCGTTCACCTGAACAGCCGCGGCACCAATCTAATGATTGACCCGCTGCTGGAAGGGTTCGATATGCCTCTTTTGATCGAAATGCCCATCCGCCCCAGAAACATCCCCGCCTTGGATGGGGTACTCATCACCCACATTGACAACGATCATTTCAGCCGTTCTACCTGCAAAGATGTGCAGCCGGTTTGCCGCAGTTACCACGCGCCTCAGTATGTGGCGGAAGTGATGCGCCAAGAGGGGCTGCCTGGCACAGGCCATGCCATCGGGGAGAGCTTTATAGTGGGCAATGTGACGGCCACCCTGACTCCGGCTGAGCACAACTGGCAGAATGAGTCGGCCAAATGGCACTACCGGGAGTGGAAGCTGGAAGATTACTGCGGCTACTGGCTGGACACCCCGGACGGCAGCATCTGGCTGCCGGGGGATTCCCGCCTGCTGGAAAGCCATTTGCAAATGCCCCAGCCCGACCTGATCCTGCTGGATTTCTCGGACAATAGCTGGCACATCACTTTTGAGGGGGCGGTGCAGCTGGCCAATACTTACCCAAAGGCTGACCTGGTCTGCATCCATTGGGGCAGCGTGGATGCCCCAGACTGGACCACTTTCAATGGCAACCCGGAGGATTTGCTGTCTCGGGTGGTAAATCCTGAGCGGATTCATGCCCTTGACCCAGGGGAGCCCTTTGTACTGCGCAGACATGAGGTGAAGTGATGACAAAACGACTGTATTTGATGCGTCATGGTCAGACCCTATTCAATGAGCAAAAGAAGATCCAAGGATGGTGCGATTCCCCTTTGACCGAACTGGGGAAAGAGCAGGCCAGAGCCGCCCGGCGTTATTTTGAAGAAAACGGCATCTGCTTCGATTATGCCTATTGTTCTACCAGTGAGCGTTGCTCGGATACTTTGGAGCTAATTACTTCCCAGCCTTATATACGGCTGAAAGGGCTCAAAGAGATGTTCTACGGCCAACTGGAAGGGGAGAGCGAGAGGCTGAGCTGTAATGATCCAAAAGAGTGCGAGAGCTATTACCTGCAATTTGGGGGAGATTCCTCCAACACCACCCGGGACCGGATGGTCAAGACCCTGACTGATATCATGAATCGAGAGGGGCATCAGAGCGTGCTGGCGGTCTCCCATGGAGGCGCCTGCTTCAACTTCCTGCGGGCGGTTCAGGACCCCACCGAGGAACTGAAAAAAGGGTTTGGAAATTGCTGCATCTTTGTTTATACTTATGAAGAAGGCCTCTTTGAGCTGGAACAGGTTGTGCGGCCAGCGCCGTGATCCAAACAAATCATGAACGGCTGAGCAATCGTCCGGCGGTAAAGAGTCTGGATTTGGATATGGGCAGCGAGAATTTTATCTTTGTAAAGCTCGAGAAAATAAAAAAGTGAACATAAAAAGGCACCTGATTCTGTTAAGAGTCAGGTGCCTTTTGGTATGATTCTTAAAAAGGTAAAAACAGTATGTGTCGTCTTCAAAGCATAAAAAGATTAGAAGCACTCAAGGGCAAAGGCAAACAAAACAACCAGGGGCTCTTCGCTCGCCACTGTGACGATGTGTTGACCGTTTGTAGTTTGGAATGTAGCAATGCACGCATCCTTGTAGTATAATTTAAAATTTCCTTCGATGATAGCGCCCGTTGTCTTTATGGATTCGCCCTCGGCAACGATCGCATCGCGCAAAGACTGGATTTCCCGCTTTACGCAAAATACTTCCTTGTTCCCCAGATATCCTCGAATTACGGGCATTTTGGCAAGCCGGAACGCCTCGTGGTTGTATTTGATTGTTCCAAGAAGCTCTTCATTGCTGGCTTTTACAGTATAACTCTTTTTCCATAAACCTTCCTCCTGAAGATCAAGATGATAGGCCAGCTGATTGGTGTCTTTGGTATAAATTTCAAACCCTGCTTCGTTTGTGTTCTGTCGTTTAACAATAAATTCTTTCATCGCTGCTCACCTCATCTTGGAAATTTGTGTCTGTGATAATTGATGTGCTCGGTGTCCAGATTATTCTCTGGGACAGAATGTTTTAATAAAGGTATAATACATTTATAATTAGTATAGCTTTCTATCTGAAAGATTTCCATGAATTTGTTTTATCTACAGATAAAATTGTAATGAATGCAGAAAACCTTGACAACAAAAAAGGGCGACCTCTTGTGGCAGAATAAAAACTGCCATAGGAGTTTTTTAAAATGCCCAGAAAATGCAGCGATCACATTTGCCGTGAATAAACGCTTCATAGTCGTACATCTCTCCTCTTAGAATAGCCGGACATTTGAGTTTTTCATCTAGTCGTAGTATTATGTAGAAAGACTTCTGCTTGGGGAATAATCTTGACAGAATCAGTAGGCCGCGGCTATATGTTAAATTACGAATCCTGTCTGGCACATATTTATCCGGAGGATGTTTGAATGAAATTACTTGTTTGTGATGATGATAATTTAATGTTGGAAACGATATCCCATTCAATCCAGCAGTTTCCCGAAAATAGATCTTGTTCATACCAAATTATTGAAGCTGTAAATCCAAAAGAGGTGGATCTTACAGAGGAATACGATGTTGCTTTTTTGGATATTGATATGCCTCAGATGAGCGGAATTGATCTCGCGCGCAAGATCCACGAGCGATGGCCCAATACGGTTATTATATTTATCACCAATTATATCCAGTATGCTCCAGATGGATATGAAGTCGGTGCATTCCGATATCTGATGAAAAATCAAATCAAAGAAAAGCTAATAGGGTATCTGGATCTTGCAATCAAAGAACGAACAAAACGAATGCGGGTTATAACAATAAAAATTAATGGGGAACACATCGATGTTCCGGTCTCGAATATTCTATATTTGGAATCGAACGCGAGAATTATTACCATGCATTTAACAGGAGATGCGAGACCCATGTACCAGTTTTATGGAAACATGGCGGATTTGGAACAAAAACTCGAAATTATGGGTTTCCTTCGGGTTCATAAAAGCTATCTGGTAAATATGAAATATATTGAAGTTTTTCAATGCAAACGACTGGAAATTAAAGGTGGGGTTTTGATTCCTTCCAGTGAAAGAAAATACTCCGAATTGAAGCAGCGGTATTTAAGATGGGAGGCAGAAAACAAATGGAGTATTTGCTGAGTTTTATTTATGTTGTGATTGATGTGGGCTGCATATTGATTTATCTGAGTTCATTTGCGGCTCGTCGTTTTGCAGGTGCAAAATATTGGGCAATCGTTGGTTCCTATACAGCCGCGCAGTTTGGTATTATATTGTCGAATATGACATGGTTTGATCATGATGCGGCCATCAAAATACCGATTGTCTTGCTGTGCAGCATAGCGTTTTGCCGGATTTTATATGTAGACATATCGACCATCTATTTAGCATTTCTCCTAATCCTTCAATACATATTGACCTATGTCTTGTCCTTTGTTAATATGTACTTTACCGCCATCGTGTGCGGTGTCAATTTGCGGGAGTTGTACCAAAACGAAGTAACTCCATTTGTTATTTCGTCTGCAGTATATTACCTTCTGCAAGTTTTGTTGATGCTGCTGATAAGAAAAATTGTTAGAGACAGAAACAAACTGAAAAACAACCGCAAGCAAAATTCAGCGCAAATTGTTCTTTATCTGATTTTCCCGGTTTCCTCTTTTGTTATGTTGGTAATCTTATTGCGCATCACAAGCAATCAAGGGCTTAGTGATAAATTAATTATTGGATGCAGTTGGATAATATTTATAGCAAATGCAGCAATTCTTTATCTGTTGGATCAGATCGAGAGCCAAAGACAAGCTCGCGAGCAATTATTTGCTTTAAATCAGCAATTGCATTTCCAAGAAAAAAGCATGAAGGAAATCACCAGCTTATATACTTCTCAGCGGAAACAGGTCCACGATTTTCGCGCCCATATTAAAATGCTCAATCAATTGATTGAAGAAAATAAATACCCGGAAGTCAAAAAATATCTCAATGCCATTTCCAATCAGCAATTTGAACACACCTCGTTTGTTAGCTGTAATCATACAGTTCTGGATGCCCTGTTTAATTTGAAAGCTCTGGAGGCAGTGAGAAAAGGCATTGATATTCACTTTGAAGTGTCCGATTTATCTCAGTTGCCTTTTGACCCGCTGGATCTAACGGTTTTGATATCGAACCTACTCGATAACGCAATTGAAGGGAGCGAAAAATGCTTGCCTGAAAAAACAATTCAGGTTCTGGCAGAAACCAAAAAATATTGCTTTTGTTTTATTATTCGAAACACATCAAATCCGGTTGACATTGTTAACAACAAGATATCTACCACAAAATCAAATTCATATTTGCACGGCTATGGGCTCGGCAATATTAAGACGATTTTAGAAAAATATAAGGGAGAATATACCATGTCTTATAAAGATGAGCACTTTCAATTCGTCCTTGAGATACCATTTTGAATTTCAAATGAAGCGGAATATAGAAAATATGGAGTTGCTTCAATAAAATATTTGCCCCTTTTTTAGATGCTTTGATAAGGTGAAATAAGGATCCTGTTGCCCAAACCTCCTCAGATTTCCCGTCCCATATTATAATAAAGCAAGAAGGGTAGGAGAATGATGAGACGGCAGAGCGTTCAATGAAGTCTGGTTGGTATGGATCTGTCAGAACTAATCCCTGACAATTTGTTTTTTCTAAGACCAAAATATGGGCCGGAGGCGTTTTTCTCCGGTCCATATTTTGTCAACAGGTCTAATTACTCATCGACTTCACCCAGTTTGATCTGGGGTTGGATATGATAGAGGTAGCCGCGTAAAAGAAAAAATCCGCTTCCTTTCGGAAACAGATTTTTTTGGTGGAGATAAGATCCGGTATCACAGAGGAGACGTAAGCGCTCCATAATCCCCCGACTGTAAAAAAGTACTGACCTGTGAGAAAATA